>Ga0272441_10004026_pt1 | contig 27202 bp, 43 predicted proteins | sample SSMProp6N_FD_193582 | JGI IMG/M metagenome (GOLD analysis project Ga0272441, IMG submission 193582) | Marine sediment archaeal communities from Little Sippewissett salt marsh, Falmouth, MA, United States - SSM-Prop-6N | ecosystem: Environmental > Aquatic > Marine > Wetlands > Sediment ... | reverse complement strand
CAAATAAAACAACTAAATCATTTAGAATCCTCCTTTTGAAAATTGTCCCATTGTTTAAGTCCATATTCTTTAAACGCACAATCAAACACATATTTACCAAGTTCAGGATAAACTAAATTTCTTAAAACCTTTCTTTTATCTTTTATAGCAGTATCCTTTATGTTGAAACCATAAACACTTTTACTCCCTACAATATCATTATGTATCCTATCATTTTTGAACTTTTTTAAAGGGATATTAAAACTACTCCAAAAATAGTGTCTTTCTAAATAAATTGGTTTAATCAAAGGTTTGTAATAACTTCGGACATTTTCAACAACCCAGGGGCAATTACTAAAATGTTTTAACAAAATTATTTCTTCATACAATTTCATATCAGGATATAAAGCTTCGTATTGCCCTTTATGAACTCCACATCTTCTTATATCACTATGTGTTGGACACGGTGGACTACTCCAGATAAAATCAAAATCCATATAATTTTCAAGTAAGAACTTATGAGCATCATAAACTCTTATTTCATCCTCTGGAAATAACTCACCATATACTTTTGCTATTTCTTTATTGTTCTCTACTGCCGTAACCTCTACATCTTCCCAAAGCTTACGATTACCACCAATTCCTGCGTATAAGTTCAAAACCTTAATCATCAGAATCCTCCATTAATTTATTTTCCCGACCTACCCAATGCTCTCCATACCTTTGACTCACACCCAACAACTTAGTAGCATCAGCTTTACACTTAGCCACCACCCTACGTCCAGTTTTAAAATCAACATACACAGTCATTATTCACTCTCCTTAGATACGTCCCTATATTCTACCCTTATACCAGAGGGGTTTTTTTGATAGTGTAAACAGCTACCTTTCCAAGGTTTTTCACGTGGGTAATCACAGCCTTCACAACACCATTGTTGCCCCCAACTTTTGCAACTGCGGCAATCCACTAACATACGCACCCCCAATTAGGTTTGTAACTTCCATTAAGGTAAAAAGTCTGGGGACAACCGCAGTTACCACTCCCACTATAATATTCAACTAGCCCCATACTGCCATTAAAAACAATATATGAAGTGTCTGCAAAAGGGCCAGTATGATTAAGAAAAGCATATAGGTATAAACCCCCAAAAACAATCGCAAGCAAAACAATAATTGTTAAAGTTTCATTATTCATAGTACACCCCTGTTTTGCATAACCTCGTCTAACTCTAAATCGCTTGGTGTTGCATAGTGTTCTTGAATAGTCTGTACCTTATCCCCCAATAATTTAGCGGTTTGTTCTGGAGTCCACCCATTAACTTGACAAAGTTTAACAGTCGTTGCCCTCAATGCATGAATAGGCCTACTAGGCAACCCTGCCCTTTGCAAATACATTTGAAACCTGTTATAAGCAGTTTTACTGCTTATGGGGAACAATCGCTTATCCTTTTCAGTCTTAAAAGCATTCAAAACCATTTGGATGCAGGTAAGAGTATTGTCTGATAAGGGAACAGAATAGATACGACCCTTCTTCTTCTCACGGAACACCAACCTTTTACCTACAAAGTCAATATCCTGTTTGTTTACATGAACAAGGTCATCCCTGCGAAGTCCTGCGTTAATAGCTAAACGAAACATAGCCAAATCCCTTATGTCAGTAATAACCGATAAGAACAAATCAACCTGAGAGGGAGTAAGTGCTTTTTCCCCCGACCTATAACGCTCACGCTTACTTTTCACCATTTTCTTGTGATATGACTTTTAGTTTAATAGGTGGTCTTGCACTTGTTTGATATACTAAGAATAATCCATCATTTCTTAATTGTTTACTTAATCCAATAAGAAAATTATCTCCTACTACTTCTTCTCCTTTAAATATTATTGCATATAGCTTTTCCATTTTAGTTTTTACCTCGGTAATATATTACCAACACAAGTATAAATACATAGTAGTTTACAAAGGTAATTTACCTTTACTACGGGGAATAGGAAACTACTTCTTTTCTTAGCATCCAGTAAATCTCCTGATAACCACCAATCCAACCCGCCAAAACACGCTCACTAAAACGGGGAAACAACAACGCCAACAAATCAAAAGGTATTTGCCGAAGCATAGGCCAAGTGCGGTGGCGGTCACTAACATAATGCAAGCGCTTATCCACCACCCGAAACCCACCAAAATAATTGCAAGTATTCAAGGCAAAATAATTTATGTGGCCGGGGTGTTCAAAAGCGTAGACGTGGCTGTAGTGGGGAACTCGAATCTCCAAAAAACCATTAGGTTTCAGTATCCTACGGCATTCTTGAACTACCCGCAACGGATTCTTCAAATGCTCCAAACAATGGTTGATGCGGATAAAAGACACACTCTCCTTCTTAAAAGGATACGGAAACCTGTTAAGGTCATGTAATACATCTGGGTTTCCAGCTATGTCAACGGTTGTATAGCCGTTATCCCTGCGGCTTCCCGCACCTAAATCCAGCATCATTTCCCACGAGTTACTACAAACTGCTTGCCGTCATAGGTAAAAACACTATATTCCCCTGACTGCAATTTATCCAACACATCCCAAACCCGCTTTAGTTCTTCCCAATTCCAATTACACATTTTAATTTTTTTTTTAAGGTTGCGCCTCCAAAACCATATCGTATATCCGTTGAAAAAAATAATCATAATCAATACTGCTTGCTAACTCTAACAACTCGTCAACTGTTTCCTGACCGCTTAAAGATTTACGTTCAACATACATGTCGCCGTCCCTGCATAAACTCATTTTTTACTCAACATATCCTCCCTGTCTATGATTTCTCGGAGGGAAACCCCTACGTCTCCCTCCGTTGTTTGGCCTTCTTCCTCGTCCCAAGTGATGTGATTAATAATTTTAGCAACCTCCGACTGTTGTTGTGTAAGCCAAAAATCCTTTATTTTACGCCATAAACTCATTTCCAAAACAACAAACAATACTTTATCATAATTTTAAAAAAACGTATTGGAGGCGCTACCGCAGCAAACAACCACCCACTCAAAAACGTAAAAACAACCACTAAATAATAATGCATTTCCCTTTCAAAATCGATTTTAACCTTCATTTTTTAAACACATTCAACACACTATACCCGCAAGCCACAATCCACCCCCTTACCCTCGGCACAACATCCTCACATAAAAACGTTATAAAATTCATTTTAAGTGGGTGGTTGAGGGTTGCAGACAGAGGTAATAGTTTGGTTTTGTAGCACTGAGGGAAAAACGAAATAGTCTGCAGCCCCCGTTCAGAATGTCTTGGAGAAGTGAGTAGAGTGGATGGGGGTTTTGGCGTGTAACATACATAGAGGCTCTAGGCGTTCCAATAGACCAGCGTCCTGGTATGCCCGCCTCCGTGGTTGAATCCATTGTGCGCTTCCCCCACCCTGTCAAAATATTTGACCTCATGGTTAATAAACTAAATTTATTTTGGGTGAACTACTTTTATGTTTCCCTCCAATTTGTCTGCTATGCGTTCAAGTGCTTCTGCGCAGCGTTCTAGTGCGTCAGTGTTTTTTTGCCTTCGCAGTCCGTAGTCGTATGACGGCATCATATCCAACACCTCAACGTGGGTTGTGTGTTGTTGAGTTGGCAAGCCCTAAGATGGGCTTGCACGTAACTGCTGCGTTTTACTTTGCTCATGTCTTGCCAGAGGCCGCCGCCAAGGGGGTAATAGCGTCTCATGCCTGCACCCCTATGGTTGTTGGTTTCATGCTGTCTCGCTGCACTTCCACGTATTTTTCTCCTTTGATGGTTACAAACTTTACTTTTCGGTGTAGGAGTGTTTGGGTGTCTACTGTTCCTTCTGGTATTACTGTTGTTCCAAACCGTTGAAAAAGTTTGCCCGCCATACTACTTGGTCTTACTGGTAGTGGGTAGCCTGCTTTGATTGTTGCAGGAGGGTTTGTGTCGTCTACTTCTATTGTTACGTCAAGGTAGTCGTAACCGCTTCGGTTGTTTACTTCTGCTTCTACTATCTCGCCTGTGTGAACGCCGTCGTCCAGTTCAAGGCCTTGTTTGTCCGCTAGCACTTGTAATGTAGCCATGATTAAGAATACGAGTTTAAGTATTTAAACTACATGGTTACTAAAGTAAAGTAGTTAGAAAACGAAAGGTTTTTATACTATTTATGTCTAATAGTTTCCTATGAAAGATATGACTAATGCCAGGAACATAAACGGCTCCTGGTATATACTGGTAAGGCCAAGTTTCGCAAGACACCTAGGCCTAGAAGGAACAGCAGGAGACAACGCAGAAATGGAAATGCAAGACGAAGAAGGAACACACGGAAAATACATAAGCGTATGGAGAAAAGAAGAATGAAACTAATGAAATTAAGCGTTGATGAGGTGCGACCAAACCCTTACCAACCAAGGGAAAAATTTGACGAGGAGAAGCTAAATGAACTAAGCGACAACATTAAAGCACACGGGATGATAGAACCAATAGTCGTGACACCCAAAGACGGCAAGTATATGATTGTTGCAGGAGAACGCAGATGGAGAGCAAGTAAAAAAGCAGGAATAAAAGAAGTCCACGCAATAGTTAAAGACTACCCATCAGAAGCAGACATCAAAAGAGACAGTCTTGTAGAAAACGAAATAAGAGAAAACCTAACCTTAACTGAAAAATGGAGTTTTGCAAACAGCTTAGCAAGAAGTTTAAAAGGCGAATATTATTCTAAAGAAAATGGAGTTAATTATCGTAAATTATGTGGTTACCTATTTGGTTATCACACAGAACATTCTGTGAGAAGTTTAACACCAGAAGAAAGAAGAAGAATAGAGGGTTGTAATATGTACACTACTTTATTGAAAATTAGGAGAGTAAAAGAAAAAGGTACAAACGATTTACAAGAAGCAGTTGATGATGGTACAATAAACATAAAGACAGCTAATAAGATTGCTTCTGTTGATGACCCCAAATTACAAAACCAAATGGTAGAATGGGCAGTAGAAAAAGATGAAGAACACAACATACAAAACGAGTTAGAAATACACAACACTAAAGAGATGTGGAAGAAAGCAAAAGCAGTAGATGACGCAAACAAAAGAAAAACAAACGAAAGCCAAATAACACTTAGGATTGTTTCAAGATTTGCAGAGTGGACAAGCGACATAGAACAATTCAACAGACTATTGAAAGAAGATAAAAAATTCATGAAACAACTTGGAGAAGAAAACCAACACCAAATAATGGATGCTATGAAACCACTACACAAAGCCACAACAACATTCATGGAATTAGTTGGACAAAACTTAGAGAGGTTAGCAGAATGAGACGTGCTAAACCAATTATTCTGGATTTTGTGATAAACAAAATGACCTTTCACAGTAAGCCTTTTACTATGAAAGACATAGTAAACACTGCAATAAATGAAATGCCAGAAGTGACAGGAAGATTCTACGATAAAAAAGAATTAAGAGATGGAACACTAGAAGTAATGATAGACCATGATGAAGTGTGGGATAATGAATATTTTGTTAAAAGATGCTGGAAAATAATAACTAGACGAGCAAGTCAGGGTGTTAAAATTAAACCAGAATATTTCAGCGAAGATAAAAGAAAACTTTTAGAACAAAAAATGCATCAAGAATGGAGTAAAATTTTTAACAAAGATACCCAACGACATTTAGCCACGCACAAAATAAAATACAAAGCATTCGACAAGAACAGGACAATATTTATCAAGTGCAAACTATGTGAAGATACACCAAAATACATTTATGACACCATACAACTTCGTGAAACAAAAGTGATAAGAGATAGGATAAAAAAGAATGTTCAACGAGCAAACGACAGACACTTAATGCTTGGAGAAAACTTCAAGCCAATGGCAATACAGGATGGAGTAAAATACCTTAAAGGAGTTGAACCAAAAATAATAGAAAAAGAAAACGAGTTAAAGGAGGAATAATAAAATGATTCCTTCACAACTTCTTAACAACGACTTCCGCTTGATTAAAATAAGTCCTCACAACAGGAAAGTGCCATTGGAAAAGAATTGGACTACTACAGCAAACTATTTACCAAACGACCCTGTAATAATTAAATGGGTGGAAGACGGGCAAAACTATGGAGTTGCAACAGGATACGGCAACCTAATAGTAATAGATAGCGATGACAAACAACTCCAAGAACTCGTTGAACAACACCTTCCAGAAACCTTTAAAGTTCAAACAGGCGGTGGAGGATACCACAACTACTACATTTGTGAAGGCCAAGACAAGGTCATATTTGAAAACGGCAACCAAAAACACTTAGGAGAACTGCAAAGCAACGGACAACAAGTAATAGCGCCTGGAAGCATACACCCAAACGGCCAACCCTATAAAATAATTAACAACCATGAAATAACCAGTATAACCAAAGAAGACATACAAAAACTACCCAATGAAATATTTAAAAAACAAGTTAAAGAAGAAGAAGTTAAAAGAGACATTGGGAATATTTCACAACACAACCTTAATGTCACAGATGTCATACCATTACATAAACTTCATAAAAAACCAAATGGGGAATACCAGGGGAAACACCCCCTACACGGTAGTGATACAGGAAACAACTTCACAGTCAACCCAACAAAAAATGTTTGGTATTGCTTTCGCCACAACTGCGGAGGAAGCGCCTTAGATTGGATAGGAATAGAGGAAGGAATAATAAGTTGCGGAGAAAAACTAGAAGGAAACAAATTCAAGAAGGTCATTAAAAAAGCCAAAAAGAAATACGGATACAAAAACTTCACCCAAGACGAAATAAATGAAATAGTCCAAGCACACGATTACAGCAGGTTAAAAGGTAAAATCTATAATGCATTAAAAGATAATGACAGCGATAACGCAACAGAATTTTTAGTTCAACAAATACTAGAAGAAGAATATATTTACACAATACGAGACGATGACAAACCCGAAGTATGGATATACAACGATGGCATATACACGCCAAATGGAGTTACCCACATACACGAAAAAATACGGGAGATACTTGGAGAACTATGCACGACATACTTGCAAAACAAGACAGTTTTTAAAATACAAGCAGACACCTACATAGAACAGCGAGAGTTCTTTAAACATAATATAGTCGATGAAATACCTGTATTAAACGGAATACTAAATACAAGAACCAAAGAGTTAAAACCATATAATCCAGATAAATTATTTTTCACTAAAATACCTGTTAAATACGACACAACAAAAGACTGCCCACATATAAAACAATTTCTAAAAGACGTTTTAAAGAATCCAGAAGACCTGCCATTAATGCAGGAACTATTTGGCTACCTATTATGGAAGGAATACAACATTGAAAAAGCGTTTATGTTAATAGGAACAGGTCGAAACGGCAAAGGAAAAACAATAGAGTTGATGAAACGGTTTATAGGACATGACAATTACAGCAGCGTCCCGTTGCAGAACTTGGAAAGTGACCAATTCAGCAAGTGCGAACTACATAACAAGTTGGCTAACTTATGCGGAGACATAGATGACCGTGCTTTAAAGTTTACAGGAAGTTTTAAAATGCTAACAGGCAGGGACACAATAAGCGCAGACCGAAAGTTCAAAACAAGAGTTCATTTTGAAAACTTCGCTAAAATGGTGTTTGCCGCTAATAACCTTCCAACAACAAGAGATTTAAGCGATGGATTCTTTATGCGCTGGATTCTTTTAGAATTTCCTTACAAGTTCGTTACACAAGAGGATTATAAAAAGGTTTCAGATATTAGAGAAAAACAGTATTTGAAAATAAGAGACCCTAATATTATCAATAAAATAGCGACAGAAGACGAACTAAGCGGACTGCTTAATTGGGCGTTAGAGGGTTTAAGTCGTCTGCAAAAGAATAAAGACTTTAGTTATAGCAAGTCTGCGGATGACGTTAAAAACATGTGGATTCGTAAAAGCGACAGCTTCACGGCTTTTTGCATGGACGTTTTAGAGGAAGAATACGGTAATGAAATAGAGAAAAGCGAAATTCGTCATACTTATACTGAATACTGCAAGCAACATAAGCTTAAACCCAAGAGTGACAACCACATTAAAGATGTTTTGACTACCTTGTTCGGGGCGTGGGAAAGTAGGACAACAAATTATGATGACAAGCGGGTTTTGGTTTGGGTTGGTATAAAGTATAAACCACCAAAACAAGAGCAAGGTAACTTAAAGTAACTACTATCTTTTTAAAGGAAAAAAATTTTTGGCTGAGCTGTCAGGGTTGTCAGGGGGTTTTGACCTTATAGCAAAAAAAGGGGTTTTTCCCTATAAGGTGAAATACCCCTGGTAGCCCTGACACCCCTGACATCTTACTTACTTTTTGTTACTTTACTTTTTGTGGTGTATGTGTCTGCATTTTTTGCAGTAGTTGTGGGTGGGTTCGTTTATTTTTTGTCCGCAGTATAAGCAAATGTTTTCTTCTTCTGTGGGGGTCATTCTATGTGCCTCTTTTCCTATCTTCTATGTCTTTGTATACTACATACTTAATACTTTCTTTCATTCTCCTGCGTCCTCTATGTATTTTCCTGCGTCTTCCTCGTCTAAGTATAATATGATTAGTGCGAATGCTACCCCAAGAAACAAAAACCAGTTTATGTCGCCTACTAAACTGGGTCGGAACTCCCAAACGGTATACGCTCTACTGACGCTGCTACTGCATAAACTGTTTACTCCCTGGACTTCCATTACTTGATAGCCTTGGCTTAAAGTAACGGTGTCGTCGTGGTTGCAGTCTATAGTGTTCCACCCGTAGGTTGTGCCGTCTTGGATGATGCGGTAGCGGCATGTGTCGGCGCCGGTTATGCTCACATTTAATAAAACATTGTTGTCGCTGTAGGTGGTGTTTGTTGGACTGTAAATGTTTACTTCTATGTTGCAGTATCCTACGCCCGCATATAAACTCTTATAAAATGGGTCACGTGCCGATATTAAATTTAAATTGCCTCCTGTTGTAGTCTGTATTGCTCCTGTCAGCATCCATACACAAAATATTAATGCAATACTCCATTTCATGTTTTTGGTGTTTCACCTAATGTTGTGGTCGTCGTCGTTGGCGTGTGTGTTTCAATACACTCTATAACTTTCTCTATGTCTCCGCCTCTTGCTATCAATATGTCTGCTTTATCTATTATGTCAGTTCTTCTTTGTCGGCGGTATTTAAGGTTGAAATATTCTGTTGTTTCGTTTTGAACAAAATTGTTTGCACTCATTTCTTTCTTGTTTGCTAAAACGTCCACTTTCGTTTTTTCCAATTCTACATTATATCTTTCGGCTATTGCGTGTATTCCTGCCACCACCAGCATTGTTAATGCGATGGTTGTAAAAGTTTTTCTGTCCATTTTTAGGTGCACCCCGTTATTAATCCGTCTTTGATACTGACTTGACAACTGCTGCTGCAGTCGGCGGCTGTGCATAACCAGTAACTTGTGGTGTCGGTTATGCCTTGGCTTCCATCCCCTGAATAATAATCTTGTCCCTGTATATATCCTGTAACGTTTGCGTCGCCGTTAATTTCGAGGTAAGTATTGTCGAACTCTCCGTAGATTAAAGGCGTTGCCGTGTTTGTGTTCGCAATATAAAGTTGATTCGATTCTGTCGTTACTTGGTCTTGCCCTGCTTGGTTTCCCAGAAACACGTTGCCTGCGCCTGTGGTGACATCTTCTCCAGCCATATAACCTACGGCTGTGTTTCCGCCACTTCCACTAACTATATTCTTTAAAGTGCTTCTTCCTATTCCTATGTTGTTTGAAACGGATGTTGTTGTTCCGCTTTGGCCTTTTACTGCGTCATATCCGATGGCGATGTTATAGTTTCCTGCATTTCCCCCTGATGAACCTAAGTATCTTCCTGCTTGCGCCCCAAGTATAACATTGAATGCTCCTTTTTTTGCCGAATAAAATGTGTTTGTCCCCATTGCAAAGTTTTGGTATCCTTCTTCCATCAAATACATTGTGTTATATCCGACTCCTGTGTTTTGGTAGGCTTTTTTTATGTTTTTAAGGCAGCCGTATCCGACTCCTGTGTTAAAGCTTGCGTGGGAGGTGTCGGTTTGTGTCCAAGCGTCGGTTTCTCCCGCATACTGTCCCAGAAAAATATTTCGCCCTGTTGTTCCAGTTAATGTTGTGTCGTGTAAAAAATTGTCTGTGCCAGATTTGAAATCCCAACTTCCGCCGTTATCTATGTTAAGTGAGTCGCCGTCAAAGTATATTAATGTGTCGCTGTCTTCGCCAAGCAGAACCCCTTTGGTGTCTGTGTCAACCGCAATCCCTCCTTGTGTGGTAAGGCCTATCCCGTCTCCCGCTACCCTCGCAAGAACAAGAGCGTATAATGCGCTTGGACTGTTTTGTGTGGCGATATAACGGCTTGAACCACTCCCCAAGTAAATAAACCCACTCCGACCTATTAAATTCATGCTTGTTCCGTCATCTGATATTATGTTTCCGCTTTCCCCTACCGTAATGCTTCCTTCAGTTTCTATATCGCCGCCGAAGCTGCTGTCGCCATCAGCAAAAAAATTTGTGTTGACTTCAAGACTGCCGTTTATCGCCAAATCATTTAAAGAGTTCAAGCTATGGGAAGTGTGGTAACTTGAGGAAGTTGAAATCACATGATGCGATGCTGTCGCAACAAAGGCGGAGCTTTCCGACTCCGTTCCACCCCCAACATTATACAATGCCTTAACGTCTTCCTCGGTTAAAACCCTGTTGTAGAGTCTGACATCATCTATGTATCCCTCAAAATACAGTCCTGTATTGTCTACACGCCCTCCCCTGCCAATGTAAAAGTCGTAGTTGTAGTAAGACGCTGTCCCAGTGTGTGTCGCTACTAAATCCCCGTTTATATACAGGTTTCCCTCTTTATCTGCTCCGTCATCTTCGATTGTGAAAACAATATGCGACCACGTATCCAAATCCACACTCCCATATAGGTTCTCATGCCATTCTGCGTTGTTGTTTGACGCCAGCCCATACACGACTTGGTCGTTATAGTTTATGCCGAATCCGTAGTTGTCGTAGTATCCTGTATTGTATGTGTGCCTGCCCACAACTCCAGAAATCCCTGTTCCAGTCGGGTATATCCATACTGCAAAGGTTTTCACATTTGAGGGGGTTATTTCATCCAAGGAAGCTACGCTTACGTCATCGTCTGCGCCGTTAAAAGTAAACGCTTGATTTATTTTCCCCGACACCGACTTGTCTTCTGTGTTGTCTCCGCCGTTTAATGTTCCGTCATAGTTTCCTGTTGTGTCTGCGACATCAGTGTCGGCGGCATCATCGTTGAGTAGCCAATGAGCCAGTAAATTTGTTTCTAAATCTCCTGTTGACTGGGTTTTTTCCACACCCCCAATAAACGCTTGCGACTTTAGGTAACTGTGGTCGTCTACGGTTAGGTTTCCGTTTATGCTCCAGTTTCCTTTTACTGTGTTGCTCCGCCCTAAATACGTTGGTGTTCGGTTGTCTTCGTCTTGCCATACACCATCCAATGCTACTGACACGTTGTAGTAGCCGTCGTAGTAGTAGGGGGCAGACATGTTGGTTATGTAGTAGACGTTGCTGGTTTGGGTGGTTGCGCTTGTAAAACTTTCTACGGCTATTACGTTGTCGTCTTCGTCTATAAACTTTATTGTCGCATTACTCCAGCTTTCATTATTGCTCACTATAACGGGTTGAAAATCAACAGCATAAACTAATGACGTTAAAATTAGTATTCCTAAAATTGTTTTATTGTATTTCAAAGTAACTATACCTCTTGTTTACTTTGTCTTTCCTGTGTATTATTTTTTTTCGTGGCATTATCATAAATATGTTTGATGCTGCGCATTTCACGTCGAATGCTTTGGTTTCTTTTTTCTTGCGTAGGAAATACAGCCAGTGGCTTACTTTCTTTTTTCGGTCTGGGCCTCGCAGGTCTATGTAGTCTACTCCTACGTGTATTGCTTTTAATAATTTTTTGTCGTAGGGTTTCCGCATTTTAAACATGTTTGTATTCAATTTATACTCCTAACATATTGTCAAGGATTCGCCGGCCTCGTTTTCCTTGTCCAGGGTTTTTACCGAATAAATTAAAACGTTTTTTCTTTTTGGGTGTGAATGTTTTAATGTCTTTTTTTATTCCGTTAACGTTTTTTTCTGGATTGTATTTTTTTTCCATTTTCGTATACCAATCCCGTTCTGGCGTTGTCATGTCTTTCATAGTGTATCCTTGGTTTTTCCAATGCATGTATTTTTGTTTTTCGCTCCAACTCATTTTGTTTCGCCTCCTATGTTTAAAAAGTTTAGGTGTTTGGGGTCTGGGTTCCATCCGTCAAGAAACCGTTTTTTTCCGCCGGTTGGTTGACCCCGTAGTTTTTGTTCTCTTATTTCTGCCTGCAGTTTCTCTATTTCTACTTGTTGTTGTAGTTCTTGTATTTTCTCTGCCTTTGTTTTCTTCTTAAACAAATCTTTTAAATCCATTTTTAGTTTTTGTATATTGGGAATATGAGTTTTGCCAAAACACTTAACACCCACACTACCACCAGTAAATAAAATATGTGGGGTGGTATGCTTGCCCCCGTATCTGTTGCTCCGAAGAACAACCCACCATACGCTGCCAACACACACGTTAACCAAATCGTGGCGTTGTTAAAACTTCGTTGATGAATCCACAAACCAATATACGGGCCTGCCGCCAGTATAAGCCAAAACCATTGACCCCACGCTGCAGTGTTCGCATCATGTATGGCGTGTATGGGGTCGCCGTAAATGAGTTTTTGGTAGGGGCCTGTCATACTGCTGTTACTGTAGGCCCCCACCAATGTTGTGGTTAATAACATAAACCCCGCCACCAATGTTGTTTTGTTTTTCATGCTCCCTCCTTTAGGTTTCGGTTGCTTACCATCTGGTATAAACCTATCATGTAAACAAAGTTTATTCCTAACGTCAACACAACTGCTATGCTGTCGTCAAACATTTTGAAGTTGTCGTTTCGGCCTAACGTGTTTATGTAGTTGCCAACGTTTAAGGTGCTGTTATAGAGTGTTTCGAACAGAAACAACATTATATGCCATCCTGTTGTTATTACGCTCCAGCTTGTTTCTGCTATGTCTCCTATGTAGCTTTTTGGGTTGGCTTGGCTGCTGGTGTATTCTGTTAGTGTGTCGCTCATTTCTGTTTCGTCTTGTAACCCTGTGAAGTCTTCTTCTTTAATCCAGGGTTCGCTATCCCATCCGAACAAGCTTTTGTTCATGGCTGGATTAACGATGGTGCCGTCTCCTTTGAAGTAGTTGTCTCCCACCGTGTTTACTATGCTCATGCTAAAGCAAAAGAATATTATTGTGAAACTAAACATCACCCACCTCATGTTTCCCGCCTCCTGTTTTCTACAAACGCATATATTATTGCCATAACCGCTATGAACCCCCAAAGCCCCCATGTCATTTCACGGAACCAACCCATCCATTTGGTGACGCCTATTGCTCCCGCTACTAACACGCCCCCGACACCCCCTGGTATTGTGAATGCCGCCCCTGTTATTAGGAACAATGCTGCGCCTGTATACCAGCTGTCTTTGGTTACCCCCAATATTGTGTCGGGTAGTCCCCAGCTTCCATACATTGGGAACATGCTTTGGCTTTGACTGGGTTTTAAATATTCTCCAAAGGTTATTACTCCGTGTGTGTTGTGTGTGCATTCCGCCGTAACCCAGTAGGTTTGGTTTTGGTCCGGGACTGAAACGGTTATGCTGCCGGTTGTTGGTTCTTCCACTGTGCTACTATCCATCAACTGGAAACCGTTGGCGGTGTAGTTGTAAACTCGTAACGTAACATTCACTCCTTCGTTGTCTGTCACGTTATAGATTAACCCCACACTACTACCTGTGTAACTGCTTGTTAAACCCAGTAAAACATTGTCTCGGTAGCTGGTTTTGTCGGTGTAGGTGGGTGTGGTTATTGTTATTATTTTTTCTCCGTTTAACTCTATGTAATCCCATTTGATTATACGTGTTGCAGTTGGCGTATACAACACATACTGGTAGTCTGTTTCATTAACTAAGTCCACGTCTTCTAATAATGTGTTATACCATTTCTTTTGGTAGAGTGTTACTAAGCTGCCGTTAACGTTTCGTATGACTTTAAAGTAGCTGTCGTAAAACTGTCCGGTGTAGTCGTTAAGTTGGTAGTCTATGCTCACGTAGTCGCTGGTGTTTTCCGGAATATAAACTGTGATGTTTTCCAAGTCTTCGTAGCTGTCGTATACTCGGTTAAATTCGCCAGTCCAATTTATTGTTACTGTTTGGTCTACATAATTGTAGGTGACATTGGTTGTGTTAGCTTCGTAGTCTGTGAAACTGTCGTAGCCTGTGTTTTCAAAGTTTTCTATTGTGGTTGTCTGGCTTTTATAGACGTCCATAATGTGTTCGAACTCTGCCTGCTCACGGGTTGTCAGAAACAACGGATTATATCCTTGTGTTTGAACATCTAATGTGTCGGGGCTGTAGCTTTCACAAAATACTTTAACGTCTAAATCCGGCATACCATCCAGTATCAGGTCTTCGTCTGTGCTTTCATTTCGGTAGGTTAAAAAGTATGCCTTACTTTGTTGTGTGAAATTATTTATTGTTAAATCGCTTAATGTTGCGTCGGGTGTGGGGTCTCTGCGTGTTATGTTGAAGTTGTAGTTGAAGCCGCCAATATACAATGTAACCGGTTTATAAAATGTTGTGTTGGCTACTATTTGGTAGTCGTCGTAGACGTAGTATCCGTCTCCCAATATGAATGTGTTGTTGCAGCTTGTGTCCCGACAGTATTGACTCATACTGGTTAAATCAAACATTACGTAGTCTTCTGTGTCGCCTGCGTTGTAGGTTATGTAGTAGCCGTATTCTGTCAAACATGCTCCGCCCGTGTTTGTTCCGATGTTGTAGTTGCTTGTAGCCTCTAAACTGTAGGGGTAATCGGGTGTGCTGTAGTGGTTGACGGGGTATATTCCTCCTACTGGCGGGACGCCGGGAACCCGGTATCTTATGTCGAATGTGTAGTTATAGTCTCCTGTGAAGATTCCTTCGCCTCCGTCTAAGGATTCTATTGTTATTGTCCTGGTTGTGTTTATGTTGTCTGTGCCGGTTGAGTTGTGGATGTTCCAGTAGTCGGTGTTGCTCCATTTATTGTTGTTTTGTGTTAGGTTGAATCTTACTCCTATCCTGTCTGTTTGGCTGCATACGCTGGTGTCGAAACTCCATGTTATTTCGTCACTTGCATATATTGTTGTGTCGTTGGTGGGGTAGTTCATGTTTATGTCTGCCATCTCAACTATTATTCCTTCTCCTGCAACATTGGCGAACTCTATTGTTACTCCGTCGTCATAGCATACGAAAGCGTCTGCCGCCCCTGCTAGTATCAGCATCAACGCCAATACTTTTATGTTATTCATCCTTTTTCTAATGCTGCTACTCGTGCTTCTAATTCATCTATTCGTTCTATTAGTTCGGTTATTCGTAGGCTGTTCCAGACTGCGGCTTCCCCTATGTCTTGGGTTACACGGTCTCTTTCTAATCCTATTTGAGTTCCATTTTCATTAAAAATTGGTATGTCTATTTTTTTGTATACGCTTGTGGGTGCTTTGCTTATGTCTAATGTTTCGTCAGCTCTTGTTACTGTAAAGTCTAGGGCTGTTTTTCCTGTGGCCTTCATTTCTTTTTCTATGGCGTCTGGAGCTGTATCCGTTAAACTCCCTTCATAATAAACATTTTTCCAAGGTCTTACCTCTGTTCCTAAATCAACTGAATTACCAGTATAAGCTGAAAAACTGTCAAAATCATTAGCAATATTTAATCTGTTTATGTTTCCCCCTGCTGAAATATAAGCCAAATTATTTGTGGCTGAACTTCCCGAACTTTCATTATAGACTATAAAGGTCATAGTGTTTGAGTTATCGGGTTCATAAATTACTATTCTACCATTGGTTAATTGGTCTGCTATTCTAACTACTTTATTGGTTGTTCCACCCCTCATTAAAAAATCTAATGTGGTGTCAGCACTTTGAATATATGGGTCACCACTATCTGTTATTTTTATATTTCCATCTATTTCCACATCTCCATCAGCAGGGTCAAGTGTTAAGTCTCCGCTGCTGGTGTATATCGTATTTGCTGCTGCTACCATAACGGCTAATAATCCTAAGACGAGAACCGTCCCACCCGTCACTTTAAACCTGTTTTTCATTTCCGTTTATTTAATTTATTCCAATAGTTTTTATCCTCTTTATCTACAAAGGGATTAAAACCTGCTTTTCTACAAACTGTGCATACTCCACTCCAATGTTTTGTTTTTCTTATCCCGCATTCCTCGCACCATTCATTTTTCATTTTTATATGTTTTGATTGTTACGTTCTGCTCCAGCACTAACTACAAGCACGAAAATAGCAAGTAAAAACGCTGGAATCCAAAACTGCCACCCCCCTAAATATTTGTCAATAACTTGTTGCGGAGCATCCTCGGTTATTTGACTGCTGCCAAACCCGTAAATAGTATCTTCCACAACAGGGTCGAAGTAGGTGAAAATAATTGTTAAAACAAACAATGCAACTAAACCGCTCATAAGCCTGGTAGCGCTCATACCCCGGTTGCCTATTTTACGGTATGTCGCCAAACCCCACACCTCCTGCGATTTTATCTCGGCCTGCTTTAATCATCATGAAAAGGAATCCAAGCATTACTGGGACAGGCCAGAAATCCCATGCTAACTCTATGTATCCCGCATTGGTTGCGTCCACGCCCGTGCCGACGCCATGCGGTTTAATGTTGTATTCATAAGTTTGTTGGAGGATTATGTAGCCTATAGTCACCGCTGCAATTATGAATATTGCCAGCATGTAGTCGCCCCATAATCCCCTGTTACATTTCTTCATTTCCTTGGCATTTTACAACGAACTTTTTTGTAACTACCAGGTTTCTTCCTCATGTAGTATTTCTGCTTCATCCTTTAACCTCCTCATTTTTTATCCAGTTGAAAATTAGAAAGTATCCAATTAGTGTTCCAATAACAAAACCAATTAAACTTTTTTGCATAGCCGCTATTGCAGCTCCCATTAAACCACTCAAACCTATTCTTTTAAAATTCATTTCATCCCCCTTGCATACGGTATAACCCCTATATTACGTAGTCTTACACTTTCATATGGTATCTGCATTTTTTCCTCTAAACTATCTATTGCATGTTCTGTTTTCTCTACAAAAACATTTTTATTCCCTTTTTTCTGCCTAACCTTATTTTTAAAATGTTTGACAAAATTAGGAAGTGGGTCTCCGCCTGTTGCAGGTTTCTTGCTCTTTTTAAGTTTGAAACTGCGGTTAGAATATTTATCCACTGTTTCAGCACCCAACAAAAAAGCCCCCGCTTTACTCAATGGCTTCTTATTAACTTTGCTGTAACCCCTGCTCTTATACCTGCCCTTGCCTTTCTTGGCTTGCGTGCGCTTAACCAAAACATCATAACCCGGTTTCTTATCTTCTTTAATTCTTGTAAGTATAGGAAAACTTGGCCTTCCTTTTGTTGGAATATTAGTTGTAATAACTTCTTTTGAAGGAGCAACAGGCGAAGCCGGATAACCTAAGCCAAGTTTAGTAACTGGGTATTTAATCCCCTGTGGATAACCTCCTGGATATGTTGTAGAAGAATATTTTTTAACATTTGTTCCAATAGGATATTTTGTTGTGCTACTAATATTAGGAAGATAAATTGGTTTCGGTGCCTTATACGTTTTGTTTATTTTTAAAACAGGATAAGTTTTTTGCACTGTCGTAACCTTATATTTTGAAGTTAATATTGGATAATTTTTTGTTAAACTTTGGAGGATGCTATATCCTTTAATGTTTGATTTTGTTTTAATTGGGTAGTATGGATAAACAATCTTTTGTTTTTTCGCCGGTTTTGGATAAGCTTTATAATATGCTTCCTCACTTCCAAACAAAATACTTTCTTCTTCTGGAGGTTTTACCTTTAAACCGCTGCGTCCGCTTACTTCCTTAAAAAATTGTTGTCTACTCTTACTAACAACATCTTTAGGTGTAGGTTGTTTAATTTTACCTGTATCTTTAGTAAAGAAAATACTTTTGCCAAAACCTATAGGCGTAACTAAATCGTCTTGTCGTAAACCTCTCATTTTTTCAACAGCCCTCTTTGCTATATAAGCTTTACGCCAATTTAGTGGATTATAACTTTTACTCAAACCTTCTCTAAGCGAAGGAGCGTTAATTTCCATAAACCGGAAAGTGTCTTTAAAAACTCGTCCCTGCTTTTTAGGGCTGAAAAAATATTTATTGTCTTTTCTCTGAACTTCTAACATTGTAGACAAACGCCTTCCTACTTGTTCGCTCATACGTTGCATAACAAAACCGTCTGTAACCATTGGTTTTTGCCTAACTTGCAATCCAAGACGTGCGGTTTCTCCTTCTTCTCCATAAATGGGTGTTTCTTTAATATCTGAAACTTCCACAAACTTTTGTTTTTCACTATCATAAAGTTGTAGTTTTTGCCCCATACCCCTAACTTTAGATTCTCCAATGCGAAGTTGAGCACGCCTAATAAATTCTTCTGGAGTGTAGCCTGTAGTTTTAATATCAATATCTTTAACTGGGACAGACTCGAATTTAGGCAATACTTTCTCACTAGCTTGTGCGTAATCGCTTAAACTTCCTTTAATTAGAATATTGCTTTTTTCACTCTCTAAAAAACTAATATATTTCTTCCCAACATCTTTTAAACCTGGACTTTGCAAAACTTTAACTTGACTGAAATCCGGTTTAACAAGGCGTGGGCTAGGAGCTTTTTGCAACGCTTGCCCTGCAATTATTCCTTGTTGCATGAATTGAACTTCTGTTTGAATAAAATTAGGTTGTTTTTCCACTGCAGCTTTTACTAAAGCGGTTGTAAACTTGCTTTGGTCTACAGTAGAAGCCATTGTAGTCGTATAAGGTAGTGTCCCGCCTTCTGGTAATGCAAGCGGTTGAACTGGTTTGGTTCCTACACCAAATTTAACACGTCCAACACCCGCCTTTATAGTCTGACCCATCCTACTAACTTTAAAAGCCCCCAAGCCAGTGTTTTTAGCTCCTGCAACAACACCTTTAAACTGTCCCCTAAATCCTTGTATTGTTTTATCAACAGCTACCCCCGTCAACACTGGCTTCCCCCTAAACGTTAACGAACCTATTTTTTGTCCTGGAAGTTTTGCAGTTTGAATTTTAACTGGACTAATTCTGTATAATGCACGTGGCCCCATACTAATTGCACTACCAGCAAGTATTCCACTAGCTAATGCTGCTGCCTCGCTTCCACTAGCCTTATAAACTCCTTTACTCACTTCTCCAGCTACAGCAAAACCCAAAATGCTTCTACCTGCTTGCGCTGCCGCCGTGGTTGCTGGAGCTTTAGCAAGAAGGAAGCTGGGGGCTGCAATAGCAGACAAACCAACTGACACCCCCACCAATCCTGCACGCCCGCTAGGAGTTGGGGTAATGTCAACTATTGGAATGTCTAACCTTTTAATTCTACTTCCTATCTCACCCAACACATCTCCCCCTTTTGTATACCTAGCCGCTTTTTTCTCAAAACTAATTTTAAAAGGTTGTGTAACTACTTTTGTTAAACTTGGCTTAATTTCTTTTAGTTTTCTTTCTCTCCAATCAAATAAACGTTCACGTTCTGTTGTTGTTCTTGTTTGAGCTAATTTAATCCTGTATTCAGTTTCTACAGCACGATACTCTGCATAACCAACTTTAGTTAAATCCTCTAAAAACAAACCTCCAACACCTATTTTGTTTATACCAAGTTTTCTTAAAGGCATAGGAGCTAAAACATCCTCTGTAAAACCAGCTTCCTCTATTGTTCTTGGTAAACCCTTTGGTTCTATAGTATATCCGCCTTCTGTTTTAGTAACTTTTAATCCTGCTGACTCTAACTGTCCTATTTTAATGTATTTTCCATCAATCTTAATTTTTGTGTTATATTCCTCCATACTCTCTTGATATTCTTTTGGAGCTTTTGTAAATCCTTGTTGCTTTGGCCTATAAACCCCTGTTTCCTTTTTTTGTGTTTCTAACCGTTCTCTTAACTCTCTACTTTGTCTTTGGCGTTCTGTGGCTGCTGCTGCTCCCCCGTAACTTTTGTATTCCTCTCCTTCTACAGTGTAACCCGTTACCCCTGCTTGTTTGTCTAATGCTTCCCGCCTTCTTATGTATTCTCCAACCCCTAACTTTTCTTTTTCTTGTTCAAGTTGTTTTACACTTTCACTATATTGTTTTTTTGCCTCAATATTTGTTTGCTGTTGTTTCTTAGTTTCCTTAGCATACTCCACCTGTGCTTTTTCAGTGGCTGCAGTCCTGCTTATACGTTGGCTTGTAGAAGCGCCATAAGTTACGTTACCGCCGCTAGTATCCCTTTGACTTCTCGCACTCCTAATTTTTCTCTCATAATCACGTGTAATCCGCCTAGTAGCGCTGCTGCTTTTATTCTTCGTTAACTTCTTTAATTCCCTCCTCTGCCTTGAAGTCAAATAAGTCATATTTCGTCTAGTTCCTCTCTTTTACGATTACCCAACATAAGACTGCTATAATCAATAATTGGTTGATAAGTCAACTCAAACGCTCGAATCACACCCAATAAAAACATGAGAAAACCCAGGAAACCAAAAATATAAACAAAATTACTTTCAGTAGATGGAATATACGTGTAAGTAACCACACTTGTGCTACCACCCCATTTAAAATGAACTTTCAACAAACTCACAGCAAAACCCATCCAACTGCTACCCCCCACCAACAAAAACAAAACCCGCCCAACCTTGTCAATCCCACGATAAAAAGCAAGCAGTGAACAGAAGCAACTGAAAACAAACAAGAGTTCAGTATATTGCCACAACATTTTTTTGAAAAAAAGGTATTCTACTTAAAGTATTTATTTCCAAGCCTTTAAATACTCGACAACGCATCTTATAAAAGTATTTTTTTTGGGGGAGGGCCTTACGGCCCCCTACTAACCCACACGTCTAATACTATATCCTGTGTTTTACCTCGTCTACCTCATGTAGAGAGCAAATCCTACTATAACCGTTAGCAACAGTCCTGCAGCAAGTATTATTGGTATGTTAGCTACAAGTTCTTGTCCGTCATAAAAGTTACTTGTGAAATTAGCTATTGTCAAGTCGGCTTCGGTAGTTGATGCGGTTGAAGTCATGCTTGTTCCAACGCTGTCGTAGACTGTCAACGAAACAATACCCAAGAAACCAACAATAACTATTAACACCATAGCGGAAACAATATTGTTGCTTGCTTGCCCTTTCTTAAACATTTTTTGTTGTTTTGGGCTTATTCGGCATTCAGCCTCTCACATAGAGAGTGAAGCCGATTATTACGGTTAACAATAGGCCTGCTGCTAATACTATCGGTATGTTTGCGGCGAGGTCGTATCCGTCATAGACGTTTTCTGTGAAGTTGCCTTTGGTTGCGAGTGCGTCTCCTGTTAGGTCTGCGCCCAAAGAATCTTCTATGCTGTCGTAGACTGTTACTCCCACGATACCAACAACTGCAACGATTAATAGTATAATCATGCTGTTTACAATAGCACCGCTAGCTTGTCCTTTGTTTTTAAGCATTTTCCCTTATTCACCTCCTTTATGTATATGCTCATATAAGTTTTGTATTTGTTTGCTTTTGTTTAAACCTTCCTTACTGTATTAAGAGGTATATAAACGACGTCGTGAAAATGCTAAGTTAATGTTAGGTGACGCTACCGTCCGAATTACTACTTATGTGAGTGACGCTACCAAAGAAAAGTGGACTACACACCTTGAAAAAGTCCGTCCGCACTACACTGGATTAAGCCATTTTATAGAGGAAGCGTGCGAGTATAAAATCCAGGCAGACAACGACTTCTTAAACAAGGCGATTGAAGGTTTAGGTATTCCGGCGGTAGGCCCCCTACGGAGAAACAAAAAATGACTGAAAAAAGAATACTACAGTATATACACACGCAAACACCGTTGCCAATAGAAAAAACAAACGAATACAAGGAGAAGGTGGATAAATGAGTGAAAAACCTAGTAAAGAGTGGTTTCACAAACAAGGCATACCAGCGGGAGTAGGAATGCCAGAAGACCCCTACAGTCCAGAAAACATGACGCCAGAAGAAATAAAAGAAGAACTACAAACAGATGCAGAAGAAGACGCCATGAGCGAAAACCTAATGTTTAACGACGACAAAGGCTACGTTCAACAAATGGCCCCCGGCGAAAAAGCCAGGATACTACAATACATACACACCAACCTGCCACTACAAAAAAACCCTAGCGGACGCATGACAGGAGAAATACCTCCAGAAATGTTTTACGCATTCTACGGATGGCTCGCCCACAACAGCAGCCTAGGAAACCTTACCGAACAAGAAGTCGCAGAAAAACGTGTAGAACTCGACATACAAGAACTTGAGGTTATGATGGCTATGAACCGTAAAAACTACACGCCAGAAGTTAATGCTAGCATACGAAACGCCAAAAACTTGTGCGACATCAAATTAACCCAAAACAAAGACGGCAACGCATTATATCTGGCGCACGCAGAAGTAAGCGAAGACCTGCGAGCATACCGTGTATTGAAAGGAAGGCAAACAAGTCGGACAGAAGCGTTAAAAAATCATTTAAGGGGTAGAGGATAAAAAAAAATGGATAAGGATAAGTATACAAGTGAAAGCGAAATGATAAAAAATTATCTGCGAAAAAAAGAAGATGCTAAATACCAACGAAAGAAGTTGGGTAAACTATGTTATTTGAAGTATTTACCCTACCCTAACCAAGTCATATCCAGTTTTTTACTTTTAGTATTAGCCATAGTTGCGGTTGGTTACTTCCCTGTTGCAGTGGATTTTATAGTTTTAAATTGGTTGCCAGAAGGAGTGGATAACCGAACCATATTTTTGGTGTCTGCAGGGTGGGCGTTAACAACCACCGCATTATTTGCGACAGTGTTGATTTTCGGAGGGCCAGTCCGCCAATTCCTAAAAGCCCGGATACCATTATTCGGAAACAAAGACGTTATCGAGATGATGACGACTTCTGGGAAAAAAATATATATGAACCAAAAAGACGAAGTCGGCGGCGTCTACGAACTAGACAACGACAAAGCAGTGGAAACCGACCCCAACAGTTTTTACACCGGCCCCGGAGGTGTCCGCATGACTTCGGTTATGCCAGAGCTGCCAATAACCTTTAACCCCAGGAAACTGTTGGAAGGCTATGGCCTTGGCCTTGACATGATGACGTTAAAAACCTACGGCATTAAACACGAGCAAAAACAGTGGGAGCGTATGAAGTCTGGCAAAGAATGGATACAGCCGTTTCTGATGCCGTTGATAATACTGGTTATTATCGGATTAATACTTGGGCCGTTTTTCTACCAGAAGATGGGGGAAAGCGACGAAGTAAGCGAGTGGCGCAGTCAATACGAACAATGCCGTGTAGAAATGATAGATGCGGGAGTAACACCTAAAGATCTGCAGAAGAAAGAGGCAGTGACAGAAGAAGACAAAACCAGTCAAAAACAAGCGACAACGGGGGCAAGCATCAAATGACGGAATACGTAGCAGACACCACCAACACACCTAACCAAAAACTCGATGAAATATTTGGGGACTTAATAGATGTGTTAGGGCCTATTGAAACAAAGTATATGTTTGATGGGCAGGTATCAGAGGAGGAGTTAAGGAAGCTTGTAGACGTGTTTAACAAGGCTAATGCGTTAGCTGGTGGTGTTAAGACAGTATTGTATAATGACCCGTCATTGATTATAGATACTGTTAACCATTTCATTAAGGATTTACAAGATAAGGAATATTATAAGGTGGGTATTATCATAGCTGATGCGTGATAAAGTCCCCCCACGTTAACCATGTATTAAATATGCATAAACGAATAAATATGGATACTAAATATGCAGAAAAGAATAATAGTTTTGTTGACAACCAAGAATATACTGTAGGAGACAAAATATACTTTAATCAACGGTTAGAGAAGGTATTAGACAAATTAACAGACATGGTAGACTTAGACATATACAATGAAAAAACAGACTTTAACAAATACGAACGTGGAGTCAGACGACTTGAAAGCCTGCTTACAGGCTATATGGACGAAAGCTACGTAGAAGAACGCAACAATTTAAGCACAACAAAGCCGGTAGACATAAAAGATAAAATAAACAAATTAGATAAACGCACCGACTTGTGCATGTATTTAATGAAACGTAAAAGGTTCACGCCATTGGATGACATCACAGAAACCAGCTACTTCATAGTAAGAGATATTATACAAAGAATACATGACGAATACGATGCGCAAATAGTTGTATACGGGCCTCGTGGAACAGGCAAGTCAACATTAGCCATTGAATTAAGCCGTCAAATAGCAGAACGAATGAATTTAGAATTTGACGTTAACAAACATGTTTTTACAAACAGCATAGATTTAAGAAACTATATCTACAAAAACAAACCAAAACCAGGACAACCTCTAATATGGGACGAGGCAACTGCGGGCAAAGGCATGGGAAGACGCAGAGCGATGACATCAGACAACATAGAATATAGTGAAGTTATAGAAGTCATCCGTGAAATGGGGTTAGTAATGTTTTACACCACGCCAGAAAAAGACTTTGGAGACAGTAAAACAATAACAATGTTTAGTTGCAGCATTCAAACTGTTCGATTAGATAGACTAGAAAGAATAACCATTGTCAAATACAAGTTCAGGCGTGGGAAAATATGGGTGTATTTAAACGACGCAAACGGCAACCGCATAAACCGTATGATAATCCCTAAAGCCCCGCAACACATGATTAATGATTATAAAAAGATTAAGGTCAAACTTATGAGCGAAAAAGTTAAAGTCAGAGATAAAACACCTAAAAAATTAAAGGCAGACACTGAAAAAATAAAGAAAGAAATATTAGACAATAAAAATCTTTATAAGAATAGTAGAGGACGATATGATACAGAACTTATTTACGGTAAGTTTAAAGATAAGGGTTTAACAAGAGCTGAAGCACGTGTAGTGCAAAAAGAAGTTAGTGATTAAATAAGTAAAATGGACTTGAGTAATAGAGACCGTGTTGTTGCCGTGTATGTTTTAATGAGTTTAGGTTTTCTAGTGAACGGCTACCTATACTACACCCTGCCAGACTGTAGTAGTTGCACGTTAACAACAAAAGACGGAGTGGATTTAACAGGGAACTGCAGCTATCTTAAACAAGTGCGGGACGGATTAGTAAGCGAATACTTAGACACATATAGTTTAGACATGCTTCCAGAAGGAAAAGAAATACAATTTGATTTTATAGAATACAAAAACCAAACCACAACAACCACCACAACACAACCTACAACAACATCTACTACATGCCCGAGTTGCCCGCACATAGAATGCCCAGTATGCAAATGCAGCTGCCCAGTATGCACAAAATGCCCAACCTGCGAATACACATTCACCGACGAACAAGTAGATTGGATGCTCAACTACAAGCCAAGGCAGGGGGCGAGCGGCTACCAAGCAGGAGGATTCGACTGTAAAGACGACTGGCTGCAATACTTAGAGGTTCCGGGCAGGCCACGATTTAAAAGCAGACCCAGCACCGGATATTACAGGGAAGCCCAGGCAGAAACGGACTGCACAGTCTGTTTTATGGACGGTGACTGTGACGGCAGCTTCCACATAAACAACACCATCTGGCAGATAAGCGGAGAAGGAGTAATGAAATGGGTGCATAAAAAATGAGTTTACAAACGCAAGGAAGACGGAAAGCAGCGAAACACATAGCAAAACTACAAGCCAAAAGGAAAGTGTGCGAAAACTGCGGGAAAAAAGGATTAAAGGTTGTGAAAGTAGCAAACGGTTATAGTTTCTTCTGCAAACACTGTAGGAACACACAAGACGACATGGACAAAACCGTAGAGACAGAGACGGAACAGCGCAAGCGAGAAGAAGTAGAAGCCCAAATTAAAGCAGAAAAAAAAGAAGCCAAGAAAAAGAAGGGTTTGTTAAAAAAATATTTAGGCTTCTAAAAAAGGCTTTAAATCCTGGACACGGTCTCGAAGCGTGCTTCGGCTTACTTTACACATTCTACAGACTATGTAGAACCAGTCGTCTCGTTCATAATTCATTTTAGTATAAAATACTCTACTCCTATGTAAGCCAACATAGCAAGCCACATGAGGTATTTAACTAGTTCCCACCCCCAAGCTTTTAAAAAAGCCTTTTTTGTGTCGTGGTAAAGCAACTTAAATTCTTTTGGCAATAGCATTGTTGCCACCCAAAAAATTATTAAAGCAAAACACGCTGTTACAGCTGCAGCGGTCGGGTTAAAATTCATCGTTCCCCTTCTCCATAAAGTATCCACTCAACCTCTTTGTCCTTAATTCTAAGGTATGTGTGTGGATGCGACAGCATATAATAACAGACAAACACCCACAACCACCCCATGAAACCTAGAAGCGACTCGGTTTTAGCGCATAATATTGCTGCAAAAAATATAAACCAGTATATGGTTATGTCTGGTATTGTTTCTCCTAAATTCATTTTATGAACCACCCGTCTAATGCTGTGTGCAACCATAGGCCTATTATGAATCCTGCGCCCATATAGGTTATTAAATTGATTATGAAAAGATTGTGTAGGGGGTTGGGTGTATCTTCTGGGTATATGTTTTTGTATTCCTTTTGGTTTGTGGCTTTCGCCCCACGAAACAGTTGTGTTGTGCTTCCTCGGTAGTGGTCTAAGTCTATGAACTGCGCCAACAACAAGCCAAACGTCAAAACCAGCCCCCAGAATATATCTCCTCGCAAGATGTAGTCTAAAAGTATAAGGAACAAACCCAATGTTATTGCCGACAAAACATGCACAATCCAAAAAGTCATGGTGGAGTTACGGGAATATAATAAGCTATTAACCCGATTAAAACGAATAAAAATATTGTTATTGTAAATATTACAGGAACATAAAACATTTCATGGAATCTGAATAAGAGTTTTTTCTTGCTTACACCCAAATAAAACAACTCAATCATTTAGAATCCTCCTTTTGAAAATTGTCCCATTGTTTAAGTCCATATTCTTTAAACGCACAATCAAACACATATTTACCAAGTTCAGGATAAACTAAATTTCTTAAAACCTTTCTTTTATCT
>Ga0272441_10004025_pt1 | contig 27205 bp, 19 predicted proteins | sample SSMProp6N_FD_193582 | JGI IMG/M metagenome (GOLD analysis project Ga0272441, IMG submission 193582) | Marine sediment archaeal communities from Little Sippewissett salt marsh, Falmouth, MA, United States - SSM-Prop-6N | ecosystem: Environmental > Aquatic > Marine > Wetlands > Sediment ... | reverse complement strand
GAAATTATCTGCTCAAAATTATCTGAATTACTATGAAACGATAAACAAAGCTGAATTAGCAAACCTGGACGGATATTTTAAGGAGTCAGACTCGCTTTATCAAATAGCTTTTGGAATGGTGAAAAAGCCCTTTAAAGAAGATTATTTGTTAGCCTCAATAAATTCTGAAAGACTTAAAAACATTGGAAAAACGTATGATTATCTCAGAAGAGGTGTTTTAAATGGGCTTACTCTGAAAAGAATTAAAGGTCAATTAACGGCATTCAAAAAATCTAATGAGTGGAAAGAACTTAGGAAAGAATACAATTCGCTTCATACAAGCCACATGAAAACATTGAATTTGAATTTAAGTGAAGAAGTAGCTGAGATGATTCGAAAAGACCAAGCCTCAAGACATCCCATTTTTGGAAGTTCAAAAAAATTAAAAAAAGTAGACAATCATAATTTTAAAAGACTTTTAGAAATCATAAAAGAAAATGGAGGAGAGTGGCCTGGTTTTTCTACAATTGGAGAAAACTTACCAAAAGGTAAATATGATGTAACGGGCAACTTAGCTTTATTGCTACTTCACTTCGATAAAGAACAAATTGAACTGCTAAAGCCATATATGATTAAAGCAGTTATGGGCGGAGAAATGTATCCTTACCATTTTGCTAGGGTAATTGACTATAAAAATATTTTTGACTGCCAACCATACGGAACATATTTATCAGATGGTTTATCACCAATTTGTGACTGTGAAAAAGCAAACCTTGAAAGAAAAAAAATTGGCTTTGAATCGATAGAGGATTATTATCGAAAAAGCAATTCAAAGTACGAATGTAAAAAGTAACTGTACCCAACAGCGCCTATACCCCATTGATTCCCATCGCTTGTGCTAATTTCCTATCTTAGGTACTTAAAATCATTTCTGGTTGGTCTGGGCTTTCAAAGCAACGGGCCATAGCCAGAGCCGTTGTACGTAATTTAAGGATCATGAGTCGCAAACAGATAAAATTAGTCGTTTTCCTGCTTTTTATTATTGAGTTTGTGTTGATAGCCCTATGGTTTTATCTCGTCCGCCCAGAATCAGAATCCAGTATTGACGTTTTCTGGGTTGTACCAATCTTATTTGCGATCAACCTTCTTGTGGGTCTCATTTTCTATTTTATCAAGAAACCCATAGGATTAATTTTCTTAGGAAACTCAATATTTTGCCCTTTACTCTTTTTTGCTATATGGATTATGTGGTTCACCTACTGGTCCGTGTAATAGCCCCCATAGCTTTTAGATAAGCATACTAAACTACGTACAACAACTGGAAACGCCGGACATAGTATACCACCCTCGCCGGATTAAAGTGAACCACCCGCGCCGGGCAAACTGAACCACCTACGCCGGACGAAAGTGAACCACTTTAGGATTTGATCTATCTGTAAAATGCCAAAGGTCTTTTTTTGCCAAAAAGGACCATGGCGAACAAACAGATAGACATGCGAAAGATCAAACGTATCTACAAGCTGTACACCTCCGGTGTCAGCAAACGGCGGATAAGCAAACAACTTGGCATCTCCCGCAATACCATAACCAAGTACATCGATTTCTTCAAACGGTACAGGTTGACGGCCTATGAGGTGGAGAAGATGACCCTGGAGGAACTGCACGGCCTGTTCAAGGACGACCAGAAGCCAAAAGGGCCAAAGTTGCTCACCTTACAGCAGTACTTCCCTTATTTTGACAAAGAGCTTCGCAAGACCGGGGTAACCCAACAATTGTTATGGGAGGAATATTATGCCAAACACCCCGACGGGTTCAGACTCTCACAGTTCAAGTATTGGTATGCCGAGTGGCGCAAGGAGACCTCTCCCGTAATGCGCATGGAGCACAAGGCCGGTGACAAGCTCTTCATCGATTTCACGGGCAAGAAGCTCAGTATCGTCGATAGGGAGACGGGGGAACTCAGGGAACTGGAAGTGTTCGTTTGCATACTTGGCAGCAGCCAGTATACCTATGTGGAAGCCTGCGGCAGCCAGTAACTCGAGGATTTCATCCGCTGCACCGAGAACGCTTTATGGTTCTATGGCGGGGTGCCCCGTGCATTGGTCCCCGACAACCTTAAATCGGCGGTAACCAAGAGCAGCCGCTATGAACCAAAGGTAAACGATGTCTTCGCCGATTTTGCGGAGCACTATGAGACGGCCGTTCTGCCGACGCGAACCTATAGGCCAAGGGACAAGGCCATAGTGGAGAACGCAGTCCGCATCATCTATACAAGGGTGTTCGCGCCATTGCGCAACCGGACCTTCCACAGTATCGGCGATATCAATGTCGCGATTCGGGAACTCTTGGAAAAGCACAACGATATGTCCTTCAGGGGAAGGGAATATTCCAGGCGCTCACTGTTCATGGAAATCGAGAAGGACGAACTGATGCCCCTGCCGGAGAAACGCTATGAGATAAAACGGTACGCCCAGGCCACCGTCCACAAGAACAGCCATATCTACTTGGGCAAGGACAAACATTATTACAGTGTTCCCTACCGCCATATCGGCAAACAGGTAAAACTGGTCTATACCGACAGCATCGTCGAAGTCTACCACAAACAGGAAAGGTTGGCCGTACACCAAAGGGACAGGAAGCGATATGGCTATACCACCGTGCCCGACCACATGCCCTCGCACCACCGTTTCGTAAGCGAATGGAGCAGCGAAAGGTTCATCGGCTGGGCAGGTGACATCGGAGAGAACTGCAAAGGGTACATCATCGCCATATTGGACAAAAAGCAGCACCCGGAACAATCCTATAAATCCTGTTTGGGAGTACTGCACCTTGCCAAGAGGTATGGAAGGGAGCGTCTGGACAATGCCTGCAGAAGGGCATCCGAATACGGGGCCTACAATTACAATATGGTCGAGCGAATCCTCAAAAAGGGATGGGACCAGATCGATGAAAGTACCGACGGGGATCTCGAAATGCCCGAGCACAAGAACATCAGGGGCGGAAAATATTATGAATGATAACCTTAATACATAACATATGAACGAAAGGACGATACAACAGATGAAACAGCTCAGGCTCTATGGCATGCACAGGGCCTTTGAGACCACCATGGGGCCGAACGGTACCGATACCGCATATACCAACGACGAACTGATCGCCTATTTGGTACAGTGCGAGTGGGACGACCGCCACAACCGTAGGATAGAACGCCTGACCAAATCGGCACGCTTCAGGTATACGGCCGTAATGGAGGCCATAGATTACCGTCCATCACGACAACTGGACAAAAACCAAGTGCAACGCCTTGGGTCTTGCGATTTTATCAAAAAGAAGGAGAACATCCTCATCACAGGAAGCACGGGGGTCGGAAAAAGCTATCTGGCATCGGCCATCGGCCACCAGGCCTGCTCAATGGGACGGAAGGTCATGTACTTCAACACCGCAAAGCTCTTCACCATGCTAAAGACATCTAAGGCCGATGGTTCCTACCTGAAACGGATAAACAAACTTGAAAAACAGGACTTGGTCATCTTGGACGACTTTGGACTCAAACCGCTGGACAACATCAACAGGCATGCGCTGATGGAGATCATCGAGGACCGCCATGGCCAAAGGTCGACCATTATAGCATCGCAATTGCCCGTATCGAAATGGCACGATATCATAGGTGAAAAAACGCTCGCCGATGCAATTCTCGACCGCTTGGTACACACAGCGCACAGAATCGACATAAAAGGGGAATCAATGAGAAGAAAATTGAAAAATAAAAACTAAGTTTAACCATCAGATGGATTAAATCCGAGCACTTCATTTGCTATGCTCAGTTTAATCCGGCGTAGGCGGTTCAGTTTGCCCGGCTCATCCATTTCTGATGGAGAAATAGCGCCAGGCGATGGTGGTAGCTCCCGGTGGCTTCCATGACCACCCAGTGATCCGGGCTTAACGCTTTGTAAAATAAACGGAACCCTTCCAATGTATTCCTAAAGCTTTTGTGTCCTGCCTCTTCAGAGAACACATCAAAGCTATCCTTGGAGATATCAATCCCCAGAATTGTACTATTTTTATTCATAACTGTGATTTAAGGAAAGAACGACTATCCGGATACAGCAACCTCAAAACAGGCCCCCAAGGTCTAAAGAACTGAACGTATTGGGATAGGAAAAAGAGTGGGGATTTTCAATGTTGACGGAATCTAAGTTCCTATGTATAAGACAACCTTACTCCACTCTTTTTGTTCTTTCTGATTACACTTAAAATTAAGCGGAAGTAAACTTAGGATGTATATAAAAAATAGGCTAGGTGCCAGCAAAGTCAAGGGTTTCCGCCCCCACGGTTTCATCGCAAAGTGAATGAGAATTGCACCGAACCCGCCTACTTTGTATATACTGTAACGTTGGCATTCATTGGAGAATGAACTTGGTAATGCAAATGAATAACGAACAAAATTGACAGTTGATTATGGATCATAAAAAATACACTCAAACCCCAGTCAATAATCAGAACTAACACAATTGAAATATGAAAAGACAAACAGGATTTTTAATAATTGGAATTGGAATAGTCTCCATATTTACTGGCATATGGGCAGCATTTCGAAGCGGAGAGCTGATGGATTCTTTGAGTGGAGTTTTTATTGGAGCATCACTAATCGGAACGGTGATTATTGAACGGAATAAAAAAGACCAGAAAGATTAAAGCCAACGAAATGGCAACAACGCGTATAGTGCATACCCTGCGGGATTCGCACCATACAACAACCGTTGTGGTGCATATAAAAACGGAAATGATAATACGTCAAGAAACTAGAAACGACTACAAAGAAGTCTTCAACGTAATTGAAAGTGCTTTTAAAGACGCTGAATTTGCAGACAACACTGAACAGTTTTTAGTCGAACGATTAAGAAAATCAGACGCTTTCATTCCTGAACTATCAATAGTAGCGGAAATTGACGGAAATGTAGTTGGACATATTCTATTGACGAAACTTAAGATCAAGAATGAGTCGACTGAATTCGATTCATTGGCGTTGGCACCTGTTTCTGTATTACCTGAATTTCAAGGAAAAGGAATTGGTGGAAAACTAATACTTGAATCGCACAAAAAGGCAAAAGAATTAGGGTATAAATCAATCGTTCTATTAGGACACGAAAAATACTATCCGAGATTCGGTTATGAACAAGCGGATAAATACGGAATAGAATTGCCATTTGAAGTTCCGAAAGAGAATTGTATGGTAATTGAATTGGTTGAAAACGGACTGAAAGGAGTAAATGGAATGGTTGAATATCCGAAAGAGTTTAATGAATAAAAAATACTACACGCCAACAAAGAACTGAGCTAAAATCCAAGTCTTTTTAAGCTACTCTTCCCCTTGGCTACAATCCGTTCATAGAGCGCCTTGCATTGGGGGTTATACATACAAGCGGTAAAACTGCATAGAAACAAATGATTTCGCACGGCCGGATGGCCGTTTTTTCCTATTCTTTCCTTCCCCTAACACTGCTGCCTGAACTTCGCTCGTGTGGTTCCAGCCCAAGGTAAGACGCGATCTGTTTGCTGGACTCAAAGTCCCGGAATCCGTTGGTAGCTACAATCAGTAGCATGGCGGTTTTCTTGCCCATTCCCGGAATACTTTGAATGCGAGTATAAACGTCCTTTTCATGTTCCTTAATCAAAGCTTCCATCTGATGCTGAAGGGCGGTTATTTCTCCTTTAAGAGCCTTTAGCTGGCGCTTCAATGATCGGACCATACATCCGCTGGTGCACCCACAACAGGTCAGACTGTGTAACTTGTTTTTCAGTGCGGTCTGTTGTTTGGTATAAACCCCAATCACGCTCTGGAGCTGCTTACACTCCCGCATGTACTCAGGATCTGGATTCCATGAATCCAGGGATGCCTCCTCTCCATACTGGCAGATCATCCTCGCATCGCTCTTATCGGTTTTGACCCGGTTGAGCTTCATCTGGATAAAGCGTTTGATTACCAGGGGGTTCACTACCGAGAGGCAAATGCCTTTCTGATGGAGAAATAGGGAGTATTACAATGAGTAATGAGTTTCTACATTGCTTACCCCTCCAACCTCCCAGGTTTCTTGAATTATGTAGTATTTGGAAGATTAGAAGGTCCGGACTAGTGGTCAAGCGTTCTGAAATATTCCAGTATCGTTCTGGCTTCCTCTGCAGTTAGGTGTTGATTCGTCATCAATTGTCCATTAAACTCAATAAAAAGCGCTTTGGCCAGAGAATCTTTTTGCAGCATTTCTTCCGGATTTAAAATCATATTCATTACCCACTCAGGTGTTCTTCTTTCCAGAATCCCATTAGGAGGTGGCCCGATAAAAGTCGACCCGACTTTATGGCATGCCTTGCACTTTTGATCGTACAATGCTCTGCCTCTGCCGGCCATTTCTGCATCAATTTCTTCACTAATTACGACGGAATCAATGGGTCCAACGCCTTTATTTTCTAAATTTATTGATTTAGAAGCCTGCACCTTTTCCGATGGTTCTTTCTTTGCAAAAGAAAACTCCCCTTTGACTTCTTTTTGTTTACACTGAAAAGTGATAAAGGAGAGTAGAACTAAGGTTAAAACCCGGTATTTCATCAAAATAATTAAACTGTAAAGATGAAGAATTATCTATTGATTGCCCTTGTCATTTTAATGTGTAATTGCAGCTCTAACCAGCAATGGACATATCTGTTCAATGGAGAAGACATGGAGGGCTGGCACATCTACCTTAAAGGTAAAGAAAACTTCAATGGCTGGTATGTTTCTGATGGGGTGTTAGTATTCGACCCTTCCAATAGAACGGAAGCCACGAACGCCGATCTGGTAACCGATCGGCAATTTTCCAGTTTTGAATTGGAGCTCGAATGGATGATTTCAGAAAAGGGCAACTCTGGTATTTTCTGGGGTGTGATTGAAGATGAACAGTATAAACACACCTATGAAACCGGTCCGGAACTGCAGGTATTGGATGATAACTGGACGGAGTATGTGGAGGAAAGAGGAGATAGACAGAGGGCAGGTTCTATTTTTAATTTGATTGCTCCATCTGATATTGTCAGTAAGCCGGCAGGAGAATGGAACCACTATGTACTGCATATAGATCATATTCAAAACCAGGGTTTTGTCGTTTTCAATGGTGTGGAAATACTTAAGTTTCCGGTACATGGTGCTGAGTGGGAAAAGTTAATTGCCAACTCAGGCTTTAAGGATTCTCCTGGGTTTGGAATGGCACAAACCGGTCATATTTCTCTACAAGACCATGGCAATCAGGTCGCTTATAGAAATATTAAAATCAGGGAGTTGTAGCTTCATGTAATAGTTGCGCCTGAGGATAACCACGGTCCGAATTTTGCAAATACCAATGGGCTATATTTGAATTGATTTCTAAAATAAACACCCGACCATGAACCCAAAATTTCGTGCCGCTATCTTTCTCCTACTCGCCATTCAGGTACTGGCATCCCTCCTGGCCCTCAGCAGTGGTGAATTCCTTTTTAAATCCGGTTCCGCGGGGATTGGGGCGTTGGTCCTCTTGATGCTTTCTTCCAAAAAGGGGTTTGCCACTCCGGATCTCTGGATGCTCATCGGTGCTTTTGCCTTTTCCATTGTGGGGGATTATTTCCTTTCCACGCGGGATGGGGACATCATGCAGTTTGTATATGGCATTTTCTTTTTCTTCCTGGCCCATATCGGATATTTGTCGTACTCCCTCTATCAGGGTAAAATACCCTGGAGGTTTACCGCCCTGCTCTGTGGGGGTTACCTGATCTTTTTCTTCACCTCCCTGTACCCGGGCATTGCAGACAGTGTTCTTATGTGGGCCGCCCTGGCGTACCTCTTTGTCTCGTGTTTTTCCCTGGGTGCCGCCTGGGGCATTCGCCTTACGGGGTGGGCCAAATGGCTTTATGTTGCCGGGATTGTCCTGATCCTGTTTTCCGATACGCTGATCGCCCTGGCTGAATTCATGAAGTATGACCAATGGGACTTCCTGGTATTGCCCACCTACTACCTGGCACATATCGTCATTACCTGGTCAGTCTGGCAGCGATTCCGGTTTTCAGAGAACACAATTTAAAGGGAAAGCAATTTCAGGGTCAGGAAGCCCTCCATTGGAATCCATTCCTCAGGGTTGGTTGCTGAAATCGTGAAAAGGCCGTGAATTCCTTGGAATCCATCAGGGCTAAAGCCTTAAGACAGCTTTTATTTGGCACTCTTTTTGAATATCCTTTATTTTTCTATTTTGTAGGTAAGAATGGCCAAAGCGACCAAATCATTACTTTTTTTAGTTTTTCTCCTGGTAATGCCTTTTGGAATGGCCCAGGAAGAATACACGGGGTTGTGGAAAGAAGTTGAAGCCCTGGAATTAGAGGGGAAGTTTAAAAGCGCCTCTGAAATTGTAGATGAGATCTATAATAGGGCCAAGCGCCAGGGTGAAGAAACCCAGCTGGTGAAGAGTTTTCTCTACCGCTCTAAATTCCTGATGCTCCTCCAGGAAGACGCCCAGGACATAATCCTGGCTGATATCAAAGAGGCCATCAATACCAGCACCTTTCCTGTAGATGCGATCCTGAAGTCCATCCAGGCCGGAATGCTGGAGCAATATCTGGCCCGCAATGGCGGAAGGATCCGGGACAGATCACAATTGCAGGATAGCGTCATAGGTAAAGACTATAAATCGTGGGATGCTACGACCCTGGTTTCCAATATTTCTGATTTGTACAGGGCATCGCTCTACAATGACGAAGGCCTGAAAAAAATTTCTTCTTCCGATTTTGAAGAAATCCTTACAAACAATAAATCATCCGCTGAATATCGCCCCACGCTTTACGATATTTTGGCGCACCGCGCCCTTGCTTTTTACAAGTTAGATCACTGGGATGTCAATCGGCCCAGAGATCGATTCTTTTTAACCGATAGTAAACTCTTTGCCGGAACGGACGGATTTTTAAAAGCAAAACTTCAAACAGCCGACAGTGTCTTTTCCTTGCTTCCGGCCATCCGCATTTACCAGGAGTTGGAACGGTTTCATATAAGTCGGGATACCCTGGCCTACCTGGATGTTTTACTGAGCAGGTTGAATTTTGTAAAGTACAACAGCCCTGTCCCGGAAAGGGAGCAGTATTTTTTGAAAACACTATCGGATACCTGGGACGGGTATAAAATGCATGCGGCTTCGGGGTTGGTGGGTTATGAAATGGCCCAAATGCTCTATGGGCAGACCGCGGTGGCCGATGCGAAAAACATCCCCGAATTATCAGGTAAGCGTATAGAAGCCGCTGGAATATGTGCTGAAGTCATCGCCCGTTTTCCAAATTCGATAGGCGCTGTGCAGTGCCAATTGCTGCTCCTGAATATTGAACGCCCGACTGTGGATCTCGAAGTGGAGAAATACCTTCGGCCCCATCTGCCTTTTCTGGTAAAGGTCACCTATCGAAATCTCGATTCACTTTTTGTGACGATATACCGGGATCCTGATAAGAGTATATCGGGGATGGATTATTCCCGGAGCAGGGATAGCGCCCTGATAGCAATGTTAAGACGTTCAGAGCCACTGCATCAAAAGGATTTCAGGTTCTCGCAACCCAGGGATTATTTTAGTTACAGTACCGAAATAGACTTACCTGAATTATCTGTCGGGCACTATGTTGCGGTCGTTTCCACTACGGCTCAAATTGCCGAAAGGGATGAAATCCTGGCCTTTCAGGAGTTGGATGTTACGGGTTTGGCACTTTTATCCATGCGGGGGCCTCTTGAAACGATCTTCCGGGTGGTGTCCCGGGGAGATGGACTTCCGGTATCCGGAGCCTATATTGAGATTAACGCTGACCAAAACCCACCGATTACCGGACAGACGGATAAAGATGGGATATTCCGGCTGGCACATCCGGAGAAAAAGTCTGGAAGATCGGATATACGTGTAGGCTATGAAAAAGATACCATAACCTATGAGGACTATTGGCTCCCTGTGCGATATACAAAGCCCGATTCGGAGAAGGAGCACCGGGCCAGGACGTTTTTGTTTTTGGATCGCAGTATATACAGGCCCGGTCAGACAGTATACTTCAAAGGGATATTGACCGAAAAGAAAAAGGGCAAGTCCCGCGTTGTACCCGATACCTGGGTTACGGTTTTCATCACAGATACAAACGGGATGGACCTTAAGGAATTCAGGTTAAAGACCAATGACTTCGGGTCTGTACAGGGGGCTTATCAACTGCCGCGTAACTTACTCACAGGAGAATTTACCATTGCCATGGATGAGGATTTCAATACGGCGGGCACAGACGATCCTTATTGGCACAAGATCGATGATTTGTATGAGGCTGAAGTGAGATTCTCCGTGGAAGAGTACAAACGCCCGCGTTTTGAAATTGAATTTGAGAAAGTCACAGCCAATCTTACTTTAGGGGATTCCATTACCCTTAGAGGCAGGGCGGAGGCCTACCTGGGTTCCAGTATACGTAATGCTCCCGTCAGATATATCGTGACGCGATCCTCTAATGCAATGCCATGGAATTACAGACGGCAAGCTCCTCGCATGATTTCCGAAGGGGAAGCGACAACGGACCGTCAGGGAAATTTTGAAATCAGTTTTCTGGCCACCCCGGACTCGACGATTCTGGCTCAGAACAACCCTGTTTACACTTATACAGTTTTGGCAGAGTTAACCGATATTAATGGGGAAACGAGATCTGCAGAAACCAGTCTGCAAGTGGGATATCGCAATCTAAAGGTAGACCTGGATCTGCCGGACAAATGGAACCGCAATGTGAGTAACACTTTCTCAGTAAATACCAGGAATTTAAATGAACAGCCCATTGCCGCATCTGTGGTTGCAAAGGTCTTCCGGCTGAAGGCACCGGAGCAGGTCCTTCGGGAAAAGCCGTGGAGCTTGCCAGATTTCCAAATATTATCAAAAGCGGTCTACAGGGCACGCTTTCCACATGAGCCCTACGACAGTACAGATATCAGGGAATACTGGCCAAAGGCAGAAGAGGTCTTTGAATGGACGGGATCTATACAGGGGTTTCGGGAAATCCGAATTTCGGATATGGCGGGATGGTTCCCGGGCAGGTATCAACTGGAGGTCCGTGCGGCAGATACAGGAAAGGACACCCTTCGCGTCTCCAGGCAATTTGAGGTGCTGGCCCCCGGAGATAAGGAAGCTTTCCCAGGTGGTTTGTTTCAATCTCAGGTGGTAAATACAGACTTTAGAAAAGATCGCTATGTGCAGATGAAGTTTAGTACGGCTGCCGAAAATCTGACTGTTTACATCGATGGCTACTGTGGGCAGGAGCAGATCGAGAGCCGGGTGATGCGGATGGAGCGCGGAAGCCATTATCTGAAAATCCCGGTTCGCAGGACGTATAAACACCCCCTGGTCTTCAACGTGTACTATGTAAAATTTAATAGTCTTTTTAGCGAGCAAATCCAGATAGACCTTCCCCGGGAAACTGACCAACTCGCTTTTGAAACCCTGAGTTTTAGAAATAAAATCATTCCGGATCAGCAGGAGACCTGGAGCTTTCGTATTGCGGATTCGCAGGATAAAGGTGCTTCTGCCGAAGCACTGGCGACTATGTATGATGTTTCTCTGGATCAGTTTAAAAAACACTTTTGGCGAACAAACCTGAGTTTTCAGGAAACCTATTACAGGTTTTATGTCCCCAGAGTAGGAGCAGATGACTCCTTTACTACAAGAAATTTTTCAAAATTCAATTATGTCTACCCCAGGGTAGGCTCTCAATTGCTTAGAAATTATCGGGATCTGAATTGGTTTGGGTTTGATTTTGCCGATTCCCAATACAGCAATAAAAGGTATTTGCGACAGCTGGAGACCCGTGTCCGTTTTGCACAAACAGGAAAGCCGGGGGAAGGAAATATCAGTGGATTTATCTCGGATGAGTACGGGTATGCGTTACCAGGGGCGAATGTGGTTGTCAATGGGTCTGCAATTACGGCCCAAACCGATTTTGACGGATATTATTCAATGGACGCGCCCATTGGATCCAGCCTGACTATTTCCTACCCAGGGTATCAATCCGAAATTGTGTGGATTCGCAAATCCGGGTCCGTTAATGTGGTACTGAGGGAAGATGGTCAGGCACTTAACGAAGTAGTCGCAACCGCCCAGGGCATAAAACGCGAGAGTTCAGCCCTTGGCTACGCGGTTTCCGAAGCAGATGAAGAAACCGTGGTTGAATCGGCAAAAGTCGTTGAAGAGGCGCTGCAGGTAAAAGTTCGTTCCGATATGAAGGAAACGGCATTTTTCTTCCCGCAATTGCGGACGGATAAGAATGGGGTCATTAACCTTGAGTTCACCTCCCCTCAGGCCCTGACGAAATGGCGACTGATGCTTTTTGCACATACCAGGAACTTAGAACACGGCGCCCTGGAAAAATTTGTAATTACCCAAAAGGATATTTCCATTGTGCCTAACTATCCCCGATTTGTTCGGGAAAAAGACACGTTGTACTACTCGGCTAAAATCAGTAACCTCACGGCTGAAACCTTAAAGGGAGTATCCGTTTTGGAGATCAGGGACGCGATGACGATGGACGTTGTGAGTGCTCAGGTTATTAAAGGAGAGCAAAATCAGACCTTCCAGCTGGCACCTAAGGCCAGTGCCGAGGTTACCTGGATGCTTACCATTCCCAAGGGAATGGGCCCGCTTCAAATTAAAACTGTGGCAAAAGCGGGTCAAAAGAGCGATGGGGAGGTTAAGATTATTCCCGTATTGTCAAACAGGGTATTGGTCTCGGAGTCTAAACCGATTTGGGTGCCCCCCGGAGCCGAGAAATCTGTGACTCTGGAAAACCTGAAAACCCATACCTCAGGATCGATAAACCACCATCGCTTCACATTGGAGTACACCTCCAATCCGGCCTGGCTAGCCCTTAAATCCCTTCCGTATTTAATGGATTATCCCTATGAATGCGCTGAACAGACTTTTGCGCGGTATTATTCCAATGCCATTGCAGAATCCATTTTAGAGAGCCACCCGGGCATAGAATCCGTCTTTAAGAGTTGGGCCTCGGATACAATTAAGGAGTCCCCTTTGGAAAAGAATCCGGAACTGAAATCCATAGTCGTTTCGGAATCGCCCTGGTTGCGTGATGCCGAAAGTGAAAAGGAGAATAATGCCCGACTGGGACGCGCCTTTGCAGGGGAGGGGGTACAGGATCGGCAGGCAGAAGCCATCGCTACGCTCAGGCAACTTCAGCTTCCTTCAGGAGGTTTTCCCTGGTTTGCCGGTGGAAGGGAAAACAGGTACATCACCCGGCATATTATTGCCGGCTTTGGCCATTTGGCAAAACTGGGTATAGAGAGTGCCAACAGGGATGGAGAAGAAGTCATAATTCGTAAAGCCCTGGACTATCTCGACGGTGAGTTTATTGCCGATCATAAAAAGCGTTTGGAGCAGGGCCCCGGGATATCCCGTATAAACCTGTACCGTTCGGATCTACACTACCTCTATATGCGGAGTTTTTTCCTGGACCACTATCCTTTAACCGAAGAAGAGCGGGGTATAGTAGATCAGTATCTGAAGTCCGGGGAACGGGACTGGCTGACCTACTCAGTGTACGAAAAAGGTATGGTTGCCCTGGCCCTGCATCGTTTCGGGAAACCGCGCACTGCCGGGGAAATCATGGAAGCCCTTGGGGAGCAGGCCGTCTATAGTGAGGAAAATGGTATGTATTGGAAGGAAAATGAGCCCGGGTGGTATTGGTATGAAGCCCCGGTAGAGATACAGTCGCTCCTGATTGAGGCCTTTTCGGAGATTACAGAAGACGTCGAAAAAATCGATCAACTCAAATTGTGGTTGCTTAAAAATAAGCGCACGCATAGATGGGAAACCACAAAAGCGACAACGGAAGCCGTGTATGCTTTGTTGATGCGGGGAGGGCCATGGTTGTCCCTTTCACACAGCACTACCTTAAACCTGGGGGATCAGGAGATCAATCCCGATAAGCTCAACTCCGAAGATAAGGAGGCAAAAACAGGCTACTTTAAAAGGACCTGGAAGGATGGGGAAATTACATCGGATATGGCCACATTAAAGGTTGCGAATAAAGGGGAGGTTTCGGGGTTTGGAGCGGTCTACTGGCAGTACTTCGAAGATGTCGATCAGATCGTAGAGACCGCGGATAGCCCACTAAAGATCACTAAGGGGCTATATTTAAAAAACCAATCTGCCAGCGGAACTACCCTTTCGCCTGTTGACCAAAATGCACCTCTGAAAGTGGGGGATCTCCTGACGGTCCGCCTGGAAATTACGGCCAGGGAATCCCTTGAATTCATACACCTTAAGGATTTGAGGGGCTCGGGGCTGGAACCCGTAGATGTGTTGTCCGAGTATAAATGGCAGGACGGCCTGGGGTATTATCAGTCTACTAAAGATGTGGCTACCCATTTCTTTTTTGACCGACTCCCCAAGGGGACATATGTGTTTGAATATGACCTTCGTGTGAATAACGCCGGAAACTTCTCGTCGGGTATCTCCAATATCCAAAGTATGTACGCCCCTGAATTCTCTGGTCACTCAGACGGCAGGCGTTTGAATGTATTAAGACAATAATTTGCACTATTATCCTGAAGATTCAAAGTTTAATCGTAATATTGCGATAAGAATAGAATTATGGGAGTTTCCAAGACCGAAAAGTTTACAGACCGGCAGAACCGTATCGCTGCACTGGCCAAAGGGCTGGGCCATCCGGCCCGCGTAGCCATCCTGGAGCACTTGTTTAAAATACAGGGCTGTGTCTGTGGTGATCTGGTCCAGGAAATCGGGTTGGCCCAACCTACCATCTCCCAACACCTGAAAGAATTAAAGAACCTCGGTTTAATCAAGGGTAATGTGGAGGGAGCTAGTGTCTGCTATTGTATTGACCCGGAGAACTGGGCAGAGATGAAGGGGGTTATCCTCCAATTTCTGGACAGCGACCTGACCATCCCTAACCCTTGCGGGCACCAGGGGTCTTAATAGAATCTACTAAAAACAATTTCAATGAAAAACGAACAGGAATTAAAGGATTTGGTAAGGGAGCGTTACGCCAAAATTGCCGGACAGGGCAAGGTTGAAAACGCCTCCTCATGTTGTGGGGCTACTACCCCGTCCAACAAGGTGTACAACATAATGATGGACGACTACACAGATACAGAAGGGTATGTGGAAGATGCAGATTTAGGACTGGGTTGTGGCCTTCCTACGGAGTATGCTTTAATCCAAAAAGGAGATACCGTTATTGATCTGGGTTCCGGAGCGGGCAATGATTGTTTTGTAGCCCGGCATGAAACTGGGGCGGAAGGCAAGGTGATCGGTATTGATTTTACACCCGTCATGATTGAAAAGGCCCGCCTGAACGCCGAAAAAATGGGGTATAACAATGTGGAATTCAGAGAAGGGGATATCGATGCCATGCCCGTGGGCGATGCCGTGGCGGATGTTATTGTGAGTAATTGCGTGCTGAACCTGGTCCCCAATAAGAAAAAGGTTATCGGGGAGATCTTCAGGGTTTTAAAACCCGGGGGGCACTTTAGTATCTCCGATATTGTTTTGGTTGGGGATTTACCCGAAGCTTTAAAGGAGGATGCTGAAATGTACGCAGGATGTGTGGCTGGGGCTATTCAAAAATCTGAATACCTCAGCCTGATGGAACAAAAAGGCTTCGCCAACCTGAAAATTCAAAAGGAAAAACCTATCGCAATTCCCGGTGATATACTTGAGAAATATCTTTCGGCCGAGGAAGTGAAAGCTTTTAATACAGGGGGAACCGGCATTTTCAGTATTACGCTTTTTGCTCAAAAACCGGGTTATAAAACCAAAAAGGTCCTGGCCAGTCTTTCTGACGTCAAAGGGGCATCGGACTGCGATCCGCAAAGCGGTTGTTGTTAAGTCTTTGGGTGTACAAACAGAAAACAGTGATGTAAACCTTAAGGATTCTCATCGCATTCCCTGTTTTCTATATGGCGTCATTTACCGATATTTGATACCATACGTTTCAGTCCGGACTGAGAAATACATTCCGGTTTTTTAAAACACGAATTCCATGAAAAAGAGATTGCTTTTGATCGGAGCCCTTCTGCTCTTTTCCAGCCATGATATGTACCTCAGGCTGGACTCCTATTTTCTGGAGCCCAATACCCGGGCAGCCATACAACTTTTTAACGGTACGTTTGAAAAGAGTGAAAATGTCATTACCCGAGACCGGATGCTCGATGTGAGCCTTGTGGGGAATGGGGAGCGCAGGTCAGTAGATGATTCCCAGTGGAGCGAAAAGGATAGTATTACGGTTTTGAACTTCACTACCGGGGCGCCGGGAACCTGGGTGGCCGGGGTTTCTACAGGCCCGCGAAATATTGAAATGAGCGGTGCCGATTTCAATAGTTATCTGGAGCACGATGGTGTGTTGGATGTATTGGAATGGAGACGGGAGAACCAGGCCATGGATCAGCCCGCCGTGGAGAAGTATTCTAAACACGTCAAGACGATCTTTCAGGTAGGGGATAAAACATCAGAAGACTGGAAAACCGTATTGGGGTATCCCATCGAATTTGTGCCCCTGGAAAATCCGTATGACCTGCATCCGGGGCATACACTTTCAGTCCGGTTGCTTTTCCGGGGAGAGCCCCTCGCCGATCAGCTGGTCTATGTGGGTATGGGTGCCGATGGTGCTGAGGGTACTTCCGATCATAGCCATGGAGAAGGTGAAGAGCATGAACATGAGCATACAGACTCCTCCACCGAAGACCACACCCATACAGGCGGTACCCAACTGCGTACGGATGCAGAGGGTATTGCAAAGGTGTTTTTGCCGGCTAAAGGCACGTGGTATCTGCGTACGATTCACCTGGTGCCTTCCGGGGAAGCTGGCCTTACCCATGAGTCAAATTGGGCAACACTGTCCTTTGCGATAGGGGAGGGGCACAGCCATACACACAGCGATTCCGGGAAGACTGCCGCCGGGGAAACTACTGCCACGGAATCCGGGGATTCAGAAGCCAAGCAAGGAAATGGCCGCACCTCTTTTATCTACGGCGTACTTACCGCTCTGGCTATTTTGGGGATAGGGTATTTTATAATCCGGCAGCGCAACCGCGGGAGATAGGAGCCCTTCCGTGCTTCATTCAAGTATTCTACCCAGGCAAGGAACAGGAGGTTAAAGCGAACGGGGGATACGCCTATGGGTCTTCCGAAGGAGCGGGTTCGGGGGCATCTTCCCCATCGGATTCTCTAAGGGTGTATAGCACCTTAAACTCCGGGGGAGCTTCAACATTGTCCTTATCGCTGACTTTGGCTTTTTGAACCAAAATCCCGGAAGCCGGTTGTTTGCCCTTCAAATAGGTGTCCACTTGCGAAACCATGGTGTTGATATACTCCTCAGCCTGCACATCCAGCCCCTGATTCGCAGCAACCTGTCTCAGGGATTTCTCCAGGCCCAGACTATCGGACCCCACCTGCTCAAATACAAATTTCTCGAAGGCCTTTCGGTCTTCAATGGAATCTTTTTTGGATCCTGAGAGAAAGCGCTCACCCAGATAGGATTCCGCCATAAGGGATTGGAGCGAATCCACTCCCACAAAATTTATCTCCACGGACAACCCCTCTTTTTGTCTTTCCAGATCGAGGATGATGTCCAACTGCCGCTTCTGGTCTTCCGTGAGCACCGTATCCGGATATTGTACGGCAAACCCCTTGAGGTCATCCGGGTCGGCATCGATATAACGCGCCAGGGGAAGGATTGGATTGTCGGTGGTGTCGAAGATTTTCTTTTTGAGTGTAGTCCCGATCAGGGCCCAGGTATCCACTTCAGGGTCGTCCATATTTCCCCGTACCGGAACATCCAGCTCAATATCCCCGTTTTTATCTTTTAAAAGCCACACGGCAAGCTTTAGTGGAATGGCAAAAAGCCCGCCTTTGATATTTTCGACACTTACATTTTTGATCAGCAGGTTGTTTTCGCTCTCCAGCTGCCCTGCGGTTATTTTGGTATCGGAGAAATAAAACATATCCCCGTTTAAGATGGAATGGCCCGTATAGTAACTCGAATAGATATTCAGATCGGAGAGTACAAATTCTTCAATGGCAATATCGATACTCATATTATTGAGATCCATGGGATTATAGCCTATTTCTGCCTTGAGTTTTCCCCTTTCATTCAACAGCATCGTAGATTCGATGTCAATCCATTCACTGTCGCTGTAAATACTATCTGCGTCGATCTCGATTTGGCTTAAGGCATAATCGAACGGCTGTCCGGTAAGGTTGTCTGTATAATCCAACTTACCCTGATTCACCCTTAAGTTTCGAATGGCATAGTACAGGGAGGTACTGTCTGAGGCCTGGGCAGAAGCAACAGCCGCCGTGTCTGTCGTGGCAGTAGCCTCAGCCCCTGTATCCCCTGGGATTTCTTCATCGAGTTTAAAAATCCGGGAAAGGTTATTGGAAACTGAATCGAGTTCAAATTTCAGATAGGGTTGTTCGAAGGAGAGTTCTCCAATCTGGTAGGAAGCGGAGGCGTAATTGATTTCGTCCAGTGTACAAAGAATACTTTCGCCGGACAAAAAAGTATCATTATTCATGTCCTTCATCAGCGGTTTGAGTACGTTTACCTCCCCTGAAACAAGGGTTTCCATAGGAGTATTGACGTTACCTGTTAGAATTATTTCCGAATTCACCGTGCCCTCAAGGGAGCTGATTTCAGCATATTCTGCGGTGTATTTCGTAAATGGCTTCAACTGCAGACCTTCCACCTGAATGGTACTCCTGAAGTCCCCGGTACCCGGATGAACGTCAGAGGAAGAAGAAATGAGTCCGTAATCGCCCATTTGAAAGGCGATGTCTGCATTGCTGTCATTTTCCTGGTCCCAGATAATTACCGGAATGGCCAGGTTGAAATCCCTAATCAGAATGGTATCCTCAATCTGTGCGTCGTAGTAATTGAAGGCGCCATCTTTTAGGGCGAGGTCTTCAAGGATATATTTAAAGACTTCTTCGGGCTCGGATTCCTGAGCGGTGCTATCTTCTGCCGTATGGAAGGCAACGAGATCGTCAAAATTATAGGCCTCTCCATTTTTGATCACATTTACTGTTAATCCCTGCAGATAAAAACGATCCAGCGCCTTGATATTGGAGATGTATTTATAGGGTACTGTATTGATAATCAGGGTGTCAAAAGAAGTAAAGACGTCTGTATCGTTCGCCTCAAACATTTTAAAGCCATAGACGGTAGCCGTACTGGTAAAGTAATTGAATTTGAGTTTCCCTATATCGATTTGACGCCCAAGGAGCTCTTTGCTATTGTTTACAGCGTAATTTTTAACGAAGGTGGGAAGAAAAATAAGGATCAGTACAACGAGTACCAGCAGTCCTATCCCTGTGTACTTGAGAATCTTTCGTTTGGAGGCCATGGGTTGGTTTTTAATAATTCAGTCCTGCAAACAGTAGGCTTTGTTCATATGATTTGCGCTTTGGGGCGCGCAATCGGATCAACGATGTCTTTCAACGCTACTTGAAAATGGCTTGAGGGCTTGTCCTCAAAGAGGACAACATCAAGTATTAAATATAATAATATCAGGGGCTCTTTAGGGAGTTCTCACGCAAATTAAAGACGGAAAGGATCATTTTATGCAAGATTTGTATAATCTCAAGCGTTCCTGTCCGCAGATTTTTTAGGCAGGCAGAAAATACTTTTGACATCTGAAACCCACTCATCGTGGATTATAATCAGGCTGATCTCTTCCAGGGTCTCCAAAATGCCTATGGCGATCATAAAATAAAAGAGCCAATAGACGGGCCCGAAAAACAATGCCCATAAAATGAAAGTGGCCTGCAGGATGGCCGAAGCTTTGGCAAGGTACGTGTGGAAAGCCGTGGCCTTGCCGTATTTTCTGAATGCCAACGCCAATTGAACGATATAGGGGATAAAGGCCAGGATTATGATTAAAAGGTTTGCCCGGATAAATTCGGTTTCAAAAACAAGGAGTCCTGCCAAACCTGCCAGCAGGGTCAGCTGGTCCCCGATGGAATCCAGTTGTGAACCCCGTGCACTGCTGATCTTAAGTTTTCGGGCCAGAAAACCGTCAATGGCGTCTGTGGAATAGCTGATAAGCAGGAATACAGCAAACCATTCCCGCATTCCCAGTGCCAAAAGTAGCACCAACACAGGTAGTGCCAGAATCCTGTAGAAGGAAAACCAGTCGGCAATATTAAATTCTTTGAATACGTTTTGCATACCTTCTGCGATTGCTACTGCAAAAGTAACCCGGATTGGCCTTGTTGGAAATGACTCAGGTCAAGCAGGTGAATTACGATACTTATCTTTCGCCAGGGCCCTTCAGGCCTTCTCCTGGGCCTGGCAGGACTTCCCCTGAAGGTCCTGGTAAGTTTTTAATATGCACATCCCGTTGAGGGAAGGGGATCTCGATATTTTCAGTTTTAAACTGGTTGAAAATTTCCACACATACATCGCTTTTGGCCCTGAGCCCTATTTCAAACGGAACCCAGAAGAGAAGGCGAAAATCGAGGGAACTCTCCCCAAAGCCTGTGAAAAAAGCAGATGGTTCCGGATCTTTAAGGACGTAATCGAAATTAACCGCACAGTCCTTTAAAATCTTTAAGACCAGGTTTGGATCTGACCCATAGGCCGTGCCAATAAGTACTTCAACCCTTTTTATGCTATCAGAAAGCGTCCAGTTGATCAGGTCGTTGGAGATGAGGTTGTTGTTGGGCACCACAACCTCAGCCCCGTCGTAGGTGGAGATGTTACAGGCGCGGATACCGATCTTTTTAACCTTTCCAAAAAGGTTGTTGACCTCCACTGTATCGCCCGGAAGGATCGGTCGTTCAAAGACCAGGATGAGTCCGGAGATAAAGTTTGAAACCACAGTCTGTAGGCCAAACCCGATCCCGAGCCCGAGTGCTCCGGCCATCAGGTTGAATTCGCTCAGATCCACATTGAGATAGGCCAGGGCAATGACCAGCCCAAAAATTATTATGGAATAGCGTAAAACCAGTGAAATAGCGGCAGGAATGCCTTTAGGAAGTTTGAAAAAATGCATGAACCCGTATTCTCCTTCCAGAAAAAAGGTAATCAACTTTGAAATCCCATAGGACAAGGATAAAACAAAGAGGAACATAAAGATGGAACCCAGGGTAAATGAAAGACTTCCTACTTCATAAGGTTCGGTCATGAAACTTCTGACCACCTCATTGATGGTCCGCCACTTATCGATCAGGTTTAAAAAGAAGAACACAAATAAGGCCGCTACAATAAACCGTATAAAGTACTGTATCCTCTGTCTTAAAAAGCTCAATAGCGCTGGACTCTGCTGGGTGTTTCTGATATATCGTTGCTCAAGCCAACCCTGTAATACAGCCGAAAGGGAGAGAAAGAGCGCATAGGAAATGATCAGCATCAAAGCCGAATTCAGCGAAACTTTTAATAGAAAATCTGCCAGGTTGGTATATCCGATAAGGTTCGCCACTACCGAAATAGCACTCAGCAGATATACAAGGGGCACAAGATTTAGAACCAGTGTCCCCAGGGAATTGGATATTTCGGCTTTCGTCTGCCTGTAGGGCCGAACATAGTACACCAGTACACCTACAAAGAGCAATACCTCAACCAACATAAAAATGCGGTAGTTTGTGGAGGAGAACCAAAAATAGGTTTTGATGGTATTGAGGATCATAAAAAGAATAGCGAAAAAGAGCATTCCTCTGTATCGCTCAGGAACCCTTAAACGCACAATAACAATCCCCAATAAGAGCAGGCCGAGGGTCAATAAATCCTCGATCATCTTTGGTGCCGAGGTCATGCCGAGTTTTAAAATAGCCAATAACAGGAAAACTCCTGTAAACACAGGCATTTGTAGCAATAGAAACAGGTAAGAATCCGAGGCTTCAACCCCCTCAGGCTTGAGCTTGCGTAAGCGATTCCGTATATGGAAAATCAGGGTAAAAAGCCCGGCTGCCAATAGTACAAACCACAATAGCTGTGTCTTGCGGGTTCGCACCAACTCCGGGGTTCCGGAAAGGGAATCTGCAATCGTGCTGGTGCGTACTTCAGAATCTGTAGAAGTTTCTTCTCCAAAAGGGATGGCCCAAAACGGTGGGTGTCTCAGGTAGAACAGGTCGTAGGTTTCAGAAGCTTTTTTATCATACAGGGCGTCAACCACACCTTTCTGCAGGTCCAGCAATTTATTGATATGCGTTTGCAGACGGAGGTATATGTTGTTGTTTTGTTTGGTTTTTCGCTCGATTTTGGAGTACTCACTGATAACCCCCTCTATGCTCGAGATAAGCTCGGGTGGAGCTTCTTCTTCTTTGGCTTTATCGAGGGTAAGATTCCACACCTTGCCTTCATTCCTGAAACTCTCCAATAAGCGCATGTTACGACTCGCGTATTCGGTAATATCGGATTGCCAACTCGTCAGTTGCGCCTTATACTCCTCCCATTTAATGATCAGGTTATCTATTTTCTGGCGATTCGGGTTGGAGTTGAGAAACTGCCTGGCTTCCTTTTCTTTAGTCGTCAGGAGTTTCTTGTATATCGGGTAAAGGGAGTCGATGCGGATCAGTCCTGTGCCCGGCTTAATTTTTTCGTAATTAACCTGGATTTCGCTTTTGGCACCCTCGATTTCAGAGAGAACACTGGCAATAGCGATCGCTTCGGGCTGGCGTGTGCGGGTAGAATCCCCAGTCGTTGTACCGATGTTCTGAAAGGCTAGCGCAGAGAGGGGAAGAAAGAGGAAAATGAACCTAATGAAAGAATGACGGAGGATACTGAGTTGCTTCATGGGATCAGGGATTAATACCGATGGTGAGACCAGGCGCCTATAAAAGACAAATCATATTTTTTGGAATCCAGTAGATAAAAGTACCATTTAATTTCGAAGATAATCCTTCCCGGTAGACCAGCGCCATGGTATCACCTCTTGCGCGGCCCGGGTAGCGCACGAATGTCCACAGGGTATGACCTTTATCATGTTACCCTATGGATAGTTGGTGTACCTTTTCCTGAATCCTAAACTCTGGTCCTATGAATCCCGTACTGTTTTTCTCAGCCCTCTTGTTGCTTCTCTTTTTTTCAGGCATCCGAATCGTTTACGAATACAAACGCGCCCTGAAGTTTCGCTTTGGGAAATATGTCAAAACCCTGAAACCCGGGTTTCGATGGATAATTCCCGTTGTGGAAACCATTCAAAAAGTGGATATCCGCGTAATTACCATAAATATCATCTCCCAGGAAGTGATGACTGAAGACAATGTTCCCTGTAGCATTGACGGGGTGGTTTTCTTTAAAATCGATAATCCCGAAAAAGCCGTACTCGAAGTAGAGGAATACAACTTTGCCATCACCCAACTCTCCCAGGCCGCCCTGCGGGATGTTTGCGGAAAAGTAGAACTCGACACCATCCTTTCCAAGCGGGAAGAGATGGGGAAGAACATCAAGTCCATAGTCGAGCAGGAGACCCAACAGTGGGGTATAGATATTATAGATGTTAAGATTAAGGATATACAGCTCCCTGAAAATATGCGGAGGATGATGGCCAACCAGGCGGAAGCTGAACGTTCCCGGAGAGCGCGGATCATCCTGGCCCAGGCCGAAGAACAAGCGGCCGGCACCCTTTTAGCAGCCGGGAAGATGATTGACCAGTCCCCTTCTGCGATTAAGTTACGCCTGTACCAAACCCTGTCTAATATCGCAGCCGAAAAGAATTCGACGATTCTATTTCCATTCCCTGAAGAAGTGCTTCCCAGGCCGGGCAAGAATAAGAAGGCCTGAGGTGTGAGTCTCTAAGCGAGTTTTTCCTTAAAGAAATCAATGGTCCGGCTCCACGCGAGTTCGGCCGCTTCTTTATCGTAACGTGGAGTGGTGTCGTTGTGAAAGCCGTGATTCTTTCCGGGATAGAAAAACGCCTGGTACTCTTTTCCGTTCGCCTTTAGCGCCGCCTCGTACTCCGGCCATCCCGCGTTTACCCGCTCGTCCAAACCGGCGTAATGAAGCATCAGGGGAGCCTGTATCTGTGGGACCATTTCTGTGGGGGGTTGACTGCCATAAAAAGGCGCCGCCGCCCCGAGCCCCGGGATTCGTACTGCCATCATATTCGAGATCCATCCCCCGAAACAAAACCCGACAACCCCAACTTTTCCACTACAGCCGTCACGGTTTTTCAGGTGGACAAAGGCAGCGATAAAGTCCTCCAGCATTTCATTGCGATCGCGTTCCCGTTGCATGGTGCGCCCCTCATCGTCATTCCCGGGATATCCTCCCAAAGGAGTCAGGGCATCCGGAGCCAGGGCTACAAACCCGGCCAGGGCTGCCCGCCGGCAGACATCTTCAATATAGGGGTTGAGGCCGCGGTTTTCATGGACCACCACAATACCGGGCAAGTCGCCTTCCACCCCTGTGGGTCGGGCAAAGAGCGCTTTCATCTCCCCACCCCCGTTCTCGGAATTGTAGTTGATATAGGCAGATTGCACCCGTGGATCGTCCTGGCGTACCTGAATCTTGTTTTTGTAATCCGGCATCATAAAGCTCATCAGCGACATGACCGTAATCCCGCCCACGGCATAGGTGGAGAGTTTGTCCATAAATTGGCGGCGGTTTATCTGGTTATGGGCGTAGGCATCGTACAGGTCGAATACTTCCTGCTTGACGTCTTTTTTATTGAGCTTTTTCATGATTTCCAATAGTTTGTTAACGGGTTGATTTTCTCAAGGTATGAAAAAATTTAAAGCCGGATTCAAGTGCTGCGTTTTAAGGCGGTGGGTATTTGATTTATGTACTTCCGAGCAGTTGGAAAGGCAGCCTGTGCTATTTTTAGTGCCCGGCTTATGTAAATGCGCAATTATTGCTACTTTTAAAGGCATGAATGACATCACTTTATCAATGGGACCTGGGCGCATCCTGAGGGTTATCTTATTTGGTCTTTTAATCATCCCTTCCCTGCTGATGTCACAGGAGCAAATCGAGAAAAAGGGCTCAGATGGCCTGGAGGGTAAAGAATATGTCGATACGACGAAAATTAAGAACCTGCTCGATCAATTTGATGACCTAAGGGGTTCAAACCCGGATTCTGCCATCCTGATTTCCCGACGAGCTATAGAATTGTCCGATGATGTGGGATATGAAGTTGGGAAAGCCCTCGGTTTTAAAAATATCGGAAATATTTACTACGACCAGGGGGATTTGGAGAAGGCCCTTGACTTTTTTGGGCGTTCCTTGAGGGTCTACGAAAAGGAATCGGATACTATAGGAATCAGCAACCTCCAGAGTAACCTGGGATCCGTATATGCTGATTTGGGCAATAACCCTGAAGCCCTGGATTTCTATATTAAATCCCTAAGGAATGCCCAAATTGTAAGGGATACCCTGAGAATGGGAACTGCGTATATGAACCTTGGAACGGTCTACCAACTGGACTCCATTACCTGGCCACAGGCCATCAATAATTACCGGAAGGCCATAGAGATGTTTGAGGCTATTGACTATAAATTAGGGGTAGCGGGCAGCCAACTCAACTTTGGGGAGTGGTATATAGATACAGGACAACCTTCAGAAGCCATACCCTATCTCGAAGATGCGCTTTCGACCTTTGGGGAGCTCGGGTTCTATGAGGCATATCCGTTGAATTCTTTGGGAGAAGCCCATTATAAAATGGGGGACTACCGGAAAGCGCTGGAGTACCTGGAACTAGCCCGGGCAGAAGCTGAGGCCAAACCCAATATAGGGCAGGAAACGATTACTTTCCTGACCCTGGCCCAGGTTAAGTCAAAACAAGGGTTATACTCACAAGCCATCCAGGATTTTAGTAGAGCTCTTGAATTGGCCGAACAAACGGGGGTATTGGAAGAGCAGAGTGAAATTTACCAGGGACTATCTGAAGCCTATGCTTCCCGATCTGAATATTCTAAGGCTTATGAGGCACAAAAGAAATATGCCGAAATACAAGATGCCTTAAAGGATGAGAGCTATAACAGGGAAATGAGCAACCTCCGTGTACAGTTCGATTTGGAGAATGCCGAAAATGAAATTAAACTCCTGAATACCCAAAATGACCTGAATGAGCTGCAAATTGAAAAAGATGCCAGGGCCAAACAGCAGTTCCAGATTATCATTGGGCTGTTCCTGGCGATTATTGCAGGTTTTATTTTCCAGTTTTTTTATGTGCGAAAAACAAACCGGAGATTGGCTTTTGAGCGAAACCGTTCCGAGCAAATCCTCTTGAATATCCTTCCAAAAGAGACGGCCAATGAACTCAAAGAGAACGGTTTTGTAAAAGCTCGTGAACTGGAGAACATTACGGTAATGTTCACGGATTTTAAGTCTTTCAGCCTTATTGCAGAGCGGATTTCGGCAGAACAACTGGTGAAAAGTGTAGATTATTACTTCAGAAACTTCGATGAGATCACGGAGCGTTACAATATTGAAAAAATTAAAACTATAGGGGATGCGTATATGTGTGCAGGCGGACTGCCTACACCCAATGAAACGCACGCCCAGGATACCTTCAGGGCCGCTTTGGAAATCCGTGATTTTGTACTGGAAACGGAACTATCTCCTCCCAAAGGGGTCTATCCCTTTAAGATTCGCATAGGTCTTAATACCGGCCCGGTTGTTGCCGGGATGGTGGGTACAAAGAAGTTTGCCTACGATATCTGGGGCAATACCGTTAATATCGCAGCGCGGATGGAATCCGGTTCGGTTCCGGGGCGGATCAATGTCTCCGAAAGTACGTATCAGCTCTTAAAGGAGGACTATCCATTTAAATATCGTGGCGAATTGGAAGCCAAGAACGGACAACTCTTTAAAATGTATTTTGTGACCCAGGATGAGGCTTGAATTGAACATAGGTTTTGGGTTGCCCTAAAAAAATATCTTATATTACAGGCCAAACAAAGCTTTAACCCCCGAAACGAATGATGTGCAAACAGGATATTTCTGCCTGGGCCGTACAATAATAACCAACTGAGCTGGTTTTAGTTATGGAGCTCTTCATAACAAAGGCCGGAATTGCCTATGGACTTAGATAACCCTAAAGCTTACCCGGAAGTTTGCCATAGAATCCTGGAAGATCTTGCTGAAAAACTTCCCGAACACCTGTCCTATCACAGTATAGGACACACCATTGATGTGGCCAATGTCTGCAATTCCTATATTGAGTACTATTTACTCTCAGATCGTGTAGCCAACCTGATTCGTATAGCCG
>Ga0272441_10004024_pt1 | contig 27212 bp, 21 predicted proteins | sample SSMProp6N_FD_193582 | JGI IMG/M metagenome (GOLD analysis project Ga0272441, IMG submission 193582) | Marine sediment archaeal communities from Little Sippewissett salt marsh, Falmouth, MA, United States - SSM-Prop-6N | ecosystem: Environmental > Aquatic > Marine > Wetlands > Sediment ... | reverse complement strand
ATCCTTGTAGGCCCAATATGTTCGCTGCTTTTTCAAAGCCATTTTCAACATATTCTCGGAAAAATCCACCCCCACCATCTGTTGGATCTTTGGCTCCTTTAAAGCTATTTGCCGCCCCAAATCTCCTGTGCCACAACATAAATCCAGCACCGAATCACCGGGTTTTATCTGGGTCAGCTGAGCCGCTCTTCTCCGCCATTTTATATCTTGATTAAAACTGAGCAAATGATTGAGCAGGTCATACCTATCAGCGATAGCCGTAAACATCTCCTGTACCCGCCGCCTCTTGTCACACAGTCGGTGGGGATCCTGGAGAATATTTCTATTCCAGCCATCTGTTTCTTGTTTCATAGTCAATTCCAGTATAATATAATGGCAGGTATATTGCTACTAAATGCCAATAATTTTATACCGGATTTGGAGCATGTCTTCTTTAGACAACAAAGCAGGCAGCAGCATTTTTATTCAGGCCCAAATTAAAGACCGCTGCGAAACGGACCGGGATCTTTCTTTCTGGAAAATCGCAGAAAGTACCATCCAATCTTTAACTTTGAACAACTGTCGTTTTAATTTCTGCCGCTCCGCTGACTGCCGCTGGCAGAATTTGCATCTCGATCATTCCCTCGCCGAAAATGCCTTTTTTCAGAATTGCAACTTTGACAATCTCAACTCCCATACCTCGTTCCATACCGCCGGCCACTTCGCAAATTGCCGGTTACAGGATGCTGTAGCTGACTTAAGCTCGTTTGGCTTATGCGTTTTCCATCACACCAAACTACATAATTCGCGTTTTAGCGAAGTTTCTTTTATTGGTTCCCTCTGGCGGGACTGTGAATTTGATCAGGGGAATTATAATTTTGTACGCTTCCCTGCCGCCCTGTTTGTAAATACCAGATTTGTAAATTGCAACCTGCGCCAGGCCATCTTCCGCGCCGCCACATTTGTAAACTGCCGCTTTGAGTCCTCTACCTTAATCGAATCTGTCTTCCAAGACGCCCGTTTCACCGAAACAACTTTTGAAAACACGGATATCCATCAAGCCGCCAATCTTGAAGGTATCCGGGGATTAAATTTATGATCGACGCCAATCTGATAATCAGGCGTTTCACCATAGGTTCCTGCCGGATGAATGGTTATTTGATCGCTGATCCCCATACGCACATTGGAGCCTTTATTGATCCAGGTGGTTTCTGTGATGAGATCGCCGGCTTTATTACCAAGAACAATATCAATCTACGCCACCTGCTTTTCACCCACGGCCATTGCGACCATACCGACGGTATCGCTCAATTCACCCAACGCTTTTCCGTTCAGGGTTACGCCGGCAAAGATGAAGTTCGATTTGCCAGTCACACCCTTTTTGGCAACGAACTGATCGAGATCGGTAATCTACGCGTTCGCTCTTTGAGTACTCCCGGTCATACTCCCGGCGGAATATCCTATTATTGCGGCAACTCAGTTTTCACCGGCGACGCTCTGTTTTGTGGTTCAGTAGGAGGCACCTCCTCCTCAGCGCAAGCACAAATACAGTTGGATCACATCCGCCAGAATATTTTTACCCTACCTGATCAAACCCTGGTTTTTCCCGCCCATGGCCCCATAACCACCGTCGCCGCCGAAAAATACGCCAATCCCTTTTTCAGTTAACCTTGCAAATCAACAAACAAAATCATACAGATATTAAATGCTGTTATGATATCATATTGCAACGTACCTCGTCGATATCTCCATAGTGCCCACCGATAGATACCTGTAAGCTTCATTGGCTCGCTGAGGTTGTTTTTTTCGGATGGCATAGCCTGAATTTCCTGCCGTTTCATTTGTTGAAATCCGAAAATAATACGCCGCAGAACCGTAAACGCTGGCAGCACCGCCAGCATCACCATTACCGTGGCGGTGTGGCCGGAAAACAAGCCGATCAATATCGCCGCCATTCGTTCCCCTCTCTGCCAATACCCCACCGGACAACTTTCGATAAAATTTTCCGCCCGTGCTTTGACATAACTGATACATTCAGCATTAATCAAAGCGATTATTGCTGCTGAAGCCCAATAAATACTGCATGGTATCCCTAAATTCCGGAAGTAATAGATCATAATCCCTAAAAAAATTGCCCCGTCGGCTACTCGATCGCAGCATGAATCCAGAAATGCCCCGCTTTGCGTTTTTTGTTTGCCTAATCGTGCTACCGCTCCGTCCAGTATGTCAAATGCACTGGCAAAGATAAGCATCGAAGCCGCTACTACTCCATACCAGCTTTTCCCCTCAATCCCGCTACCCGGTTTATCTCCCGCCCCCAGGGCCAGAAAAAATCCCGCCCCAAATGTTACCAACATCCCCAGAATAGTAAGCAAATTGGGTCCAATCCCCAACCTGATCAATCCCGCCGCAATCTTGTTGCGCGCCCAAGCCAGATTATTTCCGAACAACCTAGTAAAAACAGCCCTGCGCTCAACATCTTTACTTTGCGCCATGTTCATAACTATACTATTTGCGATTATTGTTACAAAATATTGATGCTTCGTTGACTTGTTTATCTATCCGTAAACTTTGTTTAACCCGACTGAAATCATTGTTGGTTATTGTAATATTACGGGATTTTTCTCCGCTAATATTTATGAATACCGTTTCTGTTTTCTGGGGCCGACATCCGTGAATAAAGGCGTCACTGACCTGTTTGAGCCATATAAGGGCGTGAGTTTCCGGGGTGCTTTGGGCCTCGAAGCTGAAAATATCTAAATCCTGCACATCATCAAACATCAATGCCGGCCGATGATCTGCCTTTTCAAAGCCCAAAGTCACATTATGAAATTTAATGTTTTTCGCATGCCGAACAAAAAACCCATATGCCGGCAGAGTTCCAAACATCATTGCCTCTGGATATTTTTTCTCCTTCTCAGGAATATTTCTAAACGTCTGTTCGCTGGTCCCGCCGCCTTTATAAATAATTTGAATGTTATTTAGTGAAATATCCTCAATTGGATGACCCGGGATTCCAAACACAGCCAGTCCCATATCGCCGGCCCCGGTGGCAATGACATTACTGATTTTAACCTTGCAAAATTTTCCCACACCGGGTGTTTCCATGTCCTGTTTATATTTACGACCTCTGTTTCCCAGGCGTAGAAATAAAGGATTGGTGATATCGGCAATACTGATATTGGAAATAGTTATTCCTTCCAATATGCCCCCGTCAACCATCATTAGAGCCACTCCGGCTACACCATTTCTAGCGCCGTAAATAACTTTTGCACATTGTGACGGACGAATAACACAGTTGGAAATAGTGATATTCTTGAATCCTCCCGATGATTCGGTTCCCATTTTCAGGGCATTGCAATGACTGCTCAAGATACAATTTGTGATAGTGACATTTGCACATGCACGACTTGAGGTGCTTTTGAGAGTAAGACCGTCATCATCCGTATCACCAATGCAATCGGATATTATTACATCACGGCAGCCGTCAATATCAATCATGTCGTTATTTTTATTACAATGATTGTAAACGGTGATCCCTCGAACCACAACTTTATCACAGGCCAGATAATGCTGCATCCACATTGGGGAGTTGGTCAGCCTGATACCCTCCACCCGCACATTTTTACACTCGACAACGCGTATGCAGTAGGGCCTTTTTTTCCACTTGCCTTTGAACGCGCCACCCTGTCCGTCTATTGCTCCCTGACCAGCCAGACCGATATTTTCCACTCTTTCGGCATAGATGAGACTTTTGTCGGTATATTTATCGGTATAGGAACGATATGCTGGTACAGTTACCGGATAATCCCCGAGATTGGTACTTCCCAGCAGAGTTGCACCCGCTTCCAGATACAGGGTTACGTCATTTTTTAAAAACAGTGTACCGGATAGAAATTTGCCGTTGTGCAAACAAACCTTACCCCCACCCTTTTGCGTACAATCATCAATCGCCGCTTGGATGGCTTGGGTATCAAGGGTACGGCCGTCCCCCCCAGCCCCGTAATCATAAACATCGAAAATGCCCGTCCCCTTGGCGTGTAGGGCAACTCCACTCAGAAAATTGAGTGAGGTTATTAAAATTACCCATAAATAAACCGCGCCGCCCCGGTGCTTGTTCGACAATAGAAGTTTCAACATCGGGGCAACTCCTGGCTATCTATCGACCATAAAACTTTTAGGAAACACGGATGATCTGTCTTGTCACTGATTCTTGGCTTTGAGTTCGTTCAACTGCCGCGTAAGCTGGGACTTTTTCCGTGAAGCTGTGTTTTTATGGATCACACCTTTTGCCGCCAACTTATCTATTTTCTTCTGCGTTACCCGCAGTTCCTGTTCCACGGCTTCGGTGTCTTTTGTCTGCTTGGTCAATTGCAGATACTTTTTGATTTGAGTCTTGACGGCTCCTTTCTGAGCCCGATTCCTCATTCGTCGTTTGGCGTTTTGCCTGATTCTTTTTTTCGCTGAAAGCGAATGTGCCACTTCTTGCTCCTTAATTCATCAACTCATCCACTAGTTTATTTATATCCATTTCCATATTACTGTTTCTTACGTAGGGCATCAACGCGATTCCTCGCATCCCGGTAATTATAGTCAATTTGAGCAACTTTGCGATAATAATTTAAGGCTTCTTCCGGATCACCATTGGCCTCGTGGGCCCGGCCCAGACTATAAAGCAGCTCCTTGGCGATCAGGCTATCCTTATTCTCCAGGAGTTCGTAGGCCTGCCCGAACGTCTCCACCGCATCGGTGTACCATTTTTTGTAAAAAAAGCACCCTCCAATGCCGTTCAACGCCTCGATCCGATAACGTGGATCGGTACGGGCCTCCTGGAAAAGGGGGATGGCCTCATCAAACTTCTGAGCCTTCAACAACCGCTTGCCATATTCAAACTTAAGCCGTAGATCCGTGGGGTAGTTTTTCACACACAGATCATAGTGCTCCAACTCCGCCTCCAGATGTTCCTGTAGGGCCTGCTTGTAATCCTGAGCCAGAGTTTTATTTTTGGCATCCTGTTTCACCTGCTTTAAAAGCTGCCGAACCTGACGGGCACCTTGTTTGATTCGGATTTCTCCGCTTCGCTGTTTATACCGAAATTGTCCCAACTCTTGGTATGCCTTTTCCAAGACCTCAATGGCCTCATTTTCGTTTTCTTCTTTTTCGGTATCACATAGAGTTGCCACCAGCCTATCGATCTTACCCGGCACCTGTGGTTCTGCATTATACTCCTTCCGGGCTTCCTCTATAGCATCGGCCATTACAGACACAGAACGTATTACGGCTTCCTGGGCTTGTAGTTTCTCCTGACTCTTCCGGTCTTTGATACTCTCGCGAAAATCTCCCTCTTCTTCATAATGTCCCTGCTGAAGGGTGGATCGCGCTGAAAGGTCGCGCATAGAGTCTTGTAAGGCCGCATCTTTGGGTTTTAACTGTGAGGCTAGCTGGCACGCCTGCAGAGCCCGATTATAAACCTCAATCTTGGTATAATAATCACGCAAAAAAACGTATATATTAAATGAAGGTTTATTGCTGTGCAGGTTACCGTCAAACAGAATTTCCAGCATCCAGTGGGCTGTTTCCCGAAACCCTGCTTCTGTGGCCGCTTTGATCATACCCATCATAGGATTCTGGTTGGCAGGATCCTTGCTCAGCAGATATTCTTCTTTGAGCATTAGATCCTTGGGATTCTTACTGGAGATTTTCTTGTATTTTGAACTGTCTCCGAAACCGGATTTTTTCCCTCCCGCAGCCTGCCGTCGTAAGGCAATTTCCCGCAAAGGCTTATGGCCTTCCTCAATACTCTGCGGCCAAAACGACAATCCGTCCAGATATAGCTCGATCGCATAATCGTAGTTTCGCGTATAGGCCGATTCCGCCGCTTTGGTAAAAAAGCCCCGTGCTCGTTCCTTGAGCTCCTCCGGATACTCCATTTCCTTCTTGGAATCCGGCCCCTCGGCTGGTTTACTTATGCCGTTTTGCTCCATATGATCTTGCTTAACTTCCTCAATTTTCTTGAATTACCAAAAGGTTGGAAAATACAGCATCTTTCCCAAACTATTTAATTTAATCAAAAAATCAGTTCCTGTCAAAATAATTCCCGCCCGAAATCCCAAGACATACTTCCTCTCTCGGGACCGATTCTCCGTGCCCGGCCCTTGCTTCCTACTGCAAAATGACGGAGATTTCCCCTGTCTTTATGTTCATTGTTCGTTATCAAATTGCAGGGCGATATTTTTCGCACTGTCTTTTATTTTTTCATTGTCTTAACCCTATATTCCCGAAATTATAGCTGCCCCTCAAGGGCATTTTCCTTGACTGAAAATTTACTTCCATTTACTCTATAATCTAATGTGTATAATTCTTTCAATTGCCATCTCTCTCTGTATAGCCAATAACTGCTGTAGTATTATAGAACAAGATTTTGTTAGTTGACGAAATCGAAAAACCCTGGAAGTTATATTGCCCCAGTAAGGCTTGGTTCCATATTATAAATAGAGACAATTTATACACGAAAGGAAGCAAGGTGAAACAATCGCAAAACTCAAAGTCTATATCCAGACGGGGTTTTATTGAGAACCTCGCGACTACCTCAGTAATCTTTTCGTTAGGAACCCAATCCTTGACTGTCGCCGAATTGGATCAGGGAAAGGAAGCCGGTGTAACAGTTAAGCAAGATCAGCACATCAACCGGGCGCTGTTCGACAAGCTGGACAAGTCCATTAACAACGGTGATGGTTACAAAACCGGATTGGGAGGGATTTTGGCATGGGGAGAAAGTTACATCATGCTCAGCTATGTGCAGATGTATCGTGCAACCGGAGATACATATTATCTGGACAAGCTCGTGGACCATGCGGAGCACGTATTAGCCCAGCGTGACGATCGGAGAGGATTTCGGGATTATTCTGATCGTTCCCGGCCGGCTTGGAGTGTCGGTGACAAATACACGGTAGCGGAATTGATATTGAAGGACACTCAGGGGAAAAATGTATTAAAATTTCGTTCCACAAAGTACGCCTATAATAATTCGACCAAGATCCGCGTCGAAAAGCAACCGGAAAAGGGGCATTTCAGCCTGTTTGTGGAAAACGATTTCTGGAAGATCAAAGAATCTTATAAAAATCTGGTGCTGGATCCGACTTCTGCCGACTTTGTCGAGCGGCGCGTCAACGCCCTCAAGTGGGTCGCGCAGGAGCGAGACGTACAGGCGGGTAATGAGGGCAGCGAACTGTTAACGGTGGAATTATTGGATCCCGCTGCTGATATCCCCGTAACAGAAGGTTCCCTAAACTTGGTACCTTTGGTGATGGCATATCACGGATACAGCGGGCAATGTACATATCCGATGTTGGAATTCGCCTGGTTGGTCCGGAATAACCGGAAGCTGCATAACAAATATGCTCAACAGGCCGATTCGTTCGTCAAAGCGGCAGAAGAGGTTTTTCAGGACGCCCAGAGCGAGTGGCGCGACGGACCTCAGCCGGGCGAAGGTTATTATGTATTCGGACGGAGGGGATGTCCATTCTGGAGTGATAACGTGGGCAAACCCTTTAACTATTTGTGTGGTGAAGCTAGGTCATTGGTCCGTCTGGCCCAAATGACTGGCGAAGAGCTTTGGCAGGAGCAGACGCAAGCTATTGCGCGTCTGTTTAAGCGCCATCTGCGAATAGCCGAGAACGGCAGCTATGTTTGGAATTACTGGTGGGGAGTGATTGAGAAGGGCTGGGATAGAAATAATTCACCCAGTTACAACACTCCTACCTATGCAGGTTATAAAACAGTTGAAGATACCAGCCACGGAGCCCTGGAGATTGAATTCGCGATCTTATGTGCCCAGGCTGGTTGGGTCTTTGCAGATGACGATATGCAGCGATTTATCAAGACCTTTTTGGAAAACGTGGTTGATAAAACTAAATGGACAATGAACGATAGAGTAGATGGCCGTAGTGGTTGGGGCCGGCACGATGCCCAGGCAGGACGATGGGCAGACCTGGCTCAGTGGGATCCAAGAGTAGCAACGGCGGTGCGTAACATCTATGAGAAACAGAAGATATACGAGCAGCTAAGTGGTTCCGTTTTGCTGGGGGTGGCGCAGGTATTGAAGTGGACTGACGCACTGCAAAAGAATTAGAAAGGATCCGATATGAAAACTGGCTCTTGTCGCTGGTCATCCGCAACTAATATTATCAGCATTGTCTTAATACTAACTTGGTTAGCCCCTGGGGGATTATGCGCCGACGAGACAATCTCTGCGCCTAATCTTAAGCGTGTCGTGGTAGTTTTCAAAACTCATTTCGACATCGGTTTCACTGACATGGCCGCTAATGTAGTGCAACGTTATCAAACATCCATGATCGATAAAGCACTGCAGGTGATCGAGGAAAGTGAGACCCTCCCACCCGAACACCAATTCAAATGGACTCTTCCCGGCTGGCCCATGACGCAAATTTATAAAGACTGGCCGGGCCAGACCGCCCAGCGTCAGGCAAAGCTGCGAGAAGCTTTTCAACAGGATCGTCTGGTACTGCATGCCTTGCCGTTTACCACCCACACGGAAATGAACGAACTCGAGACTCTGGTGCGTGGCCTGGAATTTTCCGCCCGTTTGTCTCGACAAGCGGGTAAACCACTCCCCCGGGCGGCGAAAATGACGGACGTGCCGTCTCATTCGTGGATTATGCCCACCTTGCTCAAACACGCCGGCATAGACTTTCTGCACCTGGGCTGTAATGCCGGAAGTAGTTCGCCGGAAGTGCCCCTCATGTTTTGGTGGGAAGGGCCGGACGGCTCACGCCTATTGACCTTTTATGTTGCCGGCGGATACGGAACTTCAATAGTCCCTCCGAAAAACTGGCCCCATGAAACCTGGTTAGCGTTGATAATGACCGGTGACAACCACGGTCCACCCACGATTGCGGAGGTTAAAAAGCTATTGGATCAAGCCCAGCACCAGCTGCCCCACGGAGTCGAAGTAACCTTCGGACGGATGGAAAATTTTGCTGATGCTATTATCGCTGAGAAACCTAATCTGCCGGTGGTGCGTGGTGACATGCCGGACACCTGGATCCACGGCCCGATGTCCAATCCCCGGGGAATAGCCCTGAGCCGAAAGGTTGGCCCTAAAATTGCTGCTGCTGAATCACTGGAGACGCTGTTGTTAATTTGGCTGGGCAGACAACCAAAAACTACGGAAACCATCACTGCTGCCTATGAGCAAGCTCTGCTCTACGGTGAACACACCTGGGGAGCAAGCTTAGGTTGGGTAAAACGTAAACTCGACTATGGCAATGCCTGGCGCGATGCTATGGCCCAGGGCAAGTACCAGCGTCACGAGGCATCTTGGGAAGAACATACCGATTACATCCGCAAGGCAAACGATCTGATCAAACCTGTTTTGGCGGATGAATTAAAGACATTGGCCGCTTCGGTCGCAGTTGAAGGGCCCCGCGTGGTTGTGTTCAACCCCCTGCCCTGGCCCAGAGACGGATTAGCAGTTTTACCGAGCGAATACAAAATTAACCAAATCCTGCGGGATGTCCAAACCGGTCAAGCTGTACCCATCGCTCAGCTTGGCAATGAACAAGTGTTTCTGGCCCAGGCAGTTCCTTCGCAAGGCTACCGCACGTATGTGCCGCTTGATTTACCACCGGACAATGCCGCCCCAGGCACTGAACGGGTCCCACAAGGCACTTCAGTAAATACTATCGAATCGCGTTATTTCCAAGCCACTCTGGATCCTCAGAGAGGTGTAATTACCGCGCTGATAGATAAGCATAGCGGCGACAATCTGATCGAAACATCAAAAGGACAGGCTCTGGGGCAATATATCTATGAGCGGTTCGGACGCAAAGACATTGAACGTTGGGACAATGAATATATAAAACTTAAAGTGGAGTGGGCTTTGACGGGGATCGGTAAACCCGATGTGCCGGCCGGACCGGAATATCAATATCGGGTAGCTTCACCCCATGGCTTTGATTTGCAGATTCAACGCTCGACCTTGGGAGTTACCGCGATAATGCACGCCAAGGCCCAGGAAGGTATCCCCCATGCTGTGACCACCAGTTTAACGCTCTATAATGATTTCCCCTATGCCGATCTTGCGCTTACTCTGCACGATAAACCTGCTGATCCCTGGCCGGAAGGTGGCTGGCTGGCCCTGCCCTTCAAGGTGGATAATCCACGATATCGCTTAGGTAGGCTGGGTGGAGTAATTGATCCGGCTAAAGATATCGTGGCCGGGGCGAACCACGATATGCTCTGGCTGAATTTCGGTGCTGCCGTTATCGATCAACAGGGCAAAGGCGTGGGAATGTGCCCGCTGGACTCTCCTTTAATCAGCTTGGATCGGCCGGGACTGTGGCAATATTCCCCCAGGCGCACATCGCAGAGTTCCCATATATACATAAATCTTTATAACAACATGTGGTCAACAAACTTTCGGTTATGGAATAGCGGAACATGGACATCGCGCGTGCGTATCTGGGCAATAAAAGAGTACGATGCTGAACCCGATCTGGTTACCCCTTCTTGGCAGGCGCGATCACCACTGTTGGCCGCTTCCTCGGATTTACCTGACGGCCGCCTGCCACCGCTACAATCCGGCCTGCAACTTTCCCACAAAGGCGTTCTTGTGACTGCTTTTGGATTTAATGCCGGTAATGAAGGGCTCATACTTCGTCTTTGGGAACAGGCCGGCCGAAACGGAGAGTGTACCGTGACGCTGCCGGCGGGATTGGATGTCAAGACGGTACTGGGCGTGGATTTACGGGGTAGTTCAGTCGGTACACCAATTACAGTAACTAATGGAGCCTGGTCCACACCCTTGCAGGCAAACGCACCACAAAGTTTCAATATCTGCCTGAAATGAGAACCAGACGCGGTCCCCTCCTAAGTTGCAATTTCCTTGACCAAATTTCGATTTCCTGCTAAAATATGCTTTTAATGATGTTCCTGTTTTTATCAATGTATCTATGAAATATATTAGTAATAATTCACGTTCCCTGCCTTTATTTTTATGTTTAATTTCTATTCTTCTCACTTCACCTTGTAGCGCCAAATACAGCGGTGGCACCGGAGAGACCTTATTCCCCTATCTTATCAACGACCCTTGTCAACTCAACCAAATCGGCCTTGACTCCAGCGACTGGGACAAACATTTCAAACTCATCAATGACCTCGACTTGTCCCATCTCCGGGGCACAGAATATAATATTATTGGTTCTTATCCCGACACACCTTTTACCGGCACCTTCGACGGTAACGGTCATACTATTACCAATTTCAATTATTCGTCATCAGCAGGAAACAACATCGGCCTTTTTGGTTATGTCGGCGATCCTTGCGCAGTTATTTCTGACCTGGGCTTGATCGATCCCTGTATTGCCGTTACTGAAGGCAACAGTACACATATTGGTACCCTGGTAGCTTATTTTGAAGAAGGAGCTATCCGGGATTGTGCCGTTAAAAGTGGCAAGATCTTTGCTCCTCAAGGTACCAATATTGGCGGATTAGTTGGATATTGTTCATATGGCAGCTATATTTACACATCTTATGCAAATTGCTCCATAATCGGAAATAGCAACGTAGGCGGTTTAGTAGGTTTTAATTTTCTCAGTGAAATCACCTCCAGTTATGCCTCTGGAATGGTCTCTGGTAACAATTCCGTTGGCGGCTTGTTGGGATATAATACCCATGGATTTATATCCTCATGTTATTCAACCAATAGCGTTCAAGGCAATACCTCTGTCGGTGGCTTAGTGGGATATAGTGAATCAGGCAGTGAAATCACCTCATCCTTCTGGGATATCCAGACCAGCGGTACAACTTCCAGTGCCGGCGGCACGGGCCTGCCTACCACCCAGATGCAAGACCCCTGCACCTTTCTGGAAGTCGGCTGGGATTTTGTCGGTGAATCAGCCAATGGCATCGATGAAACATGGGATATCTGCGCAGGGACTAATTACCCTAAGCTGTCTTGGGCGATACCATCTGGGGACTTGCTCTGCCCGGATGGCGTTGATGCTGTTGATTTGGCTCTTCTTGTTAACCAATGGCTGAGGGGATGTTCGGCATGTGCCTCTGCGGATAATAATGCAGATGAACGCGTAGATTTGGACGATCTATCCATAATATTCTCTATGTGGTTGGAAAAAAACTGCGGTTATTGCAACGGTGCTGATCTCAGCGGGGATGGTGATGTCAACATGACAGACATGGCTATATTATCCCAATATTGGCTCCTCACCGGTTGCTACGATTGCCTGGGAACAGACATAAATCTTGACAATATCGTGGATATTGGCGATTTTGCAATTATGGCGGGAAATTGGTTAAATCAGCCGTAAGCAATTATAATAAATGCGGTTAAAGGTGCGGGGTATGTTTTCATAAAAGCAGTGGATGTTTTCATAAATGCGGGGTAAGTTTTCATAATACATTGATGTAAAGAGCCTTATGATACACACGTCCTATATTATATCTACTGGGCTAACCTCTATTTTCTTTTGACTTCTTCTGATTTCTTAATTAATATTGCTACTTTTATACTAAAAACGTACGAATTGTTTTGAAAACTACCTATAAAACTGACAATTTTGATTAGCCCCAAGTCGGTTTTCGAACAAATATGTAGCTTTTAAGTTTCCCCATATTAACAATTTTTTGCGTTAGGAGAATCGCAAATGGCAAAGAAAATGGTATATTTTTTCGGCAGCGGCAAAGCTGAAGGAACCGCTAAAATGAAACAAACTCTGGGTGGTAAGGGTGCCAATCTGGCTGAAATGACGAATTTGGGCATCCCGGTACCCCCGGGCTTTACGATCACCACCGATACCTGCGCTGCGTATTATCAATCCGGCGGCAAATGGCCGGCGGGCCTGAAACAGCAGGTTCAGCAGAACCTAGCCAAGCTGGAAAAGGCCATGAATGCCAAGCTGGGGGATCCGGAACGGCCCCTGCTGGTCTCGGTCCGCAGCGGGGCGGCCGTCTCCATGCCCGGTATGATGGATACGGTCCTGAATCTTGGTTTAAACGACAAGGTCATCCAGAGCATTATCAAACGTACCGGCAACGCTCGCTTTGCCTTCGATTCCTATCGTCGATTTATCGATATGTTTGGCGATGTAGTGATGGGTTGTGGCCACGAACCCTTTGAAGAGGCCCTGGAGGCCCTTAAAAAGAAGGCCAGGGCCAAACTCGATACCGATCTGTCTGCTTACGAATTGAAGCTGCTGGTAGATAAATACAAGGTCGTCTATAAAAAGGCCGTGGGCAAACTCTTCCCCCAGGATCCTCAAAAACAACTGGAGGCCTCTATAAATGCGGTGTTCGGCTCATGGAACTCTTCCCGGGCGATCAAGTACCGTGAACTGAACGAAATCACCGGTCTTCACGGTACCGCGGTAAATGTCCAGGCTATGGTATTTGGGAACATGGGATCAGACTGCGGGACGGGTGTATGTTTTACCCGTAATCCCAGTACCGGCAAGAAGGAATATTATGGGGAATATCTGATGAACGCCCAAGGCGAGGATGTGGTAGCCGGGATACGTACCCCGCTGCCTATGAATCGACTGGGCAAGAGTAATCCAAAGATATATAAGCAGCTCACCGGTCTAATGGATAAACTGGAGAAGCATTACAAGGATATGCAGGATATCGAGTTTACGATTCAACAAAACAAGCTTTATATTCTGCAGACCAGGTCCGGTAAACGGACAGCCGCGGCGGCTATCAAGGTCGCGGTGGATATGGTCAAGGAGAAGCTTATCACCAAGCGTCAGGCGGTAGCCCGGATCGAGCCGGCCCAAATTGACCAATTATTACATCCCAGTTTCGCTCCCGGTGGTAAGCGCGAGGTAATTGCCAAGGGGCTGCCTGCTTCTCCGGGGGCAGCGGTGGGACAGGTAGTATTCGACGCTGATACCGCGGAAGCCTGGAAGGCCAAGGGGAAAAAGGTAATTCTCTGTAGAATCGAGACCAGCCCGGAAGATATCGGGGGTATGGACGCGGCCCAGGGGATCCTGACGCAGCGGGGCGGAATGACATCTCATGCGGCTGTAGTAGCACGTGGTATGGGGCGATGCTGTGTAGCGGGAGCCTCCAGTATTGAGATAAACTACAAGAGAAAAGTAATGAAATTAAATACCCTCACAGTCAAAGAGGGAGACTGGATCAGCCTGGACGGCAGTAAAGGGCAAGTGCTGCTGGGCCAATTACCCTTAGTCGATCCCAAGATGCACGGTGATTTCGGTACTGTCATGGGTTGGGCCGACGAGATTAGACGTCTGGGAATTCGGACCAACGCCGACACACCGGAAGATTCCATGCGAGCCCGGGATTTTGGCGCGGAAGGAATCGGACTATGTCGAACTGAACATATGTTTTTTGAAGGGGATCGAATTTGGGCCGTACGGCAGATGATCCTCAGTGCCGACGATTATGCCGAGCTGAGAGATCAAATCAAATCGTTCGAAGGCGATCTGACCGCAGAACAGAAAAAACAACTTGCCGAGCTGAATAAACAATTCAAAGTTCACAAGACCAAGTTTGAAGGGGCCCTTAAAAAACTGCTGCCCTACCAGCGCAAAGATTTTATCGGGATATTCACCGCTATGGCGGGTCTACCGGTAACTATTCGGCTGCTGGATCCACCTTTGCATGAATTTCTGCCGCAGGATGATAAAACGCAAAAAGAAATGGCAAGGCGACTGAAAACCAAACCATCGGAGGTAAAAGCCAAGGTCGAAGAATTGCATGAATTCAATCCGATGCTGGGCCATCGTGGTTGCAGGTTGACAGTTACCTATCCGGAGATAGCCCGGATGCAGGCGCGGGCGATTATGGAAGCCGCTATTACAGTCTCCAAAAAGAAAAAGAAGGTGCTGCCGGAAATCATGATTCCTCTGGTGGGAACGATTAAGGAGTTGGCATTCGTCAAAGAACATGTTGTGGACGAGATCAACAAGGTAATGAAGGAAAAGAAAACCAAGATTCCCTATCTGGTCGGTACGATGATCGAGGTGCCGCGGGCGGCGCTGACGGCGGATGAAGTGGCTCAGGAAGCAGAATTTTTCTCCTTTGGCACAAATGATTTAACGCAGATGACGATGGGATTTTCCCGGGACGATGCGGGTAAGTTTCTCGATGATTATGTAGTCAAAGGGATATACGAAACCGACCCGTTCCAGAGTCTGGACCAGAGGGGAGTTGGAAAACTGGTTGAAATGGGAATTAAGTTGGGTCGCAAGGGGCGAACCAAGCTTAAGATCGGCATTTGCGGGGAACATGGCGGCGATCCTGCCAGTATTCATTTCTGTCACAAGGTAATGATGAATTATGTTTCGTGCTCGCCGTTTAGGGTGCCGATAGCCCGATTGGCAGCGGCCCAGGCAGCGATGGAAGAAAAGAAATAACTGCGAAAGCTAATAAAAGAAAAATCGCACATTAATCATTCCTGAGCACAGGGTTTTAGCGCGCGAGTTTTTTGCGCTAAATACCAAAGACCATCCAACATACCATAACGGCTCGATTTTTCGCTATAAAGGCCCAATTCTGCTATACTTAGGCCAAACCGTTGTAATTATTTATTGCAAAATTATTCAAATCAGTTATAATACCATCATTGTAATAATAATTATTTAAGGGGGGGAATAACCGTATGATGGCATGCCTGGAGATTTTAAAATGAGTTTTACCACGGAAAACAATCTGTTCAAATACGGAAATTGTTGTCTTTTCCTGGTTATAATTTCAATAGCACTGTTAGCTCAGGGGAAAGATTTGGCGGGACAATTAACGCAGGATCAGAAGATCAAGCAGGCTGATGAAACCATTAAGAAAATAGCAGATAAGATACTTCAGGAACACGTGACCACTTTGAAACCCATAACGAGTGTGGGGATAGAGCAAATTAACAATATTCTGAAGGAACAAATAACACCTTATTCGGCCCGCTTAGATCCGGATTCTCAGGCATATATATTCATGGTTCAGGCCTATCTGGCTCATTATTCCAACAAACCCAAAGATGCCATCCGGTGGGCAGGATCGGCGGCAACCAAGGCTCCGGAAAATTCCGATATGACCGATACGGAGATTCTTTTAACCCTCTACTGGGAAGATTACGACAGGGCCAAAAGACTGTTGGAAAAGAGTCACGCCGGCCTAACCGCGGAGACCAACGTCGCCAGGAGCTGGCAGGAAGAAATGTTAACCCAAGCCTCTACCGCTGAGGATGAATCTACTGAGCAGGACAAAAATGAAATGCCCCCCGCCCTGGGAAGTTCCGGCATTGCGAACAATACTTCCCCCCCATCGAAATGGGAACTGCTAGCCGAGAAACCACAGCAGCGGTCTTCCCAAAGTTCTAAGCCCGCTTCCCGCGTAAAATCACAAAAAACCAACTTCGACCCTGAATCTTCAATCGGACCTCTGGTGGAAGATGCTCCTCTTGATCCCACTTATTTTCAGCGGGTGAAGAAAAAAGAAACTGCAAGCGCCAGTGAACGGGGAAAATCGTCTCAACGTTACAGACGTGCCGGATCGCGTTCTCAGACCGTTTTGAATTTCCTGGTGGACTATATTATGTATGAGGACCTGGGTAAGGATTTCCCAAAATTACAATTACAGAATATCAACGGCAGCTTTTTTTATTATGAGCCCGGCAAGGGCCAAGTTCTTTGCGTGCTTTTCTGGGCCCTCTCTTCTGATGATAATTCAACACGGAGAACTTCGCGGCCATACCGCCAAGTTCGCACAAGGGCTGGTAATCCTGAAGGGACTACGGAGGATATCTTATATCAGCCGGCAGAGGATGTAGATACCAATGCAGATCAATTCAGGTATTTTTTCAGTCAATATAAATTAAACGATCAAATATCAACCTCACCGGGAAGGGTTTCGTTCCTGGGGGTAAACTGTAATATGTTATTTGGAGATATAAGCGAGAAAATCTCTCAGGTTTTTTTAGACAATCCATGGCCCTGGTCCAACTGTTTGTATGATTTGGATTTTAATCGTCAACAACTAAGTACCATCAAAGCGGGCAGTCCCATTATGATGATTGTAGGTGCTGCTGGCAAGATATGTTATATGGGGCCGGTGGGCGGCGTGCTGCCGCATATGATCCTGGAGAGGGAGTTGAAAAAGACCTCCTCCGCCAGCTCTGCCACCCCGGCTGTTCCTGCTCCACCAGCTATGAGCCCCCCCTCAGAGAAAGCAGCTACTTCGGGCGAAACGGTAAACAAGATGTCTGGGGAGCTATCTAATAATAATGACAATAAGCCTCCTGCTCCGGAAACAACTGTTACCAGCTCCGAATCCACAACGAATGCAACTCAGACTCCACTTCCAGCTAATAATGAACCACCGCAGGAAAAAACCAGTAATCATCAAGCCAACCAGATGATTCAGATGGCCCACATCCAAAGAAAGGCTTTTATGAACAATAAGGCCCTGGAGTTCTGCGACACCATTCTGGAAAGATGGCCCGATAGTCTGGAGGCGGATCAGGCCAAGGAATTGATTAAAAGTATTTTGGATAGACATCCACAGCTTATCAAACAAAGACGCACACAAGGTAAATATATAGGGGAAGGTGTTTCTTCTCCCTGAGGGCCTGGTTTTATTTCTCAGGCATGGGAACGTCTTGATTGGCTTTTATCCAGTTTCTTAATCGGTTAATTTTCCCTTTATCCAGGAATTGATATTAACGACATTCGGCGCGGATGAGAAAGCCGTTGGCGCGGAGGGAGCGAAGGAAGTTATTTTTGAGAGCGCCGGTCCGCAGGCGGTTGAGAGCTATGATTTCCACTGGTTGAAACCCTCCGGCTTGCAGCAGGTCTATAACTTCCCTTTCGCTAAAAACATGGACGTACATATTGCGGATACCGCGATAATTACTGAGGTACTTATCACCCCATTCATCCAACTTCAAAATGGTCTTGATAAAATTTAAGATCAAAAAGTGTTGACCTTCGAAGCGCCAGATGTTATAGCCCCGGTTATGAACGTGCAGTGCGAATCGGCCGGTGGACTTTAGTAGTTTACGAACCGCCCGGAGGAACTTTAAGCGATTTTCGGCACCATAAATTAAACCCAGGGTGCTGAACATGCACAGGGCATAATCGAAACTACCCGGGATAAGTTCAGTTTGGTTATGGTTTTTACCAATCGGCAAATCACAAAGGTCGGCCCTTATCAACCGGGCGGAAAGATGCTGCTGTTTTAACTTCTTATGAGTTTCAGCCAACATATGTCCGGAAAGATCCACACCGGTCACATCGAATCCGCGCCGGGCAAACTGGATCAGATGCCGGCCCGTCCCGCAACCCAGATCAAGCAGGCCGCCTGGTTTAAAAAACCACTTCTTAATGACTGTGGAATCAAATTCAAACAGATTTTGTCCGGCAAAATAGCCATCATAATTCGACGCCACCCGCGAATCATTTATATAAGACCAGGTTGATCTATGTATATGCGGCTGGGACACGATATGGGCTCCATCATATTAAAAACACAATTAATGAAGAATATCGTAAAACAAGACATCCTGCAAATTATTATATGTTCATATTTTGCAAGCACTTACAAGGGCGGCAGGATTCCGTAGCTTTTTTTTCATAAAAATTTGTCGGAGTGATATTTGACAAATCTTTTCAGCTTCATTATAAAGAAGAGCGATATGTTATCTTGTGCATATCGCTTGTTGAGGCAGCAGAATTGCTAACAAACAACGCCGGCGTTTTTTACATTTTAACCAGATAAGAATATACAAATCCGTTTGACCTTAGGGCTTTGAGATACTTGGATGGTATTTCCATTGGGCACGTCCAATTTACAAATCAAAAGGGGCTTTACGCTTGTAGAGCTATTGATAGTGCTCTCGATTATAGCCCTGCTGTTGGCCTTGATCATGCCGGCATTTGGCTTGGCACGCTCATACGCTTTGCGGGTTGTCTGTCAGGCATATCTGCACCAATGGGGAATTGCATTCGGAGAATATGCCCTCGGAAATGACGACTTTTACCCCCATATCGACAGCAGGGATCGAGGTAAAGATCTGGCGGATGAGTTCGGCTGGGTTCAGGTGATACCGCCTATCATAAAAGAGAGACCGTTTTATGATTATCCCTACGGCCAAAGGCCCGATGTCGGGACCTTCTTCCAGTGCCCGGCTGCGCGTTTAGCTCCGCTTAGTTCGTATGGATATCCTATTGTCAGGGATGGTTTCTTTTCCTATGCCATGAATTCCTGTCTGGAACTGGATATGAACTGCTATGAACCAGACGATATACCCGGCGGCAATAATATGCCCCCTTTTCTGCAAACCACCCTGATTTGCCATCCCAGCCGGGTAATTATGCTTTTTGATCAACTGTTGGATCCCAGCCTGGGATACAATGGAAAATTAGTTAACGATTCCGCGGGTGAGCATTGTGGCAGCTATCCCAAGGATTTCAGTGCCCGACATGCCCGGCCGGGCAGTATCCTAGGCGGTTCTATTCTTTATTGCGATTATCACGTGGAATGGAGAGATACAGTGTGGAAATCACATTGGCCCGATGACTTGAAAGCACCACCTCGGAATGACCGCGACTGGTATCCTTATCCTTAAGTAAGTCAAACACTACAGCTACCGGTTGTTATTTGCGGGAGGGGAAAATTAAGAAGGAGGAGACTAAAATACGTCGTTATGTTACGTGGGAGTAGGATTTTAATAATATGTGCTTTATGTGGAACTTTGGTGGCGCAGGAGGATCCGAATTTGTCGATCTATGAAATCCAATTCACTACCGATCCTGCGGGAGATAGCCCCTATAACGGCCAGATCGTCGATTGCCGGGGAGGGATTGTCACACATAAATATCCGGGCACAAGGCCCAAGCTAACCCTATATGATCCGTGTCATCCAACAGGTTGGGGCGGGATTCAGGTCAAGGATTGGATTTCTCCCTTTAATATGTTTAATACAGCCGAGGTTGGTGATCGGATAAGCCTAAAAAATGTTTTAGTGGAAGAATTCGTAGGGAATACAATTTTGCAGTATCAATCGGCTTACCAGCCCAGTTTTTCCATCATTAGTCATGATAATCCCCTGCCTGAGCCTATAGTCGTGGAGCCCAACGCTATTACCTCTCCGGTTGAAGGTCCTCCGTGGGAATGGCATGTGGTTGATCATCGGGCTGAACAATATGAACATATGTGGCTGCGGGTGGATAAGGTAACTGTTACCGAGAAATCAATGGGCGCCCACAACGATAATTATTTACTGCAAAGTTTTGTTTACCCCGATGATCCAAAAATGAGCTGCTGGGGGGCGGACTATATGAATATTGATAAGGTTGGGTTCTATCACCCGGAAGTGATAACCGGGCGTCAATTTTGCAGCGTCACCGGGATACTGGAACAATATACCAACCTCACTAACGGCTGGGACTACTATCAATTGTTAACAACCAGTACGGAAGACTTTTTCATTTCACAGGAAGCTGATTTCGATGAGGACTGTGATGTGAACATTACCGATTTCAGTCTGTTTTCCGAACACTGGCTGGAATCGGGCTGTAGTGATCCCTGTTGGTGTTTTGGTATGGATATGAATCAAAATTCTACTGTGGACATGCCGGATATGACTACTTTAGCGGAGAATTGGCTTGTAGGCCGTTAATATAAAACTTGCTTCATCAGCAAAAAAGAGAAGAACTGTAACCAATGAAAGGAGTAGGAAAATGAAGAAAAGAGAATGGTCTTTGGTAGTGGGCGTGGTAATCGCATTGGAAATGACTATCACCAGCTATCTGCCGGCTCAGGTGTTGTCTATATACGACATCCAATACACCACGGACGCGGCTGGCAACAGCCCCCAAGCCGGCAACACGGTTAATTGTAGTGGAGGAATCGTTATCCACAAATTTCCCGGCTCCAATCCCAAACTTACCCTCTATGATCCGACATACTCGACGGGGTGGGGCGGTTTGATCACGAAGGATTTTACTGGTACCGATGCCTTTGCCGGCATTAACATCGGCGACTGGGTCTCATTTGATAATATCCTGGTCGAAGAATACCGAGGAAATACCCAATTGGCGTTTGATACCGGAGCAAGCTTCACGGTAGAAAGTATAGGCAATACTCTACCTGATGCCCTTTTGGTCAGTCCCGATGATATTGCCGCTCCCGTGGAAGGTCCCCCCTCTGAATGGTATGTGACCGATCACAGTGCCGAAATCTATGAGGGGATGTATCTCAAGGTTGAGGACGTAACCGTAACGGCAAAAGACCTGGGTAAAGCGGGCGATAATTATGTTCTTGAAAATATACTGGGCGATTCCTGCTGGGGTTCAGACTATATGAACTTCGATGCCGGAGGTCCTTATCATCCCCTGATCTATGCAGGTAGCCACCTCGACTGCGTATCGGGCATTCTTGAGCAATATACCAAGCTCGAAAGCGGTTGGGACTATTACCAGATGCTGACCACAAGCAATTTAGACATCGTCCCGGAACCGGCCAGTATGCTCTTGCTTCTGGCCGGCTCGTCGTTTTTATTACGCAAAAGAAAAACGTCACAAATTGACTTTATGCCAGGCAGTGATCTATCCTCCACAGCTATTAAGTTGCAGAGGAGAGGATTTTGACAGGTGAGCCATTTTTTACATTGAGCCACTTAATATCATGTAGTACTATTTGTTACTATAATAAGTTGACCATTGTTTATGGTAAGACACAAGTACTACTTTAATACCCGCGATGTTTTACTTATAGCGGCTCTGGCCGGAATGGGCGGGGCTACGGCTATTATTTTCGCGCATGCCGGGGCAAGTCTGCTGGCCGTCGTAGGATTTCCGGGAGGACTGCAGGTTTTTGCAGGTGTGCATGTAATCTGGCTGGTTCTGGCAGGGATGATTGTGCCCCGCTATGGTGCGGCAACGGTGGCAGGCTTGATAAAAGGCGCTGTTGAACTAATGCTTGGCAATCCCCATGGACTGTTTGTGGTTATTGTCTCAGCGTCAGCAGGTTTGTTGATTGATTTTTTTCTTTTGGCTATACCGAGGCGTTTGCAATTTTTCGGAATAATCGTCGGGGCTGCCTTTGCTGCCGCCAGTAATATTGTTATATTTCAACTTTTTGCCCAACTTCCCAGCGAACGAATGATTTTCAGCATATTGTTCGGTTTAGCCTGTCTGGCAGGGTTGAGTGGGGCATTATTAGCAGGGCTGCCGGCTTTACTACTTGTACGCACACTGCGCCGGGCCGGTGTTATAACTCAGAGCCGATACGATATACCCAATGCCAGTCACCAGAGAGAATCGGCTCAGCCGGTTGCCACTGAGTCCTTAAAAACGCAATCTGCTTGTGCTGATTATAGAAGGGACCATAATGATCCGGTTTGAGGATTATGGTTGGCGTTTCGAAAGTAATGAAGAATGGACTCTCCAAGACATCAATTTGGAGATTCGGCCCCATGAAATCGTTGCGATTACCGGCGCCAGTGGTTGCGGTAAGAGTACCCTGGCCCTGGCAGTTGCAGCGCTGTTGAACACTTGTCATGTCGGACAAACGCACGGTGCGGTTTACCTTAAGGGGCGGGAAATTACCCAGGCGCACGCCCAGGCTGCAGCCGGGGTGGTCGGGCTGGTCCAGCAAAATCCCGATGTCAACTTCGCCACCCTTGAAGTGGAAGATGAGCTTACTTTTGCCCTGGAGAATCGTTGCCTGGAATCATTAGAGATCGACAGGCGTATTCAGGAAGTTATCGAATTGTTGGAACTGGAACCTTTGCGCAATCGCCTAATCGCAACTCTCTCGGAAGGTCAAAAGCAGCGGGTAGCGGTAGCTGCAGCGTTAGCGGCCCATCCCCAGGTTCTTATTCTCGATGAGCCGACCGCCCATCTTGATCCAGGGGCAACCGACTGTATTATACATACTTTGCATGAGTTGGTGCAAAAACGGTCGATGACTGTAGTTATTATCGAACAAAAGCTTATCCCTTTACGCCATCTAAAGCCGCGGATTATCCTTATAAGCAATCATACTATTACAGCGGATTATCCTTGGGCCGATATACCTGATACCCTAAAGAAAGAATTATGCCCCATACCTTACTCTTCAGGCGTTCCACAAACATTCACTCAAAAAGCTCCTTTGGAAATTAAATTGGTAAACTCAACCGTCCGGCGCGAATCTCACAAGATATTGGATAATATCTCTCTGCAAATAAAGCAAGGTGAAATTGTAGCTTTAATGGGGCCTAACGGCAGCGGAAAGAGTTCCTTACTTTTGTCTCTGCTCGGCCTAATCGACCTACAAGGTGATATTGCCTGTTTAGGCCAAAAAGATATTATGTCCTGTTCTACCTTTCAACTTTCCGAGCAAACCGGATTGGTTTTTCAAAATCCTGACCATCAATTATTCGCTGATACCGTGATGAAGGAAGTAACTTTTGCCGGACAGAATTTTGGTCGAGACGAAGAGCATATTCGTACTCGGGCCGAAGAAAAGCTCCAATTGGTCGGATTAGGGACCTATCGTAATGAACATCCGTACCGACTAAGTTATGGTCAGAAGCGTCGTTTGAATGTTATTGCCGCGATATTACATGATATCGAACTTCTATTACTGGACGAACCCTTTGTGGGACAGGATCCGCAAAACATTAAATGGCTCATTTCAATGACTAGGCAACTATCTACCCAACAAGTAGCAGTTATTATGGTCATCCACGATCCATATCTGGTGGAGGCCTGTTGTAATCGGGTTATCTTTTTGGAATCCCGACGAGTCCTGGTGGATGCGCCTGTTTCAGAAGCGTGGGAAACGTTACGACAGTCAGATTATGCCGCTTACACACCGGTTGTCACGGCGGAGGAAAAGACATGGCCTCTGCTTTAACAAATATAAAGTTTACTACTTCCTTACATCGACTTCACCCTTTGGTGAAACTAATTTGGCTGGTAGGGACGACGTTGACGGTTTTTATTTGTTCCCATCCTCTAATAGGTGTTTTAATTGTGATAGCCTCTTTAATTGGTTTGTGGATCGCCCAGCGCCCCCCGTGGCGACTCGGGGGGAGACGACTTTATCTGCTCCTGGCCGTTTCCTTACTTACGGTGAATATTTGGGCCTTTCGTCAGGGAGACAAAATATTCGGCCCAATCACTAATGTCGGTCTGGGGCGGGGGGTTTTGGCAGCAGGAAGGATCCTTTCGGTGATCCTGGTCAGTCAACTGTTTGTAATTACCACCGATGCCGCCTCTTTAGGTCAATCGTTGATTGCCCTGGGATTACCTTATCGTTGGTCTTTTGCCCTGATTACCGCTTTACGCCTGGAACCACTTTTTCACTATGAAGCCAATCTCATCTATTGGGCCCAACGGGTGCGGGGAGTGAGATATGATTCCGGCCCTTTAAGGCGGCGTTGGTTAATGATGAGTAAATTACTATTACCTCTGCTTGTTTCAATATTGCGCACAGCCACTACTTTGTCGGCCACCATGGAAAATCGCAGCTTCGGTTTATATCGTCGTCGGACTTCGCGCCGGCCGCTGTCATTTAAAACTATCGATGCCGTAGTACTCTTAAGTAGCCTGGTGGTTTTTGCCGTGTTAATAATTTGGAATTTCTACGCATGACCGATCCTAAAACAGATATTATCCTTTGGATAGGTAGTAAACATAGCGGTAAAACTACCACTGCTATGAAACTCAGGCAGCGAGTTCGTTCTGAAGGATTTACGGTAGCGGGAGTTTTATGCCCTTCGGTATATGTGAACAATACCCTGACAGGATTTGATATACTAGACGCAGCTAATGATGAACGCATTCCCCTGGCTCGGCGCAAAGCTATGAAAAATGACAAGAGTGCGGAAATGATAGGCCCCTTTGCTTTTTCCAAGGAAGGTCTGGAATTTGGTTATAACATATTACAATCACCCAAAACCCACCGGGCCCATTTGATCTTCCTGGATGAATTCGGCCCTTTGGAGTTAAAGGGCAAGGGTTGGCGCAGGGCCTTCGAAAATCTATTAGGGTCCGCCCAGGGTATATTATTACTGGTAGTCCGAGAAGACCTCTTGGAACAGGTTCGCCGGCTCTATTGCCATAAACTCTGCACAGTTGTTCATGCTCTCGAATCGGAGACTATTGAGACGGTAATAAACCTGCTCAAACAAAATTCCCAATCCGTCGATTTTTGAGCATGGTTTTCCGTCAGGGACCTTTTGGGCATACCTACAAAAACTGTCTAGCCATTATCTTTCGCTATTATATGAATCAGAGAACTCCGCTCTTTAAATTGACTATATCAGCATTTTGCTGATGGCCAAAAAAATATGAGAAGTCGATAATTTTTATGGTAAGTTGTTTATGAGGAGGATTAATTATCTGAACAAATTTACTATATAAAGTGAAATTTTTATAACTGTTTTTCATGCTTGATATGGTGGTCCGACTCCCACCCCCCTACAAAAGCCTCCGACCTCAGGGCTACCATATCTTGCTTTTTAAATACAATTCTTAAAAGTCCGAAAAACCCATCTTCACAAGGGCAGCAATCCAAATTTGGCCTAGGCATCTGTTCGCACTCATTTATTTATTCAAATTTGCCGTTTCAGCAACTCAAGCCAATCCTGATAGGCGTCTTGATATGCAGCAGCATTACTCGTATCTGGCTGGATCTTCCTGGTGGTCTTTAGGCCAACAAACATTTCCTGCTGATTGTTATAAATACCTACTCCCAAACCAGCCCCCCGGGCCGCCCCCTGAGAGCCGTCGGTATTATACAATTCAACATTCGTACCGGTGACGGTTGCGAAGGCCGTTCCAAACAGATTACTTAAAAACATATTTGCATCACCGGCACGCACGGTTTGAATCTCCAGGCCCATCTGGCGCATTATGTCCAGACCGTATTTCAGGGCAAAGACTATTCCCTCTTGGCCCGCCCGTAACAAATGACCCCGATGATGAATGTTAAAATTCAAACCATGAACAGAGCAGTTGATATTGAGATTTCCCAGCGTTCGTTCGGCTCCGTTACCATAAGGCAAAATCCGCAAACCCTCAGATCCAACAGGTACCCGCTGGGCCAGCTCATTCATCCTCTCATAATCATCATCGGCCCCCATAGTGTTATGTTTGAGCCAACTATTGAGGATGCCCGTTCCATTGAGACATAACAGGACCCCGTATCTGGATTTTGCAGCAGAATGATTTACATGTACGAACGTATTAACTCTGGACTGAGGATCATAATTACTTTTTTCGCCTATTCCATATACCACCCCGGAAGTACCAGCGGTGGCGGCTATCTCACCCGGTTCCAGGACCTTCAACGATAAAGCGTTATTGGGTTGATCCCCCGCCCGGTATGAAACTTTGATTCCTGCTTTTAGGCCCAATTCCTCGGCCGCCTGATCCGTCACCTCTCCCTGCACTGAAAAAGTTGGAACTACGTCCGGAACCAATTTCCGGTCGATTCCATAATAATCAACCACCATTTCGGCCAATCCCTGCTCTTGGAAATCCCACATAATCCCTTCCGATAGGCCTGATGGAGTGGTTTTAATTTCACCTGTCAGCCTAAAGGCGATATAATCCCCCGGCAGCATCATCTTGTGGATCCGGGCAAAAAGGTCCGGCTCATTTTCCATTACCCATCTCAATTTAGAGGCGGTGAAATTGCCCGGAAAGTTGAGTAGCCGCTGCAGACATTTTTCTTTTCCTAATTTCTCAGCGGCCTTTTCTCCTATTGAAACAGCGCGGCTGTCACACCAGATAATCGACTCCCGCAGAACCTTATAATTCTTATCCACCAGGACCAGGCCATGCATTTGATAGGAAATTCCAATAGCTTTAATATCTGATGGATCAATTCCCGCCTCGGCCCTGATCTCGGCCGTAGCAAGTTTCACGTGCTCCCACCAAAGCTCTGGCGGCTGTTCCGCCCAGCCTGATTTGGGGGCCGTAATAGGTAGTTCTTTTTTAGGTGATGTAGCCGAGGCTAAAACAATTCCATCCTCAGCCCTAAGCAACGTCGCTTTTACTGAGGAACTTCCTACATCATAACCCAAAAGATACATCGCAAGTCTCTCGTTAACAGCTTCTGATTATCACTTTCCACACGCTTCGAGGGCATCCATCACAGCAGGCACATAAGTAAAGGCTGGTCCTCCCTGCATCATCACTACGACGGAGGCCGCATCGAGAATTTCTTCCCGACTCGCTCCGGCC
>Ga0272441_10004023_pt1 | contig 27213 bp, 61 predicted proteins | sample SSMProp6N_FD_193582 | JGI IMG/M metagenome (GOLD analysis project Ga0272441, IMG submission 193582) | Marine sediment archaeal communities from Little Sippewissett salt marsh, Falmouth, MA, United States - SSM-Prop-6N | ecosystem: Environmental > Aquatic > Marine > Wetlands > Sediment ... | reverse complement strand
GTTCTTCAGGATCTTCCGGAAGTACATACTTGTACCCCTTCATCATCTCAAGCAGCTGATCGATGATGTGGTCGATCGTTTCGGTGGTTTCGGCTTCCTTCTCCAGCTGATCAGCATACCAACGCATAAAACGCTCTGAATCGTCGAAAGGTATGATACGCTTGTGCCCATTTTTCATAGTCACTTTCACCCCTTCGTTGTCGGCAGGTTCGATGTAATCGATCTCATCAAATTCGATGGATGATTGTGGAGAGTAGAAAGCCATGGTTTATCACAGTTTTTTACAACTAATAACAATAATAGAGTCTTTAGTTGATCTACCGTATTCAACCTTTACCAGATAGTAATAAGTGTCAGGAAATATTTCCTTCGCCAGGTGATTGTACTTGTCAGGAAATGGTTTGTCTTCAGGAGGTGTCTTATCCAGCTTATCCAGCCTGTTGTAACGCGCCATTCTTCGGTTGTGGCTGGTATACCTTTTGAGAGTAGACTTTTTGAAGTGCTTTTTAGGAGCATCAAAATGACCTGACCAGGGCAAATAAACACCACTGGAGCGGTCCCAAGGGTCAATTACCTGCCCGGGTTTAAGAGGTTCAGCAAGATCTAAAACCCAATAGCCAACCCTTCTGTCCTCATCTTTTTCTTTCTCCCTTTCCTCAACCAACATACTAATGGCTGCTTCAACAGGATCAATAGACTCAAGAAAACTGGATAGGCTGATAACGTCATAAACGCGCTGCTCTTCACTAGCGTTATTGAGATTCCTGAGCGTCTCGAGAGGTTCGATGGGTCCGAGATCTTCTGGTTCATTCTCCTCAAACGGAATATCATTGTCATCCCACAAATGAATCAAACCGTCATCATTCAGGCGAAAGTAGTGATGACCATAGGTTAGCTCGTTGAGCCTCTTAACCATTGCAGATGTATGGGTCTTGATGATCTCCGCTTCTTTCATTATACTTTCCCCTTTCCCTGGGATGTGCAGGAACTTCTTCCCGCCAGGCATCTTGAAGACCTTACCTCGACCCGGAACCTTGTAGAACTTACCGGGCTCGTCTGAGGCCCTTACCTTAACGGGTTGTGGTCGCTCAAACTTGGCGCCACACTGAGGACATCGTCTCTTCAGAAAAGCCCCTTGTCCTGAACCCAGATTGAATCCGCAGACAGGACAGGTGAACACGATTTCGTCGCCGTAGAAAACCGCCCTTGGTTGGGCGGCGTCCAGCAGGAATTGTATTACAGTATCCGTTTTCATGATGAAGTGTTCTACGGACGTGAAAGCATCGAGAAAGACTGTTTTAGTCTATTTCTTCAGGCAAAGCCACTCTCGGGGTTTCGCCCCTGAAGTATCTCCAGTCCTTCTCGCGCAGGCGCTCCACCTTGGCGATGATCTTGTTGTAAGGCATCCCTATGGAACCATCCGGCAGTTCTTCCGGCTCTTCCTGGGAAGGCACCAACACCTTCACCAAAGCGTCACCTGGACCAATGGCCTCGCCTGACACTCCACATGTCATCTCGTCCAGAACTTTCGCCTGTTCCTCAGTCAGAGTCACAGGATTCCTCAGATCGAACGTCTCTTCGAATGTGAATGTTCGCATCTGTATCACCTCCTTTCAATCAATTCCGCACACAACACCTTGACAATGTCCCCGTGCTTTGCTGCAAATCCTTCAAGATATCTGGCAAGCACAGCTTTGGTTCCGTAAACTGTCTCAGTATGGACCATCTCCTCAGGATTGTGCTGCCACTTTATTCTCATCTTAGTCATGCTAGTCCGTGTTCTTTTGCCACGCGCAAGACCGCCGCCTCGTAGTCGGGATGATGAGTCGTGCGCTTACGATAGGCAGTATCTACCGCCTTCAGCAACTCCCCCAAGATGACGGGATGAAACGTGGCAAAGGCGCTTGCGTTCGGCCTGGCTGTAGTTCTTGGTGCGGCTCCCGCGCTCGGCTGCGTCGAGCGCGCGATGCACGCGGCGCTGATCGATTGTCCGGACCGCCTGACCGAGTTGCGTGACATAGAGCCCGGTCGGCATGAGCAGCACGGCGGCATAGTCGCGGCCGTCATCGCTCTCGACGACAGCGCCCACGATTTCCGCGCCCTCGGGCAGAGGCCCGGCGAATTGCCGGGCCTTGTTGATCTCGTTGGGTTGTGTAGTGATACGCATGGATTAGTCCTCCTCTCAATCCTCGTCCGGTCGCAGGTCTGCGCTCAGGATTACGACATAGCCGATGCCACGCTTGCGGGGCTCGATAGACTCCACTCGCCTCCATCCCCACGTATCGACGTACCAATCGCCCGTGGTGCCGCGCCATCCGTGCAGGCGGCGGATGCTCGGATCGCTATTGCCGGGGATGCCCTCGCGGTCGGTGCTCAGACGCACGCTGTATTCCGTGGGTCCGCCAGCACGCAGGGCATCCGGACTAACGTCCTCGCCGGTCACCATGCATCCCTCGTCGCCGACGCGGATCTGACGTTCCTCCGTCATGTCCGGGCCACAGATCATGATAGGCTCGGGGTCCTCGGTCCACTCCCACCCGTCACTCTCCCTGCCGCGTGTCCCTATCGCCTCAATTCTGATCGTGCCGTTTCGCCTCTCTGTCACTCTCATTGTCTCTGCTCCTCCGTTTGTTCTGTCAGTCTCTCCCGGTCGTGTGTGGCCGCTGTTACAGTCTCAGAGTCTGTGATGCTTGACCATGCCCTTAAGTTCCAGCGCCGTCCAACCTTTGCGGCGCTCGAACTCTGCAACATCCTGCGCCGTCGCCAGCTTTCCCGCGCGGACCATGTCATTCCATTCTTTTCGTTTTGCGATGGTTGCTTCGCGGCTCCAGTCGCGTTCCATGGCTTGCGCGATCCGTCGCGCTTTCTCGATCTCGTACGGGTTGTACGCTTCATCGCCCTGCAGTTCGGCCCATTCGCGCGCCGCGTTGATCACGTCTGCGTCGCTCATCTGTTTTATCGGCTTCATCTCCCGCCCTCCAGTCTCCGGAACCATTCGTTCTTGTTCGTGCTCCTGTAAACCGCCATACTAACCTCCGTTGTTAATTGTTACAAGTATTCTAAATGATTCTTGAATAAAAGTCAACCAAAAAAATTGATTTTCTTTTATTTTTATGAAGGAAGAGATTCGTCAGGAGGTTCTCCAAGAAGCTCTCCAATTCGAACCCCAGGGTGTACTGCAGTTGCGCTGTAACCGTAATCGGCCCACCGTGTGGCAGGATCCCTATCAAACTTGAAGGTGTAGTTGTCAAGTAGCTTCTCAGCTCGGACGTTTACATCTAAAGCTTCTTTGCAGTCTTCCAGATTCGATTCCTCAACCTGAAGCATCTGAGATATCATTGGAACGAACAACGGTAGAGCAGAAGGTTTAGCTTCCCATCTAATTCGCAACTTCTTGAGATGACGAATGTTCTTCTCAATGTCCGCCCGCTCCTTCCCCCCTATCCCGCGTGCTTTCAGCAAGATTTGGCGAATCTCCTTAACAACATCATGGAAGAAGATGCGCTCACCATGCTTGTCCATGATATCCTTGAACCGATGTTGGAGAAGCAAACCTGCGTCCTTGTCAAGATTGGATACGCCTTTGAACTGACCCGTTCGATCATAGTAAGCGCGCTCGTCTTCGTCCATTAGAGTTCTGTGGCAGACCTCTAGTGTCTTGAACTCAGCCTCATTGCCACCATGATCTGGATGCAGCGTCTTAGCGAGTTTCAGGTAGGCTTTGTGGATTTCATCAGAAGTGGCTTCAGAAGAGACGCCGAGAACAGCATACGGATTGACACCCTGAAGTGTGTTGTCCATTACTTTTCAGGCTCTTTCTTCGCTTCTTTTGGAATGTTCTTCTTTGGCGAAACAACTTTTTTCGCAGGTTTCAACATTCGAGCTGAAAGTATCTTATCAACAACAATGACCCTTTCAACCTGCCCCTCCTTTATCTTCGCCACCTGTTTCGAAGAAGCAGGGTACCAACCAACGTATTCCTTGGCTTTGCCTAGCTGATGAAGATATCCTGTGATTTCCTTACTGAGAACAACCTGCTTCTTGTCACCGGAAGGAGAAGTAACAATGGCTATCTTCTGTTTCTCAACAACACCATTGCGTTCTCGTTCTGAAGGTGTTCTGCCTTCTGTGATAGCCAACCACTGTGAACGAGGGATGGAAGGCTGTGACCAGTTGGTTACCACGACTGTAATAACGGTCAATACTGCATTTGTCATTTCTTCTCCTTACTACTTTTAAGTTCAAGCTTCTGCTTGTTAGCCCATTGTGGCTTACAGTACTTCGGGACCTGAACGTTGAAGATTGAGCATATCTTGGCGATAGCGTTATCGCCTTCCTCATAAGGCATACTCCAGACCGCTTGATCATGAGTACCTCTGTTGTTGCGGGTCTTGCCATTCTGCAAGCGCTTCATGGCGATATGACGCCCCTTCTTCTTACAAAACTGATCCAAAGGAGAACAGTAAGCGAACGCCGCCCGAATGTATGTCGTACCTGTGAACGCCCCCTTGACGATTTCGAAAGCTGCGGTGACAATGCCTTCATGCTTCGCGTCTTCTCTGCGTCCGAAATAGGCATAGTATATGTAATTCAGCTTCATCTTTTCATCTCCTTATTGTGATGGTGCTTGAAATCCAGGATCACCGGGCTTCAGAATCTTGGATGCTTCTGGAGTCAAAGCTTCACGATACTGCTCAACGATAGGCTCCGCTGGCTCATCTACCATGAACATGATGTCACGTTCCTTGAGAGTGATCTTGTCACCTGGTTTAGCGAGCGGTATAAGAGGACGAACAGGCATACCAAACTGCCCTGGAGCGTTCTGCACAATCTCAAACTGAAGCGGGTCTTCCACCTCATAATTTTCATTTTCGCAAGTTCCGTCAATGGAAATCAGCTTGGCTACAATGAACTCTCCGGTCACCAATCGCATCACTATGATTTTATCTTCCGGCATCCTCTTTCTCCTCTATTCTGACTACAAACCCTACTTTATGAGTGTTGATCCCAAAGGCGCAAATAGCTGTAATCTTGCCTTCAATAGACTGGAAGCTCTGTCTGAGGGAAGTGAAAAGAGCTTCGGTTGCAAGCTTCTCGTCGGGTATTAAGGAATCGGAAAAAGCCTGCAAGCTTACTTCAGCATCAATGCGTTTCCAGTAACAACCAGCGAAACTGTACTCATAGAAGAGCACCGACACTGTGTTAGCTTTAACATACTGAAGCCTTTCCTGGTTACAGAACTCTTTGACGGCGTCTAGAAGTTTTGAATACACGCTTGAATCCACTCGGATACCTCACTATCTCTGTCATGTCATCATTCAGTAGAACCGGATACCCTTTGACCTTCAGCTTACCGCAGGCTTTCTTGGCTCGACTTTCTTTCGTATGCCATAGCCCACGACACGATGGTGGAATCTCTACGTAAGGTATCTCCGGATGCTTCTCATGGTATATCTTACAGAATTTACAGTAGTGTGTTCCGACAAGAATCATTTTCCCTCCATCTGGTCCTTCACTACCTTATAGTTTTCCCCGTATAAACCCATGAGAGCTATGTGTGCTTGCATTTCTATCAGCCAACTAACCTGAGAGGTGCCATTACGAGAATGCTTGCGATATTTCCCTTCTCGCGTATGAGCCATGTATTCGCGAATCTCACCGCTAAGGTTGCCGAGAAGTAAATACAACCAACGAGGATACAACGCGTAAGAGAGCTTATCGGCTCTAAAGAGATCCGAAAGACCGATGCCTGTCTGGGCAGCATAGAAGCGAGAGTGTCCGAGTATCTCCTTGGCAACACAATCACCGAAGTAGGAACCTCTAGTCAACCACCAGTTGGCGGCTTTTTGTGGATGCTGTTCACCTTCCTCTCCATCCATGTTGGGCGAACCCCAGTAGCCTAGATCATGAGTGAAGATAGCACATAGTTGCATCCAGTTCGGCCAGCGATGATACACAACCCGCCAGGCTTTGATGACAAAGAAGGGATGAATCAGAAAATGGTGAACCCCGAAAAGTATGGATCGTGTTCCTATTCGCATATCTTTTCCAGCCGCTTTTCCAGTCGCACTTCCTCTTCCTTCCGATGCTTTTCACATAGACAACTGAGCCACCCGGGTGTTTGACTTATTTCACCGTGTTCACCACAAACCTCACAAGTGTGCTCACTCATATGTTCCGCCCGTTGTTGAATAGCATCAATGATATGCTTCCAGTGTTTAGCTGCTTTCTCGTCTTTGCACCCGGACTCATCTGTAATGATGTAAAAACACAGACTGCCATACTTCTTCTTGACCGGGCTGGCAATGATGACTTGGATTCCTGATGCTGCTTTAACGATTTTGAACTGCTCACAGGCTTGTCTGATGATAGGTTCCCATCCATCATGGCACTCAAAAACCCAGCACAACGCTGTGCCGGTCATCGGGGCGCCGTGATCCCGAAAGATACCGGGAAAGTCACGGCAAAGAGCCGCTTCAAGCTTAGGATTCATGTTTCTTACATCGAGTCGTTGAACTCGTGTCCGTCCGCCCCGATCAGGCTGATGGGCCAGAAGTTGATGATGCCAAGATCATGCTTGGCAGTGCTAAACACCAGCAACTGCTGAGGAACTGGCACACTATGGAGACGATTGAACGCGAACTGGTTGGTTCCGATCATCGAAGGCGCCAAGATCCTTTCCTCAACCTTGTTGAAAACATGCAGGTGGCCCTGAAGAATGTTGTCAAAGTCACGCTCACCACGACGCTTAGAATGCTCCTGCGCAGTGTCGCGAACCAAACCGTAGAACGGCGTGGTGCCTTGCATCCTGATGCCATCGCCATGCTTGATGAGAATTCGAGAACCTGCTGCTTCCATCATGGTGGAAGGCGATCGAGGAATGTTCCACTTGATCTTGTCGTTGCTCTGTGTCAACATCGAGGCGATTTTATAAACCGCTGTGTCCCAGTTACGATCCGTCTTACCTTTGTAGCAAGGTTTCTCATCCTCACGACCGTGGTTACCACAAACACATGAAATGTCAACCTCATCAAAATGAGCTGCCAATAAATTCATGAGCTGGGCCACGATGTTTCCTGCCTTCACAACCGCTATCGGCAAGTCGAAGGTGTTGGTACGATCCAGTTCCAAATGGATGTTACCTGTCAGCATGTCGCCGAGCATCGCAACCATCAACCGAGAAACTTTACCAGCTTTCCGCATGATGTTGACAAGTTCCACCGTCTTGATACCTGTCATCCACATCCGAGCCAAGAAGGTTTCCCAGTCGTAAGAAGCAAACCCCTCCATCTCCTCTTCGTCTACATACTCTTCTGCATGAATGTCTGAGAGACAGAGAATGACATCAGACTCGGCATGCTTGAGGTCAGGCAGAGGGATGGTAACGGGCTTGGGAGGAGGGAGTGACCGGATTGCATCAACGATCCGCCCCTCAAACCGCTCCAGTCCACCGATCTTGCTTTTCAGCTTGTCGATGATCTTGTCACGTTCTTTGATTTGGCCACGTAAGTAGCGAGTTTCTGGTGAGGGGTCCACCTCACCAGCCATCTGCTCAGGAGTCATGGCTGCATCAAGTTTCGAATCGTCGACCATACCAACCTCCTTTGACTACCAAAGAATTAGACGCGAGGTTGTTCCGCGACCACATCGATAGTCTTTTTGATCAGAGCAAGGTCAACTGTGTTGCCCCAGATGATCTTGCCTTTTACCTGCAGACGATTGTTCTGAAACTCAGGTAACCGAACTGCACGAGCGAATTTGTCTGAAGAAGCCCTGATGTGAGCTCTAAGGTCCTGCTCATACAGCACCTTCTTGTTTTTCTTCAGGTATGCCAGGACTTCCCTGATCTTCTCAGGAATGTCGAAACTACGTCGAAACTGTTCTACATCTACAGCCTGAGAAAGCTGACTTGTGGAATCGATAGGATCAAATGACTGCGGCAGTTCTAGCACTTTCGAAGGTAAAGGCACTTTCGAAGGTAAAGGCACTTTACCTTCCGCCTCAAATGCCTTTCGAGCAACGCCGAATAGAACACCTTTTACGTCTGCGTACTTCACTTGTGCTCTGGACTTCGAGCAGCCCGTTGCCTTCATACAAGCATCAACCAGATCAACTGGATTAGGGTACTTTTCAAGATTCTCCTTAATCCAGCCACCTATCGTCCCCGGTCTATTCATCTCATGTGCCATTTTCGTCTCCTCCTTTTGTTTTACGTCTGCCTCCTCTAGCAGACAAACTGTTAATTACCAAAAAGTTACGGTATTACTAAGGGATTCTTGTTTGTTTCAGTCGTTGTAGTTCCACTGCTTAAAGCGTTTGACTCGGCGAAGAGTCTTGTTCCAATCTCCATCAAAAGGAATCGCCTTGTCATCAATATACATACTGGCAAGCGGTTTGTTGGCTGTCACACCGTCAACCTTGATCTTGTTCTTCTTCAAGTAGTCAATGATAGCTTGCCGACCTCCACGGTGAGCACAACGAACCGAATGAATGACCACTGTGTAGTCTTCACGGAGCTTCTTGATGGCCTTTTTGACGCCCGGAACCGGCTTGTCCAGGATAACGTCAAACCCCTCATCCCTCCAGCCCTTGTAGTTATTGACAACTCCGTCGAAGTCAAGACAGATAGTAGGTTTGGATTCCTTGCTGAAAACTATCCTCCTACTTGAAGGTTCCCTTAGATACTTTCTTACAAAACAAAGTGACAAGCTCTATCACATTTTCGACATCCTTCAGAGAGACCATCTCGGTTCTGGTATGGACGTATCGCATAGGCACCGATACCAATCCTGTCTTGATACCCCCTGATGCTTTGAGAATTTGCCAGTTCTCGGCCCCGATCGAGTTAACCTCTATCTGATATGGTATCCGGGTGGCAAGACCCCTTCCACGACAGATCTTCTCCAGACACAGAAATACATCATCTTCCACACCAAGGCCGCGAGCAAGGGCCACGCCTTTGTCCAAACAGATGAGCCCATGTTCCTTCGCCACTACGTAATCAGCATTGGATGTGACCTGATCCGTAGCAAGGGCGCCGTCAACAGTGATGGCGATATCAGCATTGCAGTTCTCCGCTGCAACACGAGCGGCGCCGCTTTCACTCTCCTCTTGCGCAGTTGATACGAAGATAACAGTGCAGCGTCTTTTCATCTTGGATCGGGATAGCGCCTTAGCGATTCGATACAGACAGAAAATGCCAACCCGATCGTCTAGATTGGTTCCAACGAATCGTTTACCGACATCACAAAAGCGAGCATTCGGAGCGAGGGTAACAATATCGCCAACGTCGACATGCTGGCGAGCTTGTGTCTCACTTACAGCGCCAATGTCGATTGCAATGTCTTCCCTTGCAAGCTCATGCTCTTTCAGGTCTTCCATCAAGTGCCACGGCACATCGGTAGACACGAACTGCCCTGTTATCCGTTTGTTCTTCTTGCGGCAGCAGACAACAACATCTGTACCAGGCAGCATTCGGTAATCGCAAGCTTCAGTTGCCGGAAGATCGACTGTGTACAAAAACCCCTTTTCTCCGATGTATCGAACAATGAAGCCGATGGTGTCTGCATGAGCGTTGATCATGACCTTAGGTAGCTTGTGGTACCCTCGCATCTCGGCATAACAGGTACCGAGAGCATCCTTATAAATCCGAGACGTGAGCGGTCGCATCAGCTCCGCGAAGTAATCCTGAACAGGCTTCTCAAAACCCGTAGGCCCTATCATCCGACAGAGCTTCTGAAGCACATCATATTGATAATTCATGGGTTGGTTCTGTACCGATACTTAAGAATGTTCAGTAGCACATACCCTAAGAAAACTGTAGTGTCAACAGTGCTGGCGATGTAGCATTTGATCATGAACTTACCTACTGAAAACATCCCTGTGCCTATCGCCGTCGAAACCAAAAACCACCAGGAGAACTGACTAGCGCTTTTCTTTTTGTACACCTTCGCAATCTGTGGTACCAAAGACGCAGACAGAACCACACTCGCAGTCGCAAACAAAAGGTCAGGTAACAGAACCGGATTCATCTATCGGCTTGTATTGGGTTTGCTTCCCGTTGAGCTTGATACACTTATCGCACTTCTTGTCACGATTAGCACACTTCTTGAAGCATGCCCCAGACACCCATTGGTATGCTCTGCGCGTCCGAACATCACGTTCGATAGCATCTTTATCAATCGGAAACATTGTTCTCCTTCATTGCCACAAGGCACACATCGCTAAACCACTCCCGAAGGCTGTCCCATTCGGCATCTGTTTCGATCAAAATGTAGTTGATCGATTCCTCGATGATTTCCACCGGTACCTTCTTCGTCTCCTCAACCCACTTGATACGGTCCTTCGCTGAACTGTGCTAGCCGCAACTCAGTGAATAAATCATCAGTACTCTACCTTGTCCTGGTACTTCGCTATCATCCTATCAATGAACTCGCGCTCATCATCATTGAACCTAACTGTGAAGTCTGTGCGATTGAAGAAGGCTTTCTCCCCTTCATTCAACTCGTCCCGGATCTTCTCCCAACACTCGTCAAGAAACAACCGCCTTCTACCATCATGCATCTGCTGACCCCTCTTTCTGCAACTCTATCCTCTTCTCCACCACACCGAATACCTGTTCCTTTGACAGTTCAGTAACGTCAAGAATGTCGAAAGAAACCTTTTCCTTGTCAAGATAAGCTGGCAGATCATGATTGTAGATATCGTAGACCCGGCGCATAATGAGGAGATCCTTGGACCATGTACAATGGCTGTGGGCAGGATTTGCCTCTCGCTCAGTCTTCAACCTCTCCACCAACACATCGAAGTCACCTGTCAGAATGATTACAAGATCAACCTTTTCTTCGACCGGAATAGTGTGATGAAGAAAGTCAATGGGGATACTTTGTAACCGGCACTGATAAACGTAGGAAGAAGTCCACCAACGATCTACTATGACCACTTCATCTATGTCCTTCACCATCCGTAGGTATTCATCCATGCGAGCAGCACTGAAAAGCAGAAACTGAATACGCTTGTCGATGTCGGCCCACTGACCAGCTCCGCGACAGGCAGGGCGAAGCATTTGGGCTAAAGGCGTGCCTCCGGGAGACGAAAGTGTCTTGTACCCCTTCTTCGCAAGATTATTGATGAGTGTGGTTTTGCCTGTGCCATTCAGACCTTCTATTACTATGAACATGTTTACCTCTCATAGTACTTTACAACTCAAAGTAGCGAGCATAACAGCAGAAGCAAAAAATCATCCTCTTCATTCTGTCTTTCCCGCTCGAATCTGTTGGATGGTCCAAGCCAAGTCTTTGGCTGATCCTGAACTAGCCCAGGGCTGCTGTAGGAACCAGTTGACGTAACCCGGATCATCCTTCACCACTTTCTCAACTGGTTGGCCTTTGCTCTTCTTGAAGGGCCACTTAGCCACCCACATCGGTGCGCCGGCAAACTCTACTACTTCATCCAAGGAAAGTTCGGTGTCCTTCTTCTGCTCAAGCAACTCCCACAAACCGTCAAGGACCTCTTCCTCTAACTTAACATCCTGTGCACCGCTGTGAATAGCCCTGGCTTTGAGTAACTCATTCAGTCTATCCGAAAACAAATAGCAGAAAACTGCGTCAAGCTTGTAGCCGCCGATCTTTTCGAACGGTATCAGCTTTCGAGCGAGCCTCAAAATGTCCAACTGATGCTTTGGCTTGAAGCTCTTGTCCAGATGCTTGTCAAATGCTCGATGAATGACTTCGAAATCAAACTGAGAATTATAGGCTGACAAAACTGTACTGGCTTTGATGGTCTGCTGGAAAAATGTATAGACGCCCGGGATTACTTCTTCAATTGGCCGGTACTCTTCGACCTCCTTCGGCGAGATACCATGAACCACAACTGCGGAAGGTAGCATCGGCACTTTAGGGTTCATTCGGAAAGTTGCTACTGAGCCATCAGAAAGGATGGAGATCTCGATCGGTGCGACCTTCTCAGGATCATCACCGGCTGCTGTTGTTTCACAATCGATTATGAGTATATCTTCGAGCATCAGAACTTCGGCAAATCTGAAAACTGGAGCGTCATGTAAGCTGAACTGCTATTGTCTATGCTCCAGATTGATTCACATTTACGTCCCGAGGCAGATTCAACCCCTGCTTTCCACATTCGTTGGTTCCCCGGAACAACTGGTTTTACGTTATTTACAGCCTCGGGGAGAAACCATTTGTCAGGTTTCTCAGGGAAATATGATTTCCAGTTGCCAGGGGTGGTATAGACCTTCCGAACAGCGGAGGCACGAATGACACATGCAAATCCCTTATCTCCACGGGTTTGTGTAGACTTGACTGTCAGAACATCACCATGTTTGATTTTGATGGTGGTCGTTGAGACAGACATGCCTGTACCAGACAGGACCAACTGTCCATTCAGATACATAATGAAGTCGTCATCTCCGTTGGCGAATACCTCGGCTTCAAACTCCTTATACTTGCGCGGTTGTGAAGGGGTGGGGCCTGTCTTGACAAGAGCAGCCATCTGGTCCATTTCCTTCTTAACTCGAGCAGCTTCCGGAATCTTGCCTTGTCGTGTCAGAAAGCTGACTAACGCTTGCAACCTGTAAACATAGGCTTTATTCAGTTGATGAATCTTCCTGTCGCGAAGAACTTTGGCGGTACCACACTTTCCCTTGAAGAAGCGATATTGTGCACGAGCACCGTTGGTGAGACCTTTCGGTTCCTCAACAAACGCGTCTGCAGCCATCGAAACCCGGGTATGTTCTTTCTGTAGTTCCAGGAACTCATTCAACCTGCCGGCGGCTTTATACTTGTTCATTTCAGTTTCCAAGATCTTCACGTAAGCCGCATGCACCTTGGTATTGTAGTCGCTATAATCACAGAGAATCTTCTCCTTGGCAGTTGCGTACTTCCCCTGCAATGACAGGAATGTATCAGGAGTTTTCGCTGCGACGAGCAGCAACGACAGGACTGGAATTATGTATCTCATATTACACCTCCTATAAGTTATTACAATCTTGTTTAGAGGTGTGTAGGAAAAAAAACTGCTCCCAAACAGGAAGCCTAGGAAGTTCCGACAGAAGAAGCAAAAACTGAACTTGCCCTAGGACATTCGCCAGCTAAACCAGCGTTCCATCCTTGATGCTTGCGTCTTTCTGCCTTGATTGGTTTGAACCTTCCTACCTTCAGGCTTGAGACTTGCATCCTTGAGTGTGTCCGTTTTACGCCTGGGCACCGGGCGCATAGAGCAAATAACGGGACTCGAACCCATAATTTCCTGTTTTGAGACAGGTGCGTTTACCAATTCCGCCATATTTGCGATATCCACTTTCAATAAGTGTGTACTTGTATATCGTCACAAGCAACGCAACTTCTTTCTCGGTTTTTATCTCTGTGTGTAGCAGTATCCTTTCTATTCTATGAGATCTGTGACAGCATTCACCACTTCCAGTGTGCTGTCGACAATTCCGGTTTCGGACCGGTACAGCTCAACATTCCCGTCACGCTCTTCCGGATTAAAGAAGCGCACAACCTTGACCTCCCTGGCCGCAGCGGACGGATCCTGCGAGGAACGGAGTTGTCCTTCCTTCAGTCCGCGATCGGTAAGACCAGCCCAGGCCTGGCGTTCCAAGTCAGCCAACTCACGCCGACGATGAATCCACTCAGCAATCGTCTTGTTGACGGTCTTGCCACCAAGCTCGATATCAACCGATGTCGCCAGATTAGTCTTCTGAATCTGGATGCGAAGCTTCAGGATCTCCTTGATGATATCCGAATGCGCCTGAAGCCACTCAGCGATCTTCTCCTTCTGCTTGTCGCCGTACTCAGGGGTTTCATAGTCCAAAAGCGTGCAGTTGTCGGAAATCTTCCGACGCAGGTCGCTCGCCTTGCGCTGAAGATCCTTGATTTTCTTCATCCCCTCAATTAGTTTCATCTCATCTCCTCCTGTTTGTGTTACTGTATCTCCGTCACACTATATATTACAGGCCTTGGCTTTCGTTCATTGTCATCTTTTTCTTTGAAAAAGTCTCCGCGCTGGACAGGGTTGCGTACGTCTAGTCCTTTTGTCCTGCCGTAGCTGCCTGTACCTGTAGTTCCTGTAGGTCCTATCACACCAACACATCCGCCGACTAACTCGTCCTGAATATTACACGCATTCATCGCTGCGAGATCCAGCTCAGTTTCTATTGACATCTTGGGTTTCAACTTCGTCGAATACTTGCTGAGCTCTATTACGGTCTGAGGAAGCACCTCACCAAAACCAGTGAGCTTCTGAATTGACAGCACCTTCTCCACCTGCTTTCGAATACCTGCCATGATGTAGTTCCACTTCCCATCAGCATTGATAACAACCGGAAGAGGGAACGCAGTGGAAACAGACCAGCAAATGTGTCCGTTGTGATTGATTGTAACCTTCGAAGCCATCAATTATCCTCCACTTGCAAGAACTTCTCTGTCATCCAACATCGCCAACATAAGGAGATTCCACTACCACCAAGAACGGCTTAGGTTTTCTTTGAAACAGACTGAGCATCTTTCAGTCTCGCATGGCGATTGTAGATGCGCCGCCATTTGCCGTTATGCCAGCGCTCACGAAGGAGACCGCACACTGAGCACCACCACAACAGATGGAAGCCTCCTCGGGTATACCCCACTTGCATCCAGTTGTGTTTACAACTCATTCTTCTGCGTTGATGATGTTATCAAGGCTGGTAAGCTTGACGTCCTTACCGGTAGAAGCCTTCGTCACTGTAATAACGACGCCCTTTTCTTTCGAGTAGGAAGTCTCCTTGACAGTGGCTTCGGCAGGCTTCATGTTGCCCTTCTTGTAGGTAACCTTCTTACCTTCAAGCTTCTTGAGCGCGTTGGCAATGTTCTCCGCTACACGCGCAATCTTCTCAACCAATTTGATCACTTCCTGCATCCTGTCCTCCTTTCAAAAAATCCTGACCGGCGCCGGCCTGCCCGAAACCGGAAACGCCCATCGCATGGCACATATAGCGTTGCCGGCCAGGATAAACTACGAAAACCTTCTCATCTTGAATTCGATTGCTGAGGCAACAACAAACAACCACGTAGGAGCCATCCATATCGCCGGCTTCTGGTGGTTCACCCACATAGCTGCAGAAGTTCGTGCAGCGCATTGCCGAATACAAAACTTCTCAATCTTTCGATGGGGCTTTGTGAGTATTGCCACACTCCTCATAACAATTGTACTTACAACAGACAGGGCAATGTTTCGGATAGTTTTGGCATTTCTCTTGACGAATACAGAACGGAATGTTCCAGTTGCTTCTACTCTTCGTACCCATGCACACCCACCTCTTTGTCGCCAAACTCCTTGAAGCCTTCCTTGATATACTGGGCGAGTTTCGGAAGGATCTCCTGTGGCTTCAGCTTCCTGCAGAGGTGGCGCAGGAAGGTCCACTGCTTCACTTGCTCTTCTGTGAATCTTCTTTTGCCCATCTTTCGGGATCCTTCAATGGCAGTATTTTCGGATCGGGCTGCCCAAGTTCCAGAAATACATGGTTGTCATCTCGAACTCGCACCCTTGCCAGATGAGTGAGCACCAGATGAACCGCTCTTTCCAGCGGGCAGTTGTTATCAAACCACACCAAAGGCTGGACTGCCGTCCACCGCGGCTTGAAGAGCTCGGCCAGAAAGCAGTCGATATGTTCATAGCAATACTTAAGCAAGGCGTGATGGCACATATGCCACACACCCTCATTCGACAACTGATTCGGGCAAACCAGGCACCGCTCGGCGAGGATCTTCTTCACGTCTGCAATGACGTTGGTGCCCCGAATATAGTGGCCCTTGGCATACAGTAACAGGCGGTTGTAGTCACATGTATCACTCTGCATCTCTCAACTCCTCCGCTTTCAACTGTATTTCGTTCCTCTCTTCCTTCAGCTGCTTCACCTTCTCCTTCCAGCGCTTCTTGTTACGAAGCGGCTCAATTGCATCTGTAATGATTTCGTGAATGACTTGCGGGTCCAACGCATCTAGTTCCCAGCACTCCTCACCATACATATTCCAATAATCCTTGAAACGAGAATCGTCTTCCTTGGCGAAGTTTGGCGGCGGGTTGTACACGTCTACCTGATCCATAGTGAGAGCCAGACGCCGCACCTCCACCTGTGCTCCAAACATCATCATTCGCTTCATGATATCCTTCGTCATGTCGATACCCGAAGGGTCATGATCTCCGAGGTGAAACAGGTATGTGGCCTTGCCTTCCTTCTCCTTCTTCATGAAGCGCACTGCCGCATTGAACATCGCCGTCTGCGAAGTGTAGCCGCGGCAGGAAAAAGAAGTAACGTCGTAAGTGTCTGCCGCCTTCTCTACCACATCAATAAGAGCATCTTTCTCTACCCACACTTCAATATAAGAACCCTGGTTGTCCCACATATCGATATTGTAGTTCCTTGCTGCATGCTCGAGACCATCAGCTGGCGAAGCATGATGCAGGAAAGCTCTGGGGAACCGGGTATGATCAACCAGCGCCTCCCAATCTATCAAACCTGCCAGCCGAGCGTTGTTGATGGCGGTGCCAAGTCGATCGTAATTGGACTGCGTATTCTCGAACAAACCTCTTGCAACGAACTGGTAATGTAGTGACCGCAGCGTCAACGAGTAGCCTTGATCATGAAACTCATTAATGATCTGCTCAGCATGCGCGATCATGATGAGTGTTGGCTCCTTGAAGTTTCGAGGTATGAAACAGTACTTCATCGTCTGCCTTTTGTCTTCTCTTGATAATATGTTTGACACAACATGCCCCAGAAATTGCCTATTGCGTGCAACCGAATGCTTTCATCTAGTTCAGATAACAACTTATCACGAAGATCATGACGAATAAGCAAGTCCCACCAAAAATGTTGGTCTTCCCACACCTCTTGTTTGAGTTTCTCTAATCGATGATCTGTAAGAACAGGGGGACGAGGTTTCGTCTTCACTAGCTGTTCCCATGCAGCCTTTTTAGTGTCTTGAAGATTCATCCCTTATTATCCTGTCATAAGCACTGTAGGTGTAGAAAGTGCCGTGGCGCGTCCTCTTGGAAACCTCTCGGCTTGCTTTCCCATTTCGCACCTCAATACAGTTTATGGATCGACTCGATGTTGTTGATTCCGACAACGAGTGGCTTTGTGATGGTAGTAGGTGTAGTCCCGCTAATGCTTTCAACATCCCCCCGCAGCAATTCGCCACTTCAGCTTCTTGAAGTAGTAGTACTCCACATGACCTGACTTGTACACAATCCTGGTATTGGGCACACCGAGGAAGTGCAGCAAAACCCGAATCGGGAAGAAAATTGCGATTCGAATGTATGCCCCGACAGCTATAATGAGGTTTGTTGGTGTCATGCTCACTCCTTCTCTTTGTTGCCCTGCCACCACGCCAGCAAATCCGCTAGCGTGCGCTGGCTGATGTTGTGCTCACGCGCCAGCCGCACCCGCCAGTCGCCGCGCTGCCCCTGTAGCGCGCAACGTGCCGCCTGCGCCCTGATTCGCGCCACCTGCGCGCGTGTGAGCTGCCCGCCGTCGTTTGTGCGGGGGTCGGTCATCGTTCGCTCTTCTCTAGTTCCTCACGCACTAGCCGGGTCCACGTCTCGCGGATTTCCGCCTGTATATCGGCGTCGATCTGCTCCCATTCCTGCCGGAGTCCCCGGCGGTCTGTGAAATCGTCCTCGATTGCCTTCACTATCCGTTCTGCTGTGTCCATCTTCTTTTCCAACCATTCCACATAGTCCTTTGTGAGATGTGTATCGTGCGAACGCGCCCAATAATAACTGGTAGAGGGTTTGCGCGCTTTGCATCCCGTTTCTGCCTCATACATAGCCTCAGGATCAATCATGACTCATCCTCCTATCAAAGCTGAAAGTGGCAAGAGCGAGGGTCTCGAACCCCAAAAACCGAACTGCTTGCCGGTGATCTCGAGCAATTGCTTCCCGAGGCCAGCCGCCCCTTGCCACTTGAAAATCAAAGGAGGCTCGGACAGACCTTACCTCCTCTAATGCCAAACACGACTTATCTACTTCCGAAGTTGTGATCGTCCTGGTGTCTGACTTATGTTCCATCTGTATCTCCTGAGAAACAGGCGCCTGCTCACCAGAGTGTCGGTCGTAGCTCTCAAAGTCTACGAGCTTCCTCTGCCGGGTGTATGATGTGACACTTGGGCCGGTGCTGCCAATTTGGCGCGAGCAGCGTTTTAATGAGCAGATGCCTGTATCCATTTCCATTTCAATTGTATATACAAAAGAAAGATAGAGAAGTGTTGAATATTTTCGTAACGTACTATGTACGTTACGACTTTTTCTTGGGCCCATACTTTTGATCAAAGTAAAAGACCACACCTGAAGATGGGCCCATCGGCTGAATCTGGCATATACGATCCGTGGAGATTGTGCCAGCCGGAGGGAGGGGCGGTACTACAGTCTTCTCAAAGGTCCCTACTTTAGGCGGTCTTTTTAGCAGATACCAAACAGTCTTCCAGAACCCTCCTCGTGCCTGCATGTAAATCCACACCCGAAGCTTACCCTCTTTGGTAAGGTAAGGATAGTAGCACAAATCACAACAAGGCATGAAATGAATGATGTGGCTGTCTTCTCTATGACAGCTACACCGACAGATCTTCATCTTTCTTTCCCTTTTTCTTCAGCCGAATCTTGGATTCATACCGAGTGACTGCTTCTACTAGCATGGTGTAGAAGAGGATGATGAAGTAGGTTCGTTTGTCGGGTTTGGAGCTATGCACTATCTCCTTAGCAAGAAGTGCCACCAACACATTGACCGCTGTCTCTGCGTCAAACTCGGAACAAACAGAGTCGATACGCCTATAAAGTAGTTGGTGGTCTTCCTCGCTCATCTCTGCCCAACCTCGTGCAGGTACTCTCGAGTTTGCTCAACTGAAAGAGTGCGACGCTTGATACAAGAAGGCAGTTCAAAGACGGGCTTGTCAAACCGAACTGCAGTCACTATCTCTTTGGCAACCCCAGCACCTATAGAACCATCAGGCAAGGCGCGGAAAGCAAGAGCGTCTGCATCTTGCTTCACTAACAAAGTGAAGTACTCCATGACTGCCTCACTACCATGGTGCTCTTTCAAACGTCTTGCCCGATTTGCGTGCTCTGGTGCAGAAGGGCTAATAACAGAAAAACCCATCTGCATCAGCATGTGTATGTCGCGTTTCTCTTGGGGTGTTCCGTAAAGTGATTGGCAATGTGCGTAGTAAATCCTCATTTCTTCCTCCTACCAGTGTGTTAGTGTAAAGGTGATCAGATTTTCAACACCCCATACAAACATAGTGACTATCCCAGAAAACAATGTGGAGATGAACACATAGTCTCCCAATCCAAAATCAACTGGTTGATCCTGTTTGCAAATAGCAACAAACAAAGCAACAAAGAAGATCGCAAACAAAACCACAAACAGAGGCAGGTAGTAACTCATTTGCTTACTTGTTCTTCCGCTTTCTGTACCACAGAAACATGATACGGTTAGCGGCGTCGACGTGTTTGTCTTCGCCATTCATGATGTGGCTGACATCGATCATGATGTCCTGGCCGAGTTCCCAGTCGGGAATGTCTGTTTCATCATCCCAGCCAGTGTTAGCCTTTGTCAGCCATCTCGCAGAGGCGGGTCTTCATCTCGTTGGCGAATATGTCTACTGCATGTTCAAGTTTCGCTTTTTCGGATTTGCTCATTCTTCTCTCCCAGCTGTTTGGCGAACTTCATAAGCAGGTGCCGATGACACTTCTTCGGAGGCTTCTCGAAGCAAACGAGTACCACCTCTTTCGATTCTGCTTCCTTCATTAGCTTCAGTAGCGCATCTTGTGCCTTGTCATTACACCAGAAATCCATTGAGAACCGTCGCTCATAGCCGATCTCGTCCCATGCCCGGTTGTGTGCTTCCACATCGTCCAAACCTAATGTATCACGGCAATGCGCCTCCATCAACTTGAAGTCTCGCAGCAGCTTGGCAGTCGGTGCCAAAAGGTTGTTGCCCCTGTCCCTCATGACGTACACTACCTTGTCGTGTGCGCTAAGGTCCAGGTTTCTCAAATTGGCGAGGTATGTTTCCTGCAACATTGTATGTCTCCGATGAGTATACTTTCAGTTGCTTTTCAGGAGTATGTCGAATTTCATCTTTGTGCACTATAACAGGAATCCGTGGACGATTAGGTGAGGGATGGATATAGCGCATCAGAAGGTAGTCCTTCTCAAGCTGCTCTAGGTCGCTCAGCATCAATGTGTCCATACTCATCTCCGACTCAGTAATCGGAGCGTTGCAATGGCTCGTCATCTTATAGAGGAAAGCAAACAGAAGGACCTCACCAACCTTCATCTTCGTCTTGTACACACTGGTTTCGGCATGCCCTACTTGTTTGACACGATCCAAAACGTCATCAGCAGTCAGCTGACGGCCTTTGCTGAGCTGATCAAAGAAGATGTCAGTTACGAATATTGGGGTTCGTTTCATCGAATGCTGTGTCTATCATTCAGACGGGGTCGAAGCACCGTTCAGAAAGTCAATGATTTCACCGACCTTTTCATACAGCCGAGGGAGTAAGTTCTCATCACCTGCCTTCCACTCATCCAGAGGGATCATCGGCGCGATGAGGGGCCCTACATCTTTCGGAGGAGTCGGCTCTTCGTCAGGTACTTCAGAAGGAGGACCTACATCGCCAGGGGTAGTGGTCTCACCTGTTTCGCCTGTCGGCTCTACCGGCTCCGATCCGATGATCTCATTAAAGAAACGCTCGATGACCTGCTGTGCCTTCTCAACTGTGCGCTCTTCATTGAGAGACAGGTAAAACTTGTCGGCCAGTTCAGTGATGGCAGCGTTCGCTACCAGCCTTACTTCCTTGCTGTTCATGCTCTCCTCCTTTTGGTTTCTTACAAATATGACCTTTGACATCTTTGTGATGCTCAAACTTCTTGCCACAGACAGCGCAGATGAAAGGCTTCATAATCTCAGCTCCGGTCTATTGATTTCACCTTTGAAGAACTTGGCCCAATCTTCTGCCCAGTCGTCTCGGTAATACTGCTTGTCTATCAGTGGATCTACCCCTCCACAATTGAATACAGGACAGCGAAAGCAAATCGAACCTTGGCCATAGCGACCCATATCGCCATAGTGCTTGCAATCCTCCGGACAGCTATCCGGAACTTCAAACTGGAAGTTAGAACCAATCTTCATGGTGTTTCGATTGTCGCATCTCTAATGCTATCATAGGAATCCATCAAGACGCACTTCACCGGCTTTCCATCCTTCATAAGAGTGAACACCTCACCTTTACGAAGAGCATCCATCTCTTCTTCAGTAAGATCTTCACCCCATTTTACTTCACGACCATCGTTGAAGTAGCTCTTTAGATTCCATTCACCTATCATGTCCGCATCGCACCTTCAGGCATCTGATGCCTCTTGCAGAACTCTTGAACACTCGCCGCTTCATGCTCTTGCAAATGGTCTAGCAACTGCAACAAGCAATGACGAAGTTGAACAACAGCTGCTTCGAGATCTTGGACCTCTTTCAGCTGGAAAGGATCAATCCCCGATACCGATGCGCGAATGCCGTTTAAGTCCACTTCACTGCCTCACTAATTGTATAGCCGTAACCCGGTGACTTGTTGTAGACACCATGAGCGCCGAAATTCTCCCAACGATCCAGCCACCCCGCATCCCATAACTTCCATAGAGTACCACCGAGAGTGCTCCACTTGATGTCGCAGCCATACGAATCAATCACCGAATAACGAATGTCAGCCGCGCTCATCATGTCGCATTCGGCCATCATAACGCTAAGCATCATGTTCTTGAGGGTCATTGATTGAAAGAGCTTTCTGGTCAAGTATTGACTGAAGGCTTTTGATAACCTTCTCTTGTCTCTGTTGTTTGAGAATCTCGTGCTTCTTACGAAGAAGATCTGTGGCTAGCTGCTTCTGTGGACCGGTGAGTTCAATAGGACATCCCTCGTCTTTCATGCCTGACGCACCGTAATCTCTCCTTTCGAAATTGCTTACACTTCCGGCACATACGGAAACCTTTGGGGCGGCTGTCCAGGACACGATCACCTGAGAAGACACCAGGATGGATTTCCAAACCACAAACGGTTTTATGCCACTGATTGATACCTGTCCAGTAACCTATGTGGTAGACCTTAGAATCTTTGGTCACGAGGTAATAAGTGTCGACTTTCACTTTCATTCGAGTCCTTCAACTTCTGACACATCGGTGATGACTACATCAAGGGAGTTAGACACCTCTTCAGCAAGTGTGCGAGAGTCGTTACCATATCGATAGCTCTTCAACGCATGGTTAGCTGCTTCAACAGCTGTTACCAACGTGATGAAGTACTTCGACATATGCTCAACAAGAGCAGCATTGGCTCGCATCTGCTCGAGTCGCATCTTCTTGAGCCCGCCAGGAGGTCCTTCATAGTGATCGCCATGGCCTTCCCAGCTATAAGTACGAACCACAACTGCTTGGTCACAATGGCTGAACTTGGCAAAGACTTCGTTAGGGCTGGGGTTGTCAGGTTTGGTCCACCAAGGAAACTTGGTTGCCTTCTTGAGCACTTCCTTCAACTGCATCTCTGTACCTCCTGAATGTATATACAACTCTATTTTGGAAGTCGTCTTAGATAACGACGCTTGGCTTCGAACAACTCCTGCAAGTGAGGAAACCGCTCAACAATCTGTTTCTCGAACGGACAGGCAGCACAGCACTTGACTCGGTTGCTCTTCTGGTTCTTCCGACAGAGCTTCACATGCTTGGCGAGCTTAGCCTCATCCATCTTTCAGTTCTTTTCCGTCGATAGTGAGCTGACCGATCCAAGCTCTTGTTCCTCATCTTACATTCATCCAAAGCATCGCCCGGTCTGTGAAATCATCCAAACATACTGAATAGTATCCACATCAGAACCAAATGCATGGTGTTGTCAACAACGATGGTAACCGGGGCGGCGAAGAAGGCTTGAGGGGAAAGAACCCGCCAATCACCCACCACTCGAAAAACGTAATCAGTCGGCAGCTCTTCCTGACATATTACATCCATCAGGTTGGTCTGCCTGAAAGTCTTTCCCCACTTACCGGCAAGGCCGTTTCGATCAATCGGCCAGTGAGTGGCCCAACCAATGAGCCAAGCAACCACGAAGCTATGCAAGAAAGAATTGCCTGCTAACCCAAACGCAGAACGCACTCTCCAACCTGCTACAACCACACAAAGGGCTACTGCAACAGAATACAGAAAGCAATGTGTATTGATAGCCAGAAAGCCCTTTAATGTCTTCTGGGCCCTGTTGGTGGCCATCCAATCATTCTGCAAAATGTAATCACCAACAAGATGTCCTATCAGTAACGCGATGTTGTTATACATCATTTTTCCTCAATCTGCTGCGCGCAGTGTGTTCATACTCCGCAGACCTTCACTGATTGACCTATCGACAGGCCACACCTGCATACGATCTGTCATACAAAGTTTCTTCAAGATTGATCGACAATACTGGGGCGCTTTGCTCTTCTCAAGTAGTTGTCGCCGACGGGGATGCCCTTTCCACAAAGCTTCCCGCTCACACTCTATCGCTTTGATCAGATTTCGCAACTGCTTTTTGAAAGCGATCAGATCACGTCGAACCTTCAGCCACTTGTTGACACCTCTGGCTAACAGGATGCGACGTACTACTTCACAGTCTTCGTCACTCAGTTTGAAATGCTCCTGCAGATCTCTGACAACGAGTTCAGGATGGTTTTGACGAAAGTTCCAGATGGTCTTCTCGGAAATCTCTTGGCAAGACGAGCAATTGCATTGTAGCGGACAGATCATTCCTTTAGTGTTCCTCGAGCAATGTATTCAGCGATTCGATCCAGTCCTTGCTCAACACCAATGGGTGCTCGAGCATCACCGATGGGTCGAGTAACACAGGTATGGACTGTGCTCAGGACTGTGCTCAACCCCTCTCCGTCCCTCTCGACCTTGACGATGATTGTTGCTTCTTCAACCCTGCCTTCGAGCGGTTCGGAAGCTATCTCGATACGAGTACCGGGATGGTTATAAAGATAAGCAGTCAGTACATCGAGTGTGTTGAGCATCGTTCTCCCCTAATTTGCCGCCCAGTAATCAGCAATGAACTGCATGTGCTCACTGTAAGCCTCGGTCCACGCAGCCTGTCCCCATTCAGGATCTTCTTCGTTAAGCATGGTATTCAAAATCTCAACATGCTTTTTGAGCTCTTCCATTGTGCCAGGAAGGACAGGTTTGGGCTGTGGATGGTTCGCTTTGATCTCCTCGAACTGCACGTCCGGACCAACCATGATGACAAACTCGCTATCCTTGAACTTTTCGGTAAGGTCTCGAGCAATGAGCTCTGCGATACCGGCAGTCTGAATCGCGTTGGAAGGGAGACGGACCATATACTTCTTTCCCGCCTCTATCTCACCAACTACTTCAAGCTTGATTTCGCTCATTTGAATAATCCTTTCATGAAGTCCGGCATGTCTCTTTGTGCCTGCTCTGCTATCTCTATGGCTGTTTCTGCCAGCCGCCAGCACTCCTTGCATAGCAAAACAGCGCCTTTTCGGATCTTGCCCTTTCCCATCTCCCCAAGCCCCACTCCACATTTCTTACAAGAGAAAATCATCGATAGATCTCAAGATCCATGCCACAACCACCGCAACCAAGATACTTTGCATCCGGACAGTTGGTGAGCAGATTCTTCAACTGCGGCTCGATGTGACTGTTGCAGTTGGGGCAGTATTCCGTATCACAATTGATGTAGTACAGATCGGATACGAATTCGCAAGGCGCTTCCTTAGACTTCTCAATAGCACCATCAACAATCGCCTTGACATGATCCACAAAATCATCAATGTCCTTGTCTGTGTAGCCTGCTTTGTTGAGGCCCTTACGGGTACACTTCTCGCAGCAATCGTTGACGACGTCGAACAATGCTTCGTTGGCAGCACGAAGCTCTGCTTCTAACTCCTCGATCTTCTCACTGCGCATAACGCATTCTTCGCAAACCATTACTGACGGGCCATCTTCACCTTGTTGCCGAGTGTCATGCTCAGCGTTCTTCATGGTTGGTCCCAACTCTGTGGCTAATTCGTTGACAAAACTGCCAATCTCCACACATGCCCACCCCTTCGGAATCCATGCGCGCTTGAATCGACAATGTTCCCGCGACCGCCGCAACACCCTCTCAACCGCCCTCTTCATCACTTATCTCCTGTATTTGTTTGGCCCCACCAGTGTTGGTTAATACCTTGTTGGAAGCAAAGAACGACGGGCAGCCCCGACGCTTAGCGCAAGACAAGCACAACCGTTCATCCTCCCCAACAATCTGCCCGTTCGGCCCTCACACATTTGAAATCCCAACCCAAGCATCACCACCGCAACCTGTACACGGAATCTGCTTGCTTCCAACAACGGAGTGCAGGCGACTCCGGGTTCCACGCTTTTTCTTCATGTCAATCCTCCTTGGCCCGGAGCACCTGACTCCAGGCGTTGGGGATACTTATGCGCCCTCGGCGGCATTGGCTTTCGCCTGCCACGCCAGCAGCCCCGTTTGCAAACGTTCAATCTCGCCTCCTTAGCCCCGGCTTAGCCCTCCTCCGCTGCAGCGGGCAGGGCGAGGGCTTTAATGGCGGCAACCATCAGCTCGTGCAGTGGGCCGTACAAATCCGCCCAATTGCGGCTGATATGACCAGTCATTACTGCATCGATCTCGCTTATGAGGGGCTCAAACGCCTCCCGCAGCTCCGCCTCGCGCTTCTCGGCGGCGGTCAACTTGCGCTCTGCGTCTATCCTGCGTGACACTTCGCTTTCTTTGTCGGTTCGTTCTTCCTCGGCCCACTCCTCCAACTCCGCAATCTCGCGGTCCTTCGCCACGCAGTCAGAGCAACCCACCTGCACATTGCTCTCTGTCGGTATCGGTTCGCTATGCTCTACCGGGTCCAGCCCGAAGTGTGGTCCCTCGCTCATTGCTTCCTCGCTCATTGCTTCCTCGCTTTCTCTTTGACTATCCCCGCCATCTTGGCGCACTTCATGCAGGCCGTCCCCTTCCTGCCTCGGAACCGCACGAATGGCTCGCCCGCCGGTATCCGCTTGCCGCAGTTCGCGCAGTAACGCTTGACCGAGGATTTGCCCATCACCTACCTCCATCTTTCGGATACTTCCACGCCAACCATAATTCATAAACCGCCCACTTGACTGCGTGCGTCCAGTCCTCCTTACCAACCCAGCGCCACCACAGCACAATGATCGGCCATATCAGCGTAGCGTGTATACCATCAACTATGTCTATCATTGCTGCCCCTCTTCGGGTTCTGTCGGACTAGTGTTGGTTAATATCTTGTAGGGCTTCTCGGTTGTTATCCGTGGATCATCTAACGCTATCGATCCAAGCCCCTTACAGAAATCACAACTGATGCCCTTGGTGCTCAAGTAGCCATATCCTCCGCATTCAGGACAAAGGTAGTCACATCCATCGCACTGCAGCGGCCCGTATTGTGACCCTGTAGCCCACATCGCGGGTTGTCTCTGCCTATAGTGCCCAGGCCGAATTATCATTCCTCAGTCTCCTTGTTCTGTCGGGGCAGGTGGATCATCTTCAAGCAACGCATCATTGACCCGTCTGCCTGTTTCTGTTCCGCCGCCAAGTATGAATCCCGTTACGAATGCTCCCAAGAGACTCAGTATGAAGCATACGGCTTGTCCTGCGTTCATATCACTTACCTCCCTGTTCTGTCGGAGTAGGTGAATCAGCCAGAGCCATCGCCATCGCCAGAGCCAGAGCCATCGCCAGAGCCAGAGCCAGAGCCATCGCCATAGCCAGAGCCAGAGCCATAGCCAGAGCCAGAGCCATAGCCAGAGCCATCGCCATAGCCAGAGCCAGAGCCATAGCCATAGCCATAGCCATAGCCATAGCCAGAGCCATAGCCATAGCCAGAGCCATAGCCAGAGCCATAGCCATAGCCAGAGCCATTGCCATAGCCAGAGCCATAGCCAGAGCCATAGCCATAGCCAGAGCCATAGCCATAGCCAGAGCCATAGCCAGATGCTTCTCCGCGCATGTCTACCGTTTCCATACCGCTACTTCCGCTATGCTCTTGCGTGCTCGCTCTGTGCAGCAGAGTATCTCTACCGCCTGCGTCACCTCGATCTGCGCAACCTCCATCGGGAACTTGCAACCTGACGGATTGACTGTGCCTTCCTCGGCCAATTGT
>Ga0272441_10004022_pt1 | contig 27216 bp, 25 predicted proteins | sample SSMProp6N_FD_193582 | JGI IMG/M metagenome (GOLD analysis project Ga0272441, IMG submission 193582) | Marine sediment archaeal communities from Little Sippewissett salt marsh, Falmouth, MA, United States - SSM-Prop-6N | ecosystem: Environmental > Aquatic > Marine > Wetlands > Sediment ... | reverse complement strand
TCGACATCCACCTTGTCTGCTTGGCCGACTACATGATTGTTGGTGAGGATGTATCCCTCATCACTGAATATGAAGCCGGAACCCTGGCCCCGCTGTTTGAACTCACGTTGGGGAGTGCCCCGCTGTGGCATCCGGCGGCGGAAGAAGTCGAAGAAATTCTCGCCGAATGGATCGGACGGAGCGTCGAATGGCCCTCCATCTCCGGGCATTCTGCCGCGTGCTACGGTCTTCTCGACCTTTATGCTCACAACGGCTGGAGACGTCTTCTCAGCAACTTGGGCAAACGCGTCTCCCATGCTGCGGAGCGTGGCAAGGCTTTGCGGGTCCTGGGCGTGTACGGGGAAAGCCACCGCGCTGAGCACGATGAGCCCCACGCATGCTATCATCAAATGACGCTTCAGATTATGTGCCTTGATATGCTGTGGTCTTCCGTTCATTGTCAAAATCCTCCCAACAACAAGACTTCAAGAAGTCTTTGAAGAATCGATCAATATGACCAAGAACGACCGCAAGGGTCGGGGCCAGAGTTGAGATCCGGCCCTGTCCTCAAACACCTAAATGTTCTTGATCTGAATTCTCTTGCTCCGCTTCTGCGCCAAGAAAAATTGTCCGATAGAACGAGCCGAAACGTCGTCCGACCTGGTAGTAGTCGCTGCCCGTATCCTCGGCTTCTTCTTTCTTCCCGCCTCTGATCGTCAGCGTATCTTCCGACAGAGTGATGTCGATGCCATCCTCGTCCATACCCGGCAATTCAGTCGTGACTTTGATTTCCTTCTTGGTCTCTTTCACGTCGACGGAAGGCATGAAGTCGCCTTCCATCGTCTGGAGTGCCACAAGCGACTCATTGTCGAAGGAGCTGAAGAAGCGGCCTAGCAGGTTGTCCACTTCCCGGACAAACGCAGGATACACGTCTTCGTAGTTGCGCCGGCACTCAGTATCGCCTATTCGCTTTCGTCGTGGCAACAAACGGGGATGTGCCATTGAAATCATCTCCTTTCAGACTTTACTGAAAATCGCGTTACTTGCCTATTCATCGTTCGACTATTCACTGCCTTGGAAAAGCCTATTGCAAAATCCGTGCCAAGCAAACGATCCGACATATTCGCAGTTATTAGAGACGTCTCGAAATCTCGGCGCTGACACGGCAAGCTGCAAGACTGTCATTGTGACAGAGATCATGACATTGTCCGAACACCGACGCGCTCCAACACGAGGCTGTCTTCATCCCCCCGGTTCTGCCACTCCACTCAGACAATCGCACGGGTCTCACTTTTCGGATGACTCTGGCGGCGCCGACGCCTTCCCGACCGGACGTGGTTTCTCGATGTCTGTGATAAGACCGCCGCCTCGAAAGACCGTCACGGTGCCCGTTGGTTGTGTGGTGGACTCTGGGTCTCAGGGCGTCCGGCAAAGACAGTGTCTTCTCCTCATCGAGCGCCTTCACGTAGACAAAGATCGCTTCGGCATTGGAGAGCTCTGCTATCCCGGCAGCATGGTTCCAAAGAGACCGCCTGATCGTGTCGGCAGAACATCGGTCTTCGGCACAAATCGATACCCCTTCTTCAAAGAACGTCTTCGCGACTATCTCTGACATTGCATCCTTCCTTTCCTTCACGGCGACGCAGCTTTGTATCCACCAGCCAGCTCCAGATTAGGTCCTTTTCAGCCCGGCCAAACCAGCAGATGTCGTACACGTCTGCGTTTCCGTCTCCCTGCTCTACGCTCGATCTTAGTCTGGAGTTCGAGTACAGGGATGAGGAAGCAAGCCTGAGCGCGCGCTGGGGGGACTTGCCTTAGCGAGGGGCAAGTCAAGACACTGGGGAGATATTGCAGGATCGCGACGTTCCTAAGGACGCTTCTCGTTCTGAGCACCCGTCCCGCTGACTGCTCCCGTTCGGGTGACGGATTGAACGCGACTGACTATTTCCTCGAGGACAATCGGGCCTGATCACCGCAAACGGGTGCAACAGTGGCACTGCAAAAATGGCAGATTTCGGCGATCGCAGCCTTGCTTGAAAGAGGCCCTAAGTCTTTGTAATACCTTGGCTTGTGAATGGGCGTTGTTTCCTGGCACGGGTTTTGCGAATCAGGAAGGCGGACAGGGCAGTAAAGTCGTAACAGAGAGAAGACTAATGAAACAGAGGACATTATGGAGGTGCAGAACGATGTTATTTGAAACGTGGTCACCATTCTTCGATGTCCAGAAGACCTTGGATGAGATGGACCGCCTCTTTGGGGCTGTCGGCCAGCCACTGGGCCTGCGTAGTGTGCCGCGCGGGACCTTTCCCGCGGTGAACGTGTACGAGCAGGGGGACGCGGCCGTGCTCACAGCGGAGGTACCAGGGCTCGATGCAAAGGACCTGGAACTGACCGTTCTTGGCGATTCTGTTACGCTGCGAGGTGAGCGTAAGGAGGAAGCGGGTGAAGGTGAGCGGTATTACAGGAGAGAAAGGCCGACGGGTGCCTTCGAGCGGACACTGACCCTTCCGGCGCCGATTAACCCCGACTCCGTAGAGGCCGAATATCGCAACGGCATCCTGCGAGTCCGTATGGAGAAGGCGGAACAGGCGAAGGTCAAGAAAGTTGCGATCAAATCGTAGTCTCCGCGTAGCGAGAACAGATGGGAATTCTCATTGACTGTATGGGAGGTTCGTGCCATGACTGCTGAACAACAACTTGCGGAAAGGTCCAAGTCACAGCTGGATCACGCGCGAAGAGAAGCTAACTGCTATCGGCCCGCCGTTGATGTGAGTGAGACGATTGAGGAACTCGTTCTCCGGTATGACATGCCTGGCGTACACAAGGACAACGTGGAGATCGTGGTGGAGAAGGACACGCTACGCGTTACGGGTCAGGCTGATGGGGAAGAGGCCGGTACCCCGGCGTACCGTGAGACGCGTGTCGGAAATTACCGAAGAGAATTTACCCTTCCTGAGGCGCTGGACACCGAGCACGTCCAAGCCGAAATGAACGCGGGTGTATTGACTATTAGGATCAGCAAAAGGGTCCAGGCCAAGCCAAGGCGGATCAAAATAAGCGTCCAGAAATAGAAGTGATCTGAAGATCGAGTCTTCTCAAAATGGGTACGGGCTCATAACAGAAAGGAGGTAATGTGACAAGGAGCTAGCAAGGAGCTGCTAAGAGCAGAAAACGGCCAGTCTTTTGAGAACGAAGAAGAGGGCGGAAAGAGCAGATGTAAAGAGAGGAGGTACTGACCTTGAATGCGTTTCGTGATTTTCTTCGGAAGAAAGGCGGTACGGTGGCAATCCTTATGAGGACGAGGTTCCTCAAATAAGAGCCTCGGCCTGGATGTTGGGAGAGCGATAGAGTCCCAAGAAGAAATACGTAGAAAGAAAGGCGAAAACAATGAAACTGTGGGATAGAATCTATCGAGGGATGGAAGCAGGATTTGACGCATCCATGTCGGCGGTTCACGCCGTTACAGAAAGAGCCGGCGAGAGTATAGAGCTTACGCGCGCACGCCGGGAAAAATCGCGACATGAGACTCAGCTTACGAGGCTATTGGCAGAAGTGGGCAATTGCGTCTACGAAAAAGTCTGCGAGGAGCGTCTTGAGGATATCGCTGAGCAATTGGGGATTACGGAAAAGCTCAGAGACATTGCTGAAAGAGAGGCCTGGATGGTGAAAATTGATAAGAAGATCGGCAAAGAGGTCAAGCTTCAGAAACGAAAAGAGGAACAAGAGAGCTGAAGATCATACCGCCTGACAACGCGACGAGGGCCAATCATACACCTCAGAATCCTGACCGAATTTCCGGCCTGCCAGGATCGAACAAGAGTGAGATTACCGATGGCAATTGGCATCGCGTCGGTTTCACCTGGGACGGCACAAACCGCCGGCTCTATGTGGGTAACATTCTTGTCACCGACGTAACGGACGACCCTCCCGCAAGCGCCACCGGCAAGCTGCTCATCGGTTGCGCAAGCCTCGTGCCCACCGGCAGCTAGTGGCCCGGCCTGATTGGCGACGTTCGCATCTACAACCGGGCAGTGAAGCTATAGGACATCTTGCCAGCGTGCTGCACCCACAAGGGTCGGCAACTGCAAAGATTTGTCGGCCCTTCTCGTCTGGAATCGCACATTGAACCTCCATGAAGCCAGGCCGATCAAGTGGAAAGTTCGATCTGATTGGTTTCATCTTTTACCGTCCAGGAAACGCAGGACTTGTCCGTTGACGTTCAGGACGGTTGTATTGCGGATATCCAGGGCAAGCCACACCTCCATCGATAGAAGCGGGAGTCGTCCTTTGATGGTGCGCCATCGGCCTCGCCTCAAGAGGTGGTTCTGGAGAAACCGATCGCCGGGAAACTGCAGGAAGATGTGCCTCTCTATCGTCTGTCAATCGCGATGAACTGCTGTGCCGGACTATATATCAGAGAGGGTAAATGATCGGGCGGAATGCGTGTAGGCACGGGGTTTGCCGGCGGAGCGGCGTTATTCTTGAACTTATGATGTGCATAGCCGTACAACCAAACGATGCTCTGAATTCTATTGGGAATCATTTCACCTCCTTCAGTGACCTTGAAAGGATAACAACCATGAAGACAAGGATCCCGCAGAGAAAGCGTTTGGTCCTGGTTGCCGTGCTTCTTTTCGCCTGCGCCGAGGTTGGGCTCCCCACGAATGCGACGGTCAAACCGCTGATGGATTTCTCCGATCCGTCGATTGGCAACCGATGGATCTCCGTCAATGACAACGTTATGGGGGGCGTGTCTGAGGGGGGCTTTCGTATCACAGAAGACGCAACACTGGAGTTCTCAGGCAACCTATCATTGGAGAATCGAGGCGGCTTCACCTCCATTCGTAGCCGCCCGGCCGATCTGAATCTTGGAGGCTACGACCGAATGGCTCTCCGTGTGAAAGGCGACGGAAGAACGTACTACCTCAACCTGATGACCTCTTCGCGCAGTGCGGCGGCATCGTATCGGGCGCCGGTCAAGACGCAGAAGGGCGTGTGGCAGGAGGCCCGGGTGGACTTGAAGGACTTCGTATACACTTCGTTTGGCAGGGTTTTCGCGGGGGCTGCTCCTCTGAAGGCCGACGAGATCCGGAGTGTAGGAATCACATTGTCGGACAAGAAGGCGGGCCCCTTCCGATTGGAGGTCGCCTGGATTCGGGCCGAGAAAGGGACTCCTGCCGAGAATACGGTTACCCGTCAGACTGGCAGCGCGACTGGAATTGGCGACGTTGTGGACACCGCAGTGGCTGCAGGCAACTTCGATACCCTGGTGGCGGCGGTCAAAGCTGCGGGGCTCGTCGAGACGTTCAAGGGCCCCGGTCCGTTCACCGTGTTTGCACCGACGGATGAGGCATTTGCCAAGCTCCCGAAGGGCACGGTCGAATCACTTCTAAAGCCTGAGAATCGCGCGAAGCTTGTGGCGATTCTCACCTATCATGTCGTGCCGGGACGGGTCATTGCCAAAGAAGCCGCTGAGCTGCCCAAGGCCGATACCGTCCAGGGGGCGAGCGTCTTGATCTCCGCGAAGGGCGGCAGGGTTCGCGTCGGCGGGGCGAATGTCGTCAAGGCCGATGTTGCCGTCTCAAACGGTGTCATCCACGTGATCGACACTGTGCTCTTGCCGCAGGATATCGTGGGGACGGCCCAGGCGGCCGGACAGTTCGAAACGCTGCTGGCGGCGGCCAATGCCGCGGGCCTCGTCGATGCTTTGAAGGGCGAGGGGCCGCTGACGGTCTTCGCCCCGACGGATGCGGCTTTCGCGGCCCTGCCGGCCGGCACCGTGGAGGACCTGCTACGCCCGGAGAACCGCGACCGGTTGGCGGCGATTCTCAAGTATCACGTGGTGGCCGGGGAAATCACGCTCACCGGTCGAAAGAGCAAAACCCTGCAAGGCGGCGCCGTGGACATCAGGCCGACCGGCAGCTTCCGCGTTGACGAGGCGACGGTGCTATTAGCAGACGTCCGCGCTACGAACGGGCTGGTGCATGTCATCGACCGCGTGCTGCTGCCGGAATTGGAGGAGCCTACCGCCGCCCGCAAGGCGATGGGCGTGATCGAGCTGGCAATTGAGAGAGGCGTGCCCCTGTACAACGCCGGCCAGCCGGAGGCCTGTGCGGCGATCTATGAAGTGGCCGTGAAGTCCCTGCTGGGTGGACACAGCGAAGCGCTGGATGGTGCGAACCGTAGTCGTCTGCGGAAGGCCCTGGCCGATATCCGCGACGACCACCGCGCGAGTCGACAGGCGTGGATGCTCCGCTACGCGCTTGACGATGTGTACGGCTCGCTACGGGACAGGCAGTAGCCGGATCGCGAGTGAGGCCGGTGCCCCTGGCACATGGTCCAATCCGTTTGAACGAGGGTGAGCATATGGAGTCCGTACGTAATACAGTGATGAGTGCGGTTTGGGCCGGTGTCCTCTTGGGGATCTCCAGTTTGGCTCTTGGATTCCCTTCGGAGGCAACGAATCCGGGAGTCTGGTCGCAGTGGCGCGGGCCACACCGCAATGGCACGGTCGATGGTGTGGCATGGCCGGACAAGGTCGATGCCGAGCATCTACGGCCGATGTGGCGTCGGGAGATTGGGCATGGTTATCCAGGTCCCATAGTCGGCGTCGACCGGGTCTTCACCGTCGAGACCCGAAACAAGCGGCAGGAGATCGTGCGCGCTTTCAACCGTACTTCAGGGGAGCAACTCTGGGAGACGTCCTGGGACGGCGCCATGAAGGTCCGGTTCTTCGCGGCACGCAACGGAAGCTGGGTGCGCTCGACACCCGCCTACGATGGAGAACACCTGTACGTGGCGGGCATGCGGGATGTTCTGGTCTGCCTCGCGGCGTTGGATGGTACGGTGAGGTGGCGAATCGATTTCGCGAAGCAGTTCGACACGCCTTTGCCCAGCTTCGGCTTTGTGTGCTCACCGCTGGTGACCGACGGGGCCGTATACGTCCAGGCCGGTGGCGGCGTTGTCAAGCTCGATACGGACACCGGCGCCGTCTTGTGGTGCCGCTTGAGCGATGGCGGGGGCATGAACGGCGGTGCGTTTTCCTCGCCGGTCTTGGGTGATCCAGCCGGTGTCTCCCAACTTCTGGTACAGACGCGAAGCGTTCTGGCGGGCTTGGATCTTCACAATGGCAGGGTGCTGTGGCAGCAGCCCGTCGAAGCCTTTCGCGGCATGAATATCCTGACCCCTCTGGTCGTTGATGACAGCATCTTCACCAGCAGCTATGGCGGCGGTTCTCGCCTGTACGATGTGAAACGTTCCGGCGATGGTCTGTCACTTGCTGAGGTGTGGAGCGATAGAAGATCTCAAGGCTATATGTCTACCCCCGTGGCCATTGATGGTTACATCTACCTCCATCGCCGCGACAGGAGGTTCAGCTGCCTGGATCCGCGTGCCAGAAAGGTGCGGTGGACCGCCAAAGGCAAATTCGGGCAGTACTGGTCACTCGTGGCTAATGGAAACAGGATATTAGCCCTCGATCAGAAAGGGGAATTGCTCCTGATTGATGCCAATCCTGAGGCGTTTGACTTGGTTGATCGCCGCAAGATCGCGGAACAGGAAACGTGGGCGCACCTGGCCGTGGCCGGCGATCAGATCTTCGTGCGTGAGCTCCAGGCCATTGCCGCGTATCGCTGGCGTGCTCCCGTGGCCACGGCGCTCCAATGAAACCAGTTCCCGGTACTCATTGTGAATTAGGATCTGGAAAGCCTCCAGATGATACGGGTCATGCTGGGCCAGAGCAGAAAATACACCGTTCCCTCAACAGCAGCTCTCCCGCACAGACACGGCGGGGCTGTGACGTGCGCACGCTTGTGCAAGGTTTAGTTGAGTTCCTTCTTGAGGTGCTCGACCCAACGAGTAACTCGACTGTCGGTCTGATCGGCCTGGGTATCTTCATCAAGGGCCAAGCCCACCAGGCGGCCGTCCACCTCGGCGGCCGAGGCGTTGTACCGATATTCGTCTTTGGGCCACGTTCCGATCACGTGTACGCCAAACGGTTTGACTTTCTCGTAGAGAAGCCCGATACCATCAACGAAATGGTCCGGATAGTGCACCTGGTCGCCCAGACCGAAGAAGGCCACCTTTTTGCCCGCCAGAGCTTGCTGGCTCAGACTGTCTTCGAAGACGGCCCATTCATCCTGGAGGCCGCCCCAATGCCAGGTGGAGGTGCCGAAGATCAATAGATCGTATCGTTTAAGATCCTCTGACGTGGCCTGCCGCACGTCCAGAAGATCAATCGTTTCCGGTTTGAAGGTCTCTTGAATCAACTCAGCCACTTTCAGCGTGTTACCTGTAGTGCTGCCGTAGAAAAGGCCAATAGTCGCCATCGCGTACCCCTTCATTTCTCATCCAAGAGTTCTTCTTTTGATTCCGTAGCCAGGGATCCTGACCACTGCGTCGATGACAATAGCACATATGGAGTCCGTGCTCAACTAAGGTGTTCATCCAGCAAGCCCAAGAGTGTGCGAATTCGCTGAAAGTCCAACATGTTGACACTTTGTTGAGAGTCCGCCATCAGCGACCTCCACTCGGCGATTCGGCAGCGCTGTCGTGGCGTTGATCCGTTGGCATGTGATCAGTTATTTCCCGCTGCCAGGGAGTGGAACTGTCGCGTCGCAGGCGTCTCTGTCCTTGTGGATTCTTGCAGTCCCTTTTCAGGCCCCGGGCAGTGGTCGTCGGCTCCCGTCCACAAAAGAACTTCGACGACAGTGATTTTCACTGAACCACCTTATAGCCGAGGCGTAGGATGCATGAATTACAGGGAGGTTTGAAAGAAGAAGGAGAAAGTTCAATCAATCAAGTTTTGGAGGATAGTATGATGAACGACGCCGTCAAAAGTACCCTTGTTTCCACTGTCGTGTTGGGTTTATTGCTGGGGAGCGTTGGGCTGTCTGCTGGCCCGAAGGGCCCGAACCTTGTCGAGGTTGCAGTTGCCACCAACAGTGAAGGTCCGTTTGCAGGGCAGTTTGACACCTTGATTGCAGCTGTCGTCGCAGCAGATCCAGCTGTTCTGGAAACACTTACTGGCAACGGACAACACACCGTGTTCGCGCCCACCGACGACGCCTTTGCGGCTCTTGGACTTGACGAGACCAATGTGGCCACTGACCTCAGCCAGGAAACCTTGACCCAAATTCTGCTATACCACGTTGCTCATGGCCGTCGCGACGCCGCCGACATCCTTGACTCGAAACGGATTCGCACCCTGCAGAGGGGTTTCCTCCGGCAGGATGGTGGTGTACTCACCGACAATCTGGGGCGCGAGGCGACGATCATTGTGACGGATGTGAAAGCCGCCAACGGGATCATCCATGCAATTGACGCCGTTGTTTTGCCTTTCGCTCCATAGTGGTGTGCGTGAGGCGTGGCCGTAATGGCTCATTTCTGATGTTCTCACGAAGGGCTGCGACCTTTGAGTCGTAGCCCTTCTTCTCTTCGGGATGAGCGTAGCTTCCTTGTCAAGCAAGCTGCACCGGTAGCTGCGGCAAGCTACGTATTTCCCCAAATTGACAGAAAGAGCCGTGCGTGCCACAGTGGTTGTGCTGCAAGTGGAGGCCGGATCTTCTGGGTCAGCCGTTTGAAGGACTGCAATGAAGGCGCTTGGCAGTAGGGAGACGAGATGCTCGAAATTGCTCTTGGGGACGCCCATTCGTCTCTTTACTTCCGCTTGTGCTACTATGGAACGTAGACCGAAAAACAGCTCTCAAGCCTCTGCGTACAGTCTCATTCTCCCTACATTAACCTGGCCAGAGGGCCACGTGCCGTTGACTCGCAACTCCATCCTACAAGAACGCCGGCGTCCGAAAGCGCCAATAGCCCAAGATTACCACGTGTAGGTCTGCCCCTAGAATGTCAATAGACCGATGTCAGATCCGTCACCACTAACGGCCATTAACGGTATCGGAAAACGCCTTTCTATTGACAATGTTCTCGGAGGCGAATGAGAGCATGCAGACTGAGTCTGACTATACAAATAGGTCGTGTGATCGGTTCTTCGAAGACGGCCCTCTACATGGCAACATCAATCAGTTTCTATCTTCACCTGGATTGCAGTCTTATGTCCAGATGAGGAGTTTGACGCCGACGAGAGCGAGGAAGACCGCGACGAAGACGCGGAAGAATTTCTGGGGAAATCTGTCGAGGAACCTCTTGGTGACGTAGGCGGCGGCGAATGAGATGGGAATCCCGAGGATGACCGCGAGCAGGAGGCTCTCCTGCAGTTTCGTGCCTGCCCAGATGTAGCGTGAGATTCGGGTGACGTCTATGAACAGGGCGATCAGGCCGGAGGTAAATATGTATACTTCTTTGGGCAGGTTGAAGGCCATGAGGAATGCTGCGCGAACCGAGCCTCCGACACCAAAGATTCCGGCGAAGAGCCCGGAGAGCAGGCCGCCACAAACGGCGGTGGTGTTCGTTTTGGGCAGGGCCCACCGGCGCTTGAGCGAAAGGAAAACTGCATACAGGATCAGGAAGATTCCGAGGATTCGCTTGAGCGGTAGCCCCTCGGCGTGCATGGAGAGCGAGGCCCCGAGGAAACTCGCCGCAATGCCGGAGAGGCCGAAGCCAAGAATGAGCCTGCGGTCAATGCCCCGCTTGAAGAGAAGCACCTTCCAGACGTCGCCAGCCAGGTGGATGAGACCGACGAAAAGGAGTGCTACCGGCAGTGGAACGAACAAAACCATAACCGGAATCATCACGGTAGATGTTCCGAAGCCTGTTGCCGTTCCAATCGCGGACGCCACGAGTGTTAGCAGGCAGAGCAGTATCGTTTGCATCGTGCAACTCTTTTCTACGGCCAACAACGATTATTCAGCCTGCAGATCCGGCCTTTTTCTCTGCTGCAGAGCGGATGTCTATTTCGTTCATCGGCAGCCTTTTCGTAGCTTGGAATTTCCCGTGCAGCACGCCATTGGGCACGATGGTAGGTTTCGTTGGCAACCGCGATCATGCTGGTTTCTACCAAAGCGATGGCTTCGTTCGATTCCCTACAGGACGCAGACCAACATTCTCATAATCAACCCTCCAGGGTGACGATTTGCTGTTGCTTTTTGATGCCAGGTGTCGAGTCCCGTGCTATGCCTGGGTACGTTCTCGAAAGTTCATCGCGCAACATGCAAGACACGTACCACCTCGACAACAATGACGATGCCCCAAACCAGGATGCTGATGCCGGCGGCAGCTGCAGCGATGTCCTTGACGACGCCTATCTTCCTGTTCTCTGCGGGCTCGACAAAATCGCAAAGTGCCTCGATGGTCGTATTGAACATCTCGGCAACCAGCATCAGGCCGGTCGAAACGAATACGAGGCCGAAATCAAGCCACTGGCGGTAGTAAAAGCAGCCCAACAGGATGAGCGACGACAGCACGATCTTGTAGGTGACGGCCCAATCGTAGAAAATGGCATATCGCAGCCCGGAGACAATGACGCGTATCTTACGTATCGGGTGATATCCCTGCAGACCCGTTCCCAGAAACTTGTTTCTCATAACGGTTTTCTCGTTGTTGCATGGTGCAGAAACAGTATTATGAGCGAACCTGTGTATGTGCCAGCCTGTTCGACTTCAGGTTGCCTGTACCATGACCGTACGCGCAGCGATTGTCAAGCACGTAGTTAAGGGCACCAAGGACCATGAAGGCATAAGGGAATTCTCAAATGTGTCTTATATGGCTGTGCGGGAGCGGATCTCACGCACTTATCTTGCGGGCACGTGTGTGGCGATACGATTGAACCGATTAGGTAAGGAATCTCTGGGGGTGAGACTATGGCAGACAGGCAAGACAAGGGGGTTATGGTTCGCTCAGGGCTCGGTGGTGTAAAGGAGATTATTGAGCCACTGCTGCACGTACTGATCGAGGCGATCGATGAGGGCGCGACCGATATCCACCTGGATCCCTATGAGGGGGGAAAGCATGTACGATACCGGGTGGACGGCGTCATCCACGAGAAGACGCCGATTCCTATCTCGATGCGACAGCGGTTACTCAACCAGGTCAAGGTACTCATTGATGTCGATATCGATCGGTCGTTCGTTCCGGAGGAGGGCTTCGTTTCCCTGGAGATCGACGGCGTGGAACATGATGTACGTGTAACGATTGTTCCCGTCGGCGATCGAGATGCGATTCATTTCCGTTTTTTGTCAGCCAATCGTAATTTGCGGGGCCTGGGCGACATAGGGATGCGAGGGGAGGATGCAGAGATCGTGCAACGTGTCATCGACGCGCCGTACGGCATGATTCTGCTGGCTGGCGGCACTGGTTCGGGCAAGACGACCACGTTGTATTCGCTGGCGAATGCACTGAAACCGCAAAATCTGGTCGTCACATCCATTGAAGATCCGGTTGAGTTTCGTCTGCCTCATGTCCGCCAGTTGGAAGTTAGGGAAAAGCATGGATTCACCATGTATGAGGGGTTGCGTGTGCTGCTGCGTATGGATGCCGATGTCGTGTTAATCGGTGAGATCCGGGACGAGCCTTCAGCCACCACAGCCGCCCGAGCCGGATTGTCCGGACAACTGGTGTTGGCAACGATCCATGCTCGCAATGCAAGTATGGCGGTTGATGCATTGAGCAATATGAATGTGCCCCGATATGTCATTGGGGGCGCCCTCAGGCTTATTGTTCAGCAGACCCTGGTGTTGCGCGTTTGCAGGGCGTGTGCCCGTGAGGTTGACTTGACAGCCGAAGGGCGTGAGCTTTTTGAGAGCCACCAGCTGCCTGTTCCGCAGACCGTGAAGGAGGCGGTAGGGTGCAAGGAATGCAGGGACTACGGCCATAGGGGACGCATCGGCGTGTTCGAACTGACTTCGATTCCTCACTCTTTGGGGCAGGATATTGCGGCCGGACTCGGGACGAAGGAGCTGTCGGCGCGATTTGAGGAGATTCGAAATCGGTCCATCGTTCAGGATGTTTTGTATAAGGTGGGTGATGGTGACGTATCATTGAGCGTTGCGAGACGTTTCATCAAGAGTCTTGGTGAGTAGGGTTGACGGCATCGCGGGAATCGGCGATCTGCCTCCCGATGATATGCGACGTGTTGTCAAAAGGTTGTGGATTTGTAGAATCGTGTATCTTGGAGCGGACGTGTCGCCCCAGTGAAATGAATGCGCGTGTCGGCAGACGCCTCACCGGGCGAGAGACTTGGCTCTAAACAACTCGTCCTGCAAACGATTGTTCTATAATTCGACAAACGCATCCTCGCACTGGTTAACCGTCATGGCCATGGACCCGGTGTGGGGAGTGAGTATTGGTAAGCTATATCGGTCTCTTCCTGGGACGCTGGTTTGGTAACCGTATGGTGGCAATGTGTAAGGAGAGTTGAGAGTGCTTCTGCTTCGAGGATGGCATCTGGGCAGTAGCTGTCGACTGCTGTGCCATGTGATTGTCCTCTTCGTCGTGGGCACCTTCGGGTACACCATGACGAACGTGGCGCGCGCAGGCGAACCGCTCGTGCTCCCGTGGACCCTACGGCTGGAGAACCCGCCGTTCGATCCTAACAAGCCCACCGTCATCTATTTCGGGGGTGGACGTTGTGTAGGCGGCTATCCCAGACAAACATGGGGAGCCTGGCACGATCAGGCCAACGTCATTGGCTTTCCGAGCGGCTACCGGCCGGACGCAGTCCGTGGCGAGGTTTGGCGTACCTATTATCGCTACGGCGACGAGATCTTTCTCTATCTGTCCACCGTGGCTCCCGAGTACGAGCAGCCCATCCAGACGATCGGTTGGAGCACGGGGGGCCAGCCCGCCGTGGACGCCGCCATTCGCCTCAACTCCTATGGCGACCCACGCTACGCAGTTAACCGCGTCACCGAAATCGACGCCTTTTGTCGTTGGCAGCTTCAGGGCATGGACGTGTACGTCGCATCCAACACCCTTTTGGCCGAGAGCGCGATCCCGGGCGAGCCCTTTCTGCACGAACATTACTGGGGCGAGGATTATCTCTTGACTGGCTTGGTTCCGGCCGGTGTGCTGGGGGTGTATCTGGAGGGATACGATCACGCCGGGGCGCTTCGCTGGTACCGCGATTCCCTCGCCAACGAGCTCGCCAACGAGTTCAATGCCGGTGTGGTGGCCGGAGCGTACTGGTCGGTCGTCGGTCCAGGCAAGAATCTGACACTGACAAGCGAAGATGCGGGCCATCACTTTCGCTGGCAAGATGAGGAGAGAATGACGCTGTTCGACGAAGCGGCCTACCCGGGACGATTTCCCGAGCCGGTCACGCTCATCCCTCCCTTCTATTCGCCCGACGCCAACGGAGTGATTCTCACCTGCGCTGAAACTGCCAACGCCGCGACGTACGAGTTGTTGCTCGGATCAGACCCGAATCGCCTCGTGGATTTCGTCGTTGTTTCCGAAACGCCTGATCCACCTTTTGAGCCTGTTACAAATCCCCCCGTGGGCGCGGTGTGGTGGACGGTCCGTGTTCGTGACGACTTTGGCTCGACCATCTACGCCGACCCCATGCCCATCGATTGACCGCTCTCACGCATGTGGCCTGGCTCATGGCATATTGAATCGATAGTCCTGCTGCGGGACCGCTCATGCCGCTCCGTGCGGGCGGTGCATACCAGGCCACCCGAGCAGAGTCGGCGATGCTGAACGGTCTGGCCAAACACCGTGATGCTGCGCGCGATCTGCACACAAAAACAAGCGTCCGTCATGATAAGCATGCCGGACGCCTGCATCAGTGTGCTACAAACAGTCGATGCGATTTCACGTAAGGTGTAGACAGATCGATCTGGACCGCATGTGTCGCGGTGAACGTTTATCACATCCGCCTCACCGGGGCTACGAGCCCGGCGGGGCCTTGGGTAGTACGACCGCGTCGATGGCGTGGATCACGCCGTTGGAGGCCTCCACGTCGGTGACGATGATCGTCGCCGTTCCACCGAGATTGTCCGTCAGCACGCCCGCATCCTGCGTGAGGCTGCCGCCCTTGAGCATCTCGATCTGCTCGGCCGCTAATACGTCGGCGGCTAATAGCTTGCCGCCCGTGACGTGGTAGAGCAACACATCCGTGAGGAAGCTCTGGTCCAAACCACCGATATTGTCGGCGGTCAACTCCAGAGCAGCGAAAGCGTCATCGGTCGGTGCGAAAACCGTCAATGGATCTTCGCCCGAAAGTGCTTCCGCGATGGACGGATCGGCAGCCAATACCGCTGCAATCAGCGTGTCAAACACGCCGGCATAGTCACCTTCGGAATTCAACTGCACCGCCAAATCGAGCAGGTTCGGTAGAGGCTCCGGCGGCGCCTTCGGTAGCACTACGGCATCGATGACGTGGATGACTCCGTTGGAAGCCTCCACGTCGGTAACGATGATCGTAGCCTGGCGACCGAGATTATCCGTGAGCACGCCCGCATCCTGCAACAGGCTGCCACCTTTGAGCATTTCGATCTGCTCAGCGGCCAGTACGTCGGCGGCTAATAGCTTGCCGCCCGTGACGTGGTAGAGCAGCACGTCCGTGAGGAAGCTCTGATCCAAGCCACCGATATTGTCGGCGGTGAGTTCCAGCGCAGCGAAAGCGTCGTCCGTCGGTGCGAAGACCGTTAACGGGTCGTCCCCCGAAAGTGCCTCAGCGATAGACGGATCGGCCGCCAGCACGGCTGCAATCAGCGTGTCAAACACGCCGGCATAGTCTCCTTCGGAATTCAACTGTACCGCCAAATCGAGCAGGTTCGGTAGAGGCTCCGGCGGGGCTTTCGGTAGCACGACGGCGTCGATGACGTGGATGACACCGTTCCATGCTTCAATATCGGTTGCCGTGATGTTGGCCTGGCGACCGACGTTGTCGGTCAACACGCCGGCATCCTGCAGGAGGCTGCCGCCGACAAGCATTTCGATCTGCTCGGAAGCCAACACATCGGCAGCAAGCAGCCGCCCCAGGGCGACGTGATACAGCAGCACGTCGGTCAGAAAGGCCTGATCGAGCTCGCCCACATTCTGGGGTGTGATCTCCAGCGCCGCGAAGGCCGCATCGGTAGGCCCTAACACGGTGAACTCGCCCTCGCCCGAGAGCGTCTCCAGAATCAGCGGGTCGGCCGCTACAATGGCGGCGATCAACGTGTCGAACTCTCCCGCGAACGGCCCGGTCTTGTTCGCCGCGACGACCGTGTCCACGATGCTGGGGGCCAGCGGGATCACGTTCTGCAACACGGTGAAGGTGTCGTTTGTCAGCGATCCGACGGCGTAGAGGAAATACGCCTTTTCCCCGCCAAGCGTCAACGGCACAGGGCCAAAGACAGGGTGCGCCTGCCCCGCTGGCGAGATGGATACATTCCACGTTCCCGGCCAGGTCGTCAGAACCTTCTGGTCCCCGTTGGTTACATTGTGAAGGCTCAAGGCGCTGGCAATGGAACCAACCTTTGTTTCGGCACGGACATCGACCGCCGGTGCTGCGGCGGTATGGTGCACAATCAAGGGCGAGTCGAGAGGTTTGTAGCACTCCTCGAGCGCGTTTGGAAATACACCGGCGGTGGGGGCCGCGTGCTCGGTGAGATAGGCGATAACGGTAACGTTGTCTTGTGCGGCAAGCTTGACATCCGCTTCGATGACCGGTGGTTCGCTACAGGGGCTGTCCGCATTGGCTACCCCGATGGCGACGTGGTACGGTCCTGGTACGAGCTCGATGGGGTCGGTGATGGTACCGAAGGTGAAACCGGTCAGGGCGCAAGCACCGTTGAGAGCGATATCGACAGGCAACTCCGCCGGCAAGCCCAAGTCCTGCCCGGGAATGCCATGAATCACGTACACGACGGCCGGGACCAGGCTAAGCGGCGCGTCGGCCTGCAAAGCTCCCTCATAGACGAGCAGCGTCAGCGAATCGCCGTCGAGCGACCCAACGGCAAAGACAACATAAGCTTGCGAAGAATCGATGGTAAGCGGTTGCGGCCCGAGAACCGGCGTGCTACTGCCCGCCGGCAGCAAGGAAACATCCCATTTTCCGGGCGGCACCGTCAAGGCGCCTTGCCCCCCATTGGGAACGCCTTCGAAAATGCGATCTCCCTGCCAATCACAAACGGTTCCACGCAGCTTGATATCGACCGCGGGTGCGGCGGCCGTATGGTGAAGCGTGATACGGGATCGTCCCTCCTCCGTGCTCGACATGTCGAGCAGAAACTTCGCGGCCGTCGGTGAACCATCGGCAGCCAGGTGGGCAATCACGACCGCCACCTCTCCGGCTGCAAACGGCACATCCGCTTCGATGACCGGATCGCCGCTGCATGGATTCTCAGCATCGGCCAGGCCAATTTTGACATTGTAGGAGCCCGGGGCAAGGCTCAGCGGTCCGGCGATCTGGCCATAGGTGAATCCCTGCAGAAGACAGTCCCCTTCCACAGCGACATCCACCGGTAGGGCAGAGTCCAGACCCAAATCGCCCCCCTGAATCCCGTGAACAACATAGACGGTGGCATTCCCTTCCTGCGCGCTGATGGGGCCGCATAGCAAAGCGATTGCCACCACAGATAGAAATAAGTGTGCCTTCATGATTGTACCTCCTCATTCATATTCTACCGTTGTCTTTTGATTCGTTTTCACACTAAGCGATTCCGGCGGTGTCGCCTTTCTCGCTCAGATGGAGCAAGGACTTTCTATTTGGGTAATATCACGGCATCGATGACATGAATGACGCCGTTGGAGCATTCTATATCCGTCTGGACCACTTTGGCGTTGTCTACCAGGACCTGGCCTCCATCGACTTTGATCGAAACGGATTGACCGTTGATGGTTTTGGCATTGTTGAGTTTTACCACATCGGCGGCCATGACCTTTCCCGGCACGACGTGATAGGTGAGAATCGCTGTGAGCTTGGGCTTGTTCTCCGCCTGTAGCAAGCTTGGGAGCGTGCCTGCCGGGAGCTTGGCGAACGCCGCGTCAGTGGGCGCGAACACCGTAAAGGGACCGGGGCTCTTCAATGTCCCCACGAGGTCCGCGGCCTTCACCGCCGCGACCAGCGTATCGAAATCGCCGGCCGCCACGGCGGTGTCAACGATATTCATCGCTTTTGCCTTGTGGGCTTCGTGCTTAGACGCTTTGCCATGGCAACCCAGAGCGATCACAGCGAGCGTCATTAGAATTGATGACATCGTGATTGATTTGTAGTTCGAATCTCGCATCTTTCGTTTCTCCTTTCCCAGGCTCGTCCACTGGGGACAGACCAACTCCAGGGGCGTAATGGTTTCATTCAAAGTGTTGACCGGTATTGCGGTACCTGTATTTGCCTACGTGACGGTTATCGCCCCCTGATACGTCAATCGCCGGGTGAGGTTTGCAGAAAACTCTTTTTCTGCAAACGATTCGTTTGATCACGTCAGGACGCAACAGCGATTCGCGGCATGAAAATAAAGAAAAAGACTATCGATATCAAAAAGTAAAGGGCGCGGCGATCGCATTTTTGGCCTCGCAGCTCTAGAAAACACCGGGATATGCGCCTCCTGAAATGAACTGGTAGTCCGCCACGACATTATAGCATGTGTGGCGTGGATGCCGCGCCGTGATGCCGTGGCTTTGGGATATTGGGTGGCTTATGAGACCCTGGCAAGTCATTCTAACGGGTTGGATTGCGATGGCTGTGGCGATGCTGGTCTTCTACTTGGTCCAGCGACGGACAAAGAACGCGGGGATTGTCGATTTCGTGTGGGCCGTGGGCGTCGGTGCGTTGGCCGTATTTTACGCAACCGCGGCGTCCGGGCACGAGGCGCGACGCGTTCTCCTGGCGGTTCTGGCAGGAACCTGGAGCCTGCGACTGGCGGTCTACCTGCTCCTGAATCGGGTGTGGGGCCAACCGGAAGACGGCCGGTATCAAATGCTGCGGCGGAACTGGGCCGGCAAGGCTTCAGCCTTCTTTTTTGTGTTCTTCCAGGTCCAGGCGATCTGGGCGGTCCTATTCTCGATACCGTTCCTGCCGGCCGCCCATCGCGGGGACGCGCCGAACGTGTTCGATCTGCTGGCGATTGGGATCTGGCTGATTGCCGTTGGCGGTGAGAGCCTGGCGGATGCGCAGTTGGCCCGATTTCGCGCCGAGCCGGAGAACAGGGGCAAAACGTGCCGAATCGGCCTCTGGCGGTGCAGTCGGCATCCGAACTACTTTTTCGAGTGGATTCACTGGTTCACGTACGTCCTCCTGGGCATCGGCTCGCCATACTGGTACGTGGCGCTCGCAGGCCCGGTCGTTATGTTGCTCTTTCTGTACAAGGTAACGGGGATTCCGTATACGGAGAAGCGAGCCCTGGAGAGCCGGGGCGACGACTACCGTCGGTATCAGGAGACGACCAGTCCCTTTATTCCGTGGTTTCCGAAGCGGGAGACGTCATGAAATGGCTGATCGACACGATGGAGCGAGGGCGGGTGCCTGATGCCTTTGTTCGAGCAGGGATTCGCGCTCTGGACCGGCGGCGTTTGCGGAAGGAGCGAAAGCGTAATCCCGCTGAGCAGTTGCAGGCCAAAATGAACCTGGTGCAACAGTTACAGCAAAGCCCGGTTGCCGTAGCGACCGAGAAAGCCAACGAACAGCATTACGAGATGCCACCGGCGTTCCTGGAGCGGGTTTTGGGTCCCCATCTTAAGTACAGTTGCTGCTATTGGCCGGATGGCGTAGCGTCCCTGGTGGCAGCGGAGGAGGCGGCGCTGAAGCAAGTCTGCGAGCGTGCGGGAATCGCCGACGGCATGGACGTCCTCGATCTCGGCTGTGGCTGGGGTTCCTTCAGCCTGTGGGCCGCCGAGCATTATCCAGCGTCGCGCATCCTCGCCGTGTCGAATTCCTCTCTGCAGCGCGAGTTCATTCTCGCCAGGGCCGAACAGCGGGGCCTGGGAAACCTTGAAGTCATCACGGCCGACGCCAATGTCTTCGATACCGAGCGTCACTTCGATCGGGTGGTTTCCATCGAGATGTTCGAGCACATGCGCAATTACAGGACGCTCCTTGCCCGCATTGCGAGTTGGCTCAAGGCCGACGGCCGGCTCTTCGTCCATATCTTCACGCATCAGGCATATGCCTACTTCTTCGAAACCCAAGGCGACGACTGGATGGGCAGGTATTTCTTCACGGGCGGCATCATGCCCTCCGACGATCTCCTGCTGTATTTCCAGGAAGATGTGATTCTGAGAAACCATTGGCGGCTCGACGGGACGCACTACCAGAAGACAGCCGAAGCCTGGCTGGAGAATATGGACGAGCGCCGCGACGAGATTCTGCCCATCCTCGTCAGAGTCTACGGCCCCGGTGAAGCGGCGCGATGGTTCCAGAGGTGGCGCATCTTCTTCATGGCCTGTGCGGAACTATGGGGCTTTCGCGGCGGTAGTGAGTGGTTCGTGAGCCATTATCTCTTCGACAAGAGACACGTTTGATCTTCTCCTCAAGATTCGTTCGGTGCGTTTCTTTGCAACTCGAAGGACGGCAACCGCTGAGCGATGACCATCAGTGCCGCCAGTCCCAGAGCCCAGGCAATACTCAGGATAGCGACGTGAAAAATGGTGGGTTCAGCAATCCGAATTGCGCCCAACCGTTGTCCGGCCCAATAGGCCGCTGGGCCAAAGATGCCTCCAAACGCGGCCGCGATCGCGAGGTGCTGCTGAAGCCACTTCAAGGGCACATCGACGATCAACGCGAAGTTGACCCACAAGGCCAGCAGCCAGATCGTCGCCCACGGCGCTGGCATCACCCATCGGACGGGCTCGTACACACCTGCGAGAATCAACAGAGAATCGAACGCGAAACCGAAGAGGATCGACACGCCGGTCAGGATCACGATACGCCTCGCGGATCGCTTGCCGCGGGTGCCCAGGTGCAGCGCCAACAGGGCCGCCACAACCAGGAAACCCAGCCAATCTCTGCCATGGGCGGCGCCGACAACGCAGGCGAACCATCCGACCGTCTGACCGACAACGTAGAGAGCCGCCTTCACGATCTCGCCACCTCATTACTTGCCGCCGGTTTGCCGGGTTGGGATGCCGAAAGGCTGAGTAAGCGGTACAGCGGCTTGGCAAACACCATCTGGACGTCGCCGATGTAGTGCTCTTCAAATGCCCCCTCGCAATAGCTCAGGTAGAAGTCCCACATACGTACGAACGCTTCGTCAAACCCCAGGGCGCGAACGTCCTCGATACGCTCGAAGAACGCCCTTCGCCACCGGCGCAGCGTCTCGGCGTAATGCGGTGTGATGTCCTCTAAATGCACTGCGCGCAGGTCTGTGCTGCGGGTCGCTCCCTGGCAGAGCGCCGTCACGGAGACGAGGCAACTGCCTGGGAAAATGTACCGCTTAATAAAGTCGACGGTGCGAGTGTGCTGGGCGTAATGCTGGTCCGCAATCGTGATAGCCTGCAACGCCATAAGCCCGTCCGGTTTGAGAAGCTTGCTGCAGCATTGCAGGAAGCGGATGAGATACTGATGTCCCACCGCTTCGATCATTTCGATGCTGACAAGCTTGTCATAAACGCCCTCCAGGTCTCGGTAGTCCTCGCGCAGGATTTCAACGCGTTTGGAGAGACCCAGTTCCCGGACGCGGTTCGCGGTCCAGTCGTACTGTTGCTGTGAGATCGTCGTGCCGGTCACGCGACAGCCGTATTGCGTGGCCGCATGGATGGCGAAACCGCCCCAGCCACAGCCGATTTCGACGACGTGGTCGGTGGATCGCAGGTCGAGCTTGCGACAGATCCTGTCGTACTTCTCCACGGAAGCCTCGGCAAGTGTGCTCGTGGGACTCTCGAAAATGCCGCTGGAATACGTCATCGTCTCATCGAGAAACAGCGCGTAGAACTCATTGCCCAAATCGTAATGGGCGCCGATGTTCATGCGGCTGCCCCGTCGCGTGTTGCGTCTGAGCCAGTGGAACAAGCGAAGTGCCGGGCGCGTGAGTCGGGCAAAACCGCCTTCCATGCCAAACATCACGTTGGCGTTTCGCACCAGGATGCGAATGAGCGCGGGCAGATCGTCACAGGACCAGTCGCCGCGCATATACGCTTCGGCGGCGCCGACGCTGCCTCCCAGAGCCAGCGACGCGTAGAAAAGCGGGTCGTGCACGGTGACGTTGACCTGCGGAGAACTGCCGCCGTCACGGCCGCCGTAGGTGTGCGCCGAGTCGTTCTCGATCAGGCGGATGGTTCCCCATTGCACAGCGTCCAGGCGACCCAGAACGACCTTGCGCCACCAGCGCTTGGGGGGGCGGCTTTCTCCGGACGGTCCGCTGCGTGACGCTGCGGGAGTAATTCGATCCTTCATGAGTCGTCTCCTTTGAGGCTCGGTCGCTTCTTCGGGTGGACGTGGAAGGGGGCGCCCTTGTACCAGAGCCGCAGCGCCTGCCAGTGAATCCGCGTGACAACCTGGACGGTCATGAGCGGGTAACGGGCCATCACGTGTAACAGGCGCGCCCCGGTGATCCCTCTGCGGCGCAGGCTCAACGTGGCATCGAAGAGCTTATCGCCCTCGATGTAATCTTCCATATGAACCTGGATGCGTTGCCCCGGTTCCAGAAAACGCCAGTCGTAGTCCACGTTCATACCAATGAAGGGCGAAACGTGAAAGATCTTGGGGAAACGGTAGCGTTTCCACGGATGCCGGTGCTCGTTCATAGTCTCGGGCAGCACGTAACAGTGCCTCTCGTGCCAGGGTGTATTGGTGACCTCAGCGACAATCGTCTCCACCTTCTCGCCGGCGGAATCGTAACAGTAGAAAAAGCTAGCCGGATTGAAACAGTGCCCGAGGTAGCGTAGGTGTGTCAACAGGCGAATGGGACCGGTCGGACGGTTGCCCGTCCGCTCGGCGACCAGAAGACGGACAGCCTCATCGATGGACACAGCCGGGTCGCCCAGATGGTCCTTTCGGCGGAGATACGCGAGGTTGAAACGGCTCGTCGACCACAGTAACCGACCGCGAAAGACGTCGGATAGCTCGCCGAGATCCAGGTACATCATGAAGAGTCGGTACGTGAACTGATTGCCGACCGGCGCGAAGCGGCGATGACGTACACTGCCCTCGTAGATCGCGCTATGCATCGTCTAATCCCTTGCCAAAGGTTTTGCAGACGGCCAGCGCGCTATTAACCCCGTCCTCGTGGAAGCCATTGCCCCAGTAGGTGCCGCAGTAATGCGTCCGGTTCACACCGCTGATTTCCGCGTGCCTTCGCTGGGCGGCAATCGCCTGTGGTGTGAAGACCGGGTGGGCGTAGTTCATACCCCGCAGGGTTCGTCCGGAGTCGATCCGGTCCGCTTGGTTCAGCGTCACGCAGAACTCGCAGCTTGCGTCCAGCCCTTGAAGAATATTCATATCATACGTCACGGCCACACCGCGTTGCAGTTCGCGCGGGATGCGGTAGTTCCAACTCGCCCAGAGGGCGCGTCGGTCGGGCAACGCCCTCATATCGGTGTGCAGAACGACCTCGTTATCCTGGTACGCAATGTCACCGAGGATTTCCCGTTCTCTCTGCGTCGGGTCGGCAAGCAAACGTAGGGCCTGATCGCTGTGTGTGGCAAGCACGGCGTGGTCGAACCGCTCGAGGCCGGCGCCCGCGGACCGGATCTCCACGGCCTCGGGCAACCTGCGAACGGACTGCACGGGACAATTCAGGCGAATACGATCGCGAAAAGCCGCCGTGAGGACCTTGGTGTACTCCCGCGAGCCGCCCCGGATGACGAGCCACTGGGGCTGGCCACGAACGTCAAGAAACCCATGATTGGCGAAGAACCCGGCAAACATACACGCCGGCATCTCTTCGAACCGATGCGGGTCCGCCGACCAGATCGCCGCGCCCATCGGTATGATGAAGTACGCCTGGAACGCGCGCGAGTACCTCCGTTCGCGAAGATACCGACCGAGGGTGACCGTTTCGGGCAGCTCCGCCATTTGCGGCAGGCGCCGGCGAAATGCGAAGATCTCCCGAACCATGCGCCAGAAGCTGGGGCGGGCGAGGTTACGCCGCTGGGCGAAGAGCCGCCCGAGCGAACTGGGGCAGTACTCCAGGCCCGTTCTCTCACAGTGGACGCTGAAACTCATGTTGCTGTTCTGCCAGGGCACGCCAAGTCGGCGCAGCAGGGAGAGGAAGTTGGGATAGGTCCGCTCGTTGAAGACGATGAATCCCGTGTCCACCGCCCAGGTCTTTCCTTCGACGGTCACATCCACCGTGTGCGTGTGCCCGCCGACGTAGTCGTTAACCTCAAAGACAGTGACCTCGTGCCCCCGATGCAGAAGATACGCTGCCGTCATACCTGAGATACCGGTTCCAACGACCGCGATACGCATACGCAACTCCCCTGAGAAACCCTCATGCCGGCACCGAATCGGCGATACGGTTGCTATCGCGCTTCCGGGCCGACAACGGCGTCAAATCGTGCGTGATACCCAGCCACGAGAGTGCGACAAGCACGTAGTAGGTCACATCGATTTCCCACCAGTAAAAACCCTGGCGGGCGGCGATCGGGTAGTGATGGTGGTTGTTGTGCCAACCTTCGCCAAACGTAATCAATGCCAGCACCCAATTGTTGCGACTTTGATCGGGCGTATTGTAGCGACGTCTGCCCACCAGGTGATCGAGCGAGTTGATCGTGGCGGTGGCGTGGAAGAGAACGACTGTCGAGATGCAAAAGCCCCATGCCCCCATCTGTACGCCGGACGTGCCCGCGGCGGGAACATAGATCCGCAACAGCGCGCCGACAAGAAGCAAAACGGCCAGCAGGGCTAGCGGTGGGATAATGCTGAAGCGATTGAGAAGCACCAGTTCGGGATACTTCGCCCAGTCCTTTGCCATCTTCTTATTCGTGGCGAAGAACTTCGGTGTCAAGATCCAGAGCACGTGGCTCCAGAGGAACCCCCTCTGTACGGGCGAGTGGACATCCTCGGGTTGATCGGCGTACCGATGATGATGGCGGTGATGGGCGGCCCACCAGAGCGGCCCGCGCTGGGCGCTCGTCGCGGCGACCACGGCACCGACAAACTGCCAGAATCGCGACATCTTGTAGGCCCGATGCGAGAAATACCGGTGGTAGACGCCGGTGATCGCCAGCATTCGGATCGCGTACAGGCCGATGGCCGTCCCGACGGCCACCGGGCTCCATCCCACCCAAATCACCACAAGACAGGCCGCGTGTAGTGAAAGAAACGGAATTACGCGGAGCCAGTCCACCCGGTCCGGGTCTCGCTGCGAAAGCTGGTCGATCCCGGCCTCGTCGTCGAACCAGCGCAGCACCGACATGATGGGGTGTCTGTCTCTGATCCGCTCCCAAACGCGCCCCATTGCATTCCTCTCAGGCAATCAGTTAACTCAATAAGTGGCCTTGGACGGTATCAACTGCAATATGTAGCTTTCCCAGGTTCGCCGGGCAAGCCAAATTGACCTCACAACCCAATACCTATCCCTGTACCTCCATAGGGGTATTGGGGTTCGCCTCAAATGCAGAAGACTGCAATGAAGGAAACAGCCAGCAACGAGATCGGCGTCTCGCTGAAGTTGCCGGACGCACCTGTTTTTCTTCGATCATTCTCTGCGTTTTTTGCGTAACACTGGCGGTGAAACGGATGTGACGGCGCCCGTGGCACCATTGCACAGGGCCACAAGCTTTGCATTCAATGTAGTTTAGGCTCCGGCGGTAACGGCCGGGCGTCCTCAAGAGCCAATGAAAGGGTACAACAAGATCATCTATGCAGTCATCATCATACTTGTCGGTGTCCTCGTTCTGGCCGGATTGCTGCTGATTTCACTGTCTTGCGCGGGGCGTTCCCCAGAGGTTGGGCTCATGGAGGGACGGCTCCGTCCATGCCCTGACAGGCCAAACTGCGTTTGTAGCGAAGATGGAGAAATTCGCGCCTGGACAAAGCCGTTGGTATTCCATGGATCAGCGAAACGGGCCTGGGAGCAACTTCAGATCGCTATCAAGGGAATGGGGGGAGAAATCCAACGGCACAGCGACACATACATGTGGGCAACTTTCACGACGAAGGTCTTCCGCTTCGTCGACGACATGGAGTTCAGGATGGTGGACGACGAAAGCATCATTCACGTACGCTCGGCCTCCCGGGTAGGTTACTCAGACTTAGGGTTGAATAGAAGACGCGTGGAAAAACTGCGATCCAGGTTTTCCAAAAGCCTGTGCGAACATGATAGCTCCGACGCAAAGGGAGATGGACAACGCTCGGAATGAAGTTCCATACTGGCTACTACAGGTGAAGTACTAACTGCATAGACGGACACTTCTCGTCAGCCTTCTGGAGGGCTGAGCAACCATACTGACGCGACAGACGCAGAAGAACTCACAATACGCGATGTTTTCCGTCCTTGTCACCGCTGACGAGAGTACACTTCCCCGAACGACCGCCGGCATTCTCTCGAAACACGCTTGGCTCAAACAACATCGCTTCCCTGGATCAACAACTTCCGGCTGTTCTCAATGACTTTGTCAGTCTGTTCGGATACATCCTGTACATATCGTGTGGCCATGTCCAGATTGACATGACCCAGCAGCCTCTGGACCGCAAACGGATCGCCGGACCTGGCAGCCATTGTGGCGGCGGTGCGCCGAAGGGAGTAGAAGCCCGTTCCTTTGGGTGCAACAATCTTGGCCTTTGTCATCAGCCTGGTGAACATGGCGCTGATAGCATTAACCGTTGTATATTTCACCGTCCCATCGGCCTGCGTTCTCGCTCGAGTCCTGACCCACGGATGCCCTTCGGCCGTGTAGAATACCAATGGCCCCGACCGTGACACTCTCTTCAGCGCCTTGGTGGTCTCGGGCCACAGGAGTAGATCCCGGGGAACGGCTGTCTTGTTGCGAGGAAGCCTGACCCGTCTGTTCTCAAGATCGAGATCTGTCCACTTCAACCGAGCACAATCCATACACCCGAACCCACAGTTTAGGCCCAACCACATCATAGCTCGCATCTGCACGTTTGCCAGAGACAGCAGCTTGGCAATTTGTTTGGAATCGAAGGTGTGTCTCTGCTGCTGGACAATCTTGCCTTTCGAGATCGCATCGATATTCGGGATACGCTCGAGAATGTCGTTTCGTCTGGCCCAGTGGAACATGGCCTTCATGGTGCCGATATGAGAATTTGGTCGCTGCGCTGTACTGTGGGCGTTCTGGAGTCGCCGTTTGTAATTCTGCAAATCCAGCGTCGAGATAGCCCTTATCCTCCGGCCTTTGCCCAGGAACGACATGAGTTTGTTCAGACTTTTGACCTGATCTGAGTAATGTCTACCGGTGATAGCGCCGGCGCGCACCCGGGCATGCTGATAGCCCAGATAGAGATAGCAC
>Ga0272441_10004021_pt1 | contig 27218 bp, 19 predicted proteins | sample SSMProp6N_FD_193582 | JGI IMG/M metagenome (GOLD analysis project Ga0272441, IMG submission 193582) | Marine sediment archaeal communities from Little Sippewissett salt marsh, Falmouth, MA, United States - SSM-Prop-6N | ecosystem: Environmental > Aquatic > Marine > Wetlands > Sediment ... | reverse complement strand
GTGCTATAATCCCAGCATGCGAAAATACTTGATCCTTCTACTCCTTGCATTTGTCCTCACCCTTTCAGGCTGTGATATCGTCACCGGGTTAATCCAGACTCCTACACCAACACCTGAAGCAGTCACGACGGATACGCCTGTTCAGGTGGTGCAGAGTACGCCTACCCCGCGCTCTCCGGATGAATTGATTATCTGGGTAGATCCAATTTTTGCGCCTGACCCCGAGACCGCCGGAGGTAAGCTCTTTATCGAACGAATATCATCATTTGAGGATGTGCATCCCGGTATTTCAGTGGATGTACGTATCAAGGATCGCAGCGGCTCTTCAGGGCTTCTTGAAACACTTTCGAATGTCGGCAGCGCAGCGCCAAACCTCAAACCCGATCTCATCACGCTCAACCCGGAACTGCTCCGTATGGCATACATTCGCGGCTTGATCTACACACTGGACGGCCTTTACGAAGCACCGTCTTCTCCTGATTGGTATTACTATGCAGTTGAATCTGCAACCATTGAAGAATCTCTTTTATCCATCCCCATTGGTGCAGAAGCGCAGGCTTTTGTATACCGCCGTGATCGCTACACAACCGTTCCCAATGATTGGCCAGAAATACTGGATGGTGCAGCTCCCTTGCTGTTTCCAGCTGCAGATCCGGAAGCCGTTTTTCCTATAGCAATGTATCAGGCAGCAGGTGGTGAATTTCTAACGGAAGACAACACCACACAAATCAATGAAGGTACCCTGACAGATATCCTTTCACTTTTTTCAAGCGCTCGTTCTGCTGGTTTGCTGCCAGCCTCGATTTTGGAATCCACCTCAAGCGCAGAAACATGGTCAGCATTCCATGAAGGGAGAGCAGGAATTGCCCTTGCACCTCTCACCGCATTCATGCACGAACGCAATCCGGAAACCGAAGTGATGATCCCCATACCTGTTGCCAGCACCACCAGCCTGACAATAGCAGAAACCTGGGGTTGGGCTTTAGCGACTGAAGACAACCCCAGGCAGGCGCTTGTTCTTGAACTCCTGGAATGGCTTACAGACCCGGAATTTGTCGGGCCATGGACGGAAGCAGCAGGGCTGCTGCCGTCTTCCCGGATGGCTTTGGATACCTGGTCTGACAGCAGCAACATCTCCCTTGCAACACTGCTTGTTCCATCCGCTCGTGCCATTCCGGATCCGGAAATCCTTGAGCTGGTTGGACCGGTTTTTCAACCTGCCGTCCAGGCAGTGGTGGAAGGCTCAAAGCCTGCCGATCTGGCAGCCCAGGATGCGGCACTCGAATTGAGCTCTCCCTGACCTGTAGATACTGTCTGATGAGAAACATCTGCACGTACAGCTGTGAAGCTGCCCGAAGTTCAAGGTTTTCTCGTCTTTCTCAGCATCTTCCTTTCAGCGTCATTACTGCCATGTGTATATTAAGAATAGCAGGACATCCCCTGATGCCAGGCAGACGCCTGTCGCCATCAACCAGTGTTCTCAGCGCTTGATTCAACACAATCAGTATCGTGATCATGCTCGTTATTTCCAAGGGCGAAATCTGTGTAATCAGTTTCGCAATTGCAGCAGCGATTACGTATTTTGCATGTTCAGCACTTCAAGGATCCAAGTTGACCAGATTTTCGACAGTTGTTACAATCTTCGTTGCATCCCCTGGAAATGAGGAAACTATGCCAATACATTTTGGAACCGATGGCTGGCGAGGTGTTATTTCAGACAGCTTTACTTTCTACAACCTTCGCCAGGTCACCCAGGCAGTCGCAGACGCTGTCGCCTCTGAAAGCTGGTTGAACAGCTCGTACCAGGGGCCTCCTCCAGATCCGAATCGGATGGTTGTCGGGTTTGATACCCGCTTTCTCTCAGACCGGTTCGCTATGGAGGCGTCTCGTGTACTTGCTGCGAATGGCTATAAAGTTTATCTGGCCAACGCCGACACACCTACCCCTACAATCTCCTATGCTGTTCGGCATCTCGGTGCAATCGCTGGATTAATGATTACCGCCTCGCACAATCCGCCTCGCTACAACGGTTTGAAGTTAAAAGCAGCATACGGAGGCGCTGCTGTGCCAGAACAATGCCGCCGAGTCGAAGTCTATCTGAACGACAACGAAGCCCGAGGCCGCGGTCCAAACCTGATGGATTATGAAACAGCCCGCTCAAACAATATGATTGAGCGATTCAACCCCACAACTGCCTACTACGACCATCTTCGATCCCTGATCGATATGGATGCAATTTCAAACAATCCCCAACATGTTGTAGTAGATTCCATGTTCGGCTCAGGCCGGGGAGAGATCCGCAGCATTCTTCAGGGAACAGGCTGTGAAGTGTTTGAAATACGGAACGAAATGAATCCCGGCTTTGGCGGAATCCACCCTGAACCGATAGGGAAATACCTTGGATCGCTTGCTGGCGCGATTGCCGCCGGCCACGGACAGATCGGCCTTGCCACTGATGGTGATGCCGACCGCCTTGGTGCCATGGACGGTCGCGGTCAGTTTGTTGATCCACACCGGATCATTGCTCTTGCCCTGAAATACCTTGTCGAAAACCGCGGTCTTACCGGAAAAGTTGTCAAGACTGTTTCCACTACCCGAATGGTCAACCGGCTTGCAGAAAAATACGGCCTGGAAGTGGTCGAAACGCCTGTAGGATTCAATCACATCGCCGATTTAATGCTAACAGACCAGGTGTTGATAGGCGGCGAAGAATCCGGTGGTATCTCCTTCCTGGGCCATATCCCTGAGGGCGATGGAGTTCTGATGGGGCTGCTTTTGATAGAAATGGTATCGGTCTTGAATACACCGCTCAATGAACTTGTAGACGATCTGCTTAAAGAAGTAGGGCCATCTTTTTATGCACGCAATGATCTGCGCCTGACCAGGCCAATCTCTAAATCAGTCATGTCTTCACGACTGCAGGAAAGTCCTCCCACCTCTATTGGTGGAGCAAAGGTTTCAGAAGTCAGCGCGCTTGATGGGGTCAAATACATCCTGGATGATGATTCCTGGCTGCTGATTCGGCCTTCGGGAACAGAACCGGTGCTGCGTGTGTACGCAGAAGCACGTGATCAGGAGCTTCTTGATGCAATGATGTCCTTTGGAGAACAAATTGCAGCGGAAGTTAGTTGAGGATTTTTTCAATCCAGGAAATATGCAGGAAATTTAGAGAGCATTCCCCCTGATAGAAATATCTGCCCCTCTCCTGCACTTATTGAGGCACAGGCGGGGCAGTTTTTTTCAACCTCTCCTGCGGTTTTCAGGCAAAGAGCACACTTGACAGCTTTAATCGGGCCGCCGGAAAAGCTTGCGATCAGGATGCTGCACGGCTCAATAGTTTGTATCCCCTGCCGCGCAAGGTAACGAGATAGCGCGGATTCGAGGGATCCGACTCTATCTTGCTGCGCAGCCTGCTGACAAGTTTTTCAACCCTGGCATCATCGACATCGCCAAGATATGCCTCACCCCATACTGCTGTCACGATGCGATACTTATCCGTCACCTTGTCCATACGCTCGTAGAGCAGACTGAGGAGCTTGAATTCAAGTTCAGTAAGTACGGGAATCCTGATGCCATCCACCCAAACATCTCCGGAATCAGTATCCAGGTAAACACCTTCATCAGCTATATCAGGGCGCCTGCCTCTTCGGGCGATAAAATCCTCAAAGACAGGAGAAAAAATGTGTCCATCATGAATCATGCCGATTCTTTCCAGGGCTGACATCTGAGATTTGGGCAGTCCGGCTTCCTGTTCAAGAACAAATGAAGTTAATGCTTCTGCCTCAGTTTCGGTAAGCTGATTCCATATCTTGAGGCATTCTGCTCTTGGCTGCGGCTCCCTGGCCACAAACTGGAAAAGATCATCCTTCCGTTCGTGGCTGGAACATCCAAGCACCTGGGCTGTTGCATAGACAAGCCCTGGATGTCCTCCGCCAAAATCCTTGCACAGCTTTTTGCGCTTTTCATCCAGGAAAGGCAGCCCCAGATCATCCAGCAGCACATCCATCTCATTATCCCGGAGAGCAGGAAGTGGATAGGTTGAATGGACTACAAGCTCTGCAAACTCATCGGCAAACTCACGGCCTCGTAACACAGTCAACGCACGAATGGTTGCAGTAACCAATACAAGACGGTCAGAGAAACGATCATACAATGCACGCAAGTTCAGCAGAGCACGATCGTCCAGTGCGGCGTAGATTTCATCAAACTCGTCGAGCAGAAGGCAAATGTCCCGGTCAAAATCCTCACACAGATCAGTCAGTGCAAGATTAAATGACAGGGAGGCAGAAAACGCATTGGCAGCCTCGGTAATCGATTGGTGGTAGTCTCTGAGGGAATTGGCCAAAGGCTCCTGCAGTTCCTCTCCAATCCTCTCCAGGATCGAACGAATCACAACCTCGTAAAAAGCCTGCGCAGAGATGGCAACAGCTCGATTACAGTCCACGTATACAGTCACACCTTCACGGCCGCGAATCTTCTGACAGTGTTCAACAGCAAGAGGGCTGGCGAGGAAACGCATCAGGGCAGATTTTCCACTGTTGCTTAACCCAATCAGCGATACACACTGCCCATCTTTTATGTGTGAAAAAATTTGTTCAGCCAATTCTGGAAATGGTATCAGGATATCTTTCATGCTTCTCTCAATTAACTCATCAGGGTCAACAAATTGTTGGCCCTGTTTTTTATTAAACCAGTTTATCAAAACTTTCCTTCTTTCACGAGAGAGAACGCCTTCGAACCTGCCGGGTAATTATTACAATCAGCACAAAGACCAGGGCAAGCAGCGCAAGCTGCGGTGCAGATACGGAGTCTGCAAAGCCAGTATCCGGGAGCTCTGTCGACGATTGGGTTGGAGTCTCTGTGCCCGCCTGAGCAGCTGCCAGCGCAGTCCCTGTTTCCCAGGCCATAGCTGTATACGTCGCCGCAGTTCCGAAGGGCGTTACTTCCTCTGTTTGAGTAGCCTGGACGATAACGGGTGTGTTCGTCCTGGTCGCAGTGAGAGAAGGGGTAAAAGTTGCTTCTTCTGTCGGAGGGCCCAGGGTCTCGGTGGGTGTGGCAGCGTCGGCTGTTTGCTGCAGTGCTACCTCTGTATTTTCCAGGTTGGCTGCTGCAATTTCAGTTGCCTGCTCCATTTCCTGCGCTGCTCGTTGGCGAGGCGCCCAGAACAATAGATAGCCAGCCAGGCAGGCGATACTAAGGAGTAATACTGCACCCATACCTACCGCAACAATAACAAATGTCCGGTTCGATTGTGGTTCTGGTGCAACTTCTTCTATATCAAAGTCCTCTGCCATGACCTCTTCTCCCTTCAGAGCTTACAAAAAATCCGGTAAGTCTCCATCCAGTTCTCAAGGAAGTGTTCGCTGAAAAGTAAAAACCATTACAGTTTTAAAACAATTACTGCAGCACTTCCAGGTTTGCTAATGGTACCGTCACAACTCCCGAATCGCCCAGATCTACCACTGCACTTGATGCTTTGATGCCGCTGGGATATGTCATTGCCTCTGGAAGTATCTCTCGTACCATACCTGCTTCCCCCGTATGCTCTGAGCGAAGAATCCGCACTCGCACACCGGGCTCAAGCAATACAATTTCATCAGGAATATCAACATGTGACGTCGCCGGCAGTGGTATAACAATTTCAGGACGGCTTATCGAATAAGGATCGTTTGAATGTGCAATAACAGCTGCCTCTCGACCAATATTTCCACTCAATAAATCAAAAGCCGGAGCATTAATTCCTTTTACACCAAACCCATCTGTCAATACCACAGGATAGGCTAATTTGCGGACAAACGGGATAAGACTGGCATGCATACTCCCCAGAATTAAGCCTCGGATGGAAAGTTCTGCTGCCTGGCGGAGGGGTTCCTCTCCCTCACACACACCTGCTACCAGGATCGCCCCGCGAAGGTTAATATCCAACCGGCTGGTTGTCATCGCATCACCCGGACCTTCTCCAACAAGCCGCATGACACCAAAGTCCTGGCCAAAATTGCCCCACGTTCCCTGGATCAGTGTTCCGACGGTTTCAAGGATTACTCCCTGAATACCGTCAGTCTCCACGACCGTTCCTGGAAAACCGGCACGCATGCGGAAAAGGTCCCCGGTTTGCTCAAAAAGGATCCTGCCATCACTCAGTGTGACAATGCGGCCGTTGCCCGGAGCACGAATCGCCCTCCGACTCAGCCCTTCACGCTGTGCCAGAACATCACCTTCCTCTACCCAGGTATTCCTTTCCTTTACCATGTACCGGCTTACCTGATCAGAGTCCACACCTAGACCGCGTGCGGCATCCAGGAAAATGTATTCCGGATCACCTTCACATTCCGCCACCACATCTCGTCCCTGTACCTTCTGGGTTAACCGGACCAGTACAGTACCGGGACGCGGTAAATTCAGCTCCCGTCGAATGACGGTAAGCGGAGACACATGCGTTAGAGGGGGAAGGTAAGTGTTATACATCTCTCAATCTTTATTCTGTTGCAAGAGCAGTGCCATTTCCCATGTTTACGCCAGCCTTTTCCAGCCAGGCCTGGTTCAGAGCTCTGCATGTCGGTAAATCTTTCGGCATCTTCAAAGGGCGTCCGCGCAAATCTATCACAATCCCAAGGATACTACCCTGAACCTGTACAATACCGGCTTTACCGGCACCGCCAAATCCCAGATCCAAACTGCGATCGGGACGCAGAACCAGGTTTCCTTCCATTCCCGGCTTGAAGGGGAACACTTCCAGATCACCCCCGCTGATTGCTGTCTCGAGTATGTGTCCCCCATCCACAGAATCCAGCCTGATATGAAGTGTCGACCGTTGTGAACTGCTGGGCGGAACCGGAGCCACGATCGTAGCAAGTCTCGGCAGCGAGCTGGACCCAAGAATCTGAACAGTACCAACCGGCAGTACTTCTGCCATCATCCCCAGAGAGGCTGTAAGACTGTATGGGTCCATCACCAGTGTAGATATGCCCGTTGGCTGCAGCCCATCCAGAATAGTCAGAAGCGTAAGGCCGGGATTGGGTGTTCGTGATAGTGCCGCTCCGCCGGTCAATATCAATTCCTTTGCAGACAGCACACCATGTTTTAAAACGCCAATTCCATCCGGCCAATCCTTGCATGCCTTCATCATGGCATGGTGAATTATTTCTCTTGCCAGGGCAAGTTCCAGGAATAACTCTGTAGAATTAACAGGAATACTGGCCGGGTACAGGGCTTTATTCTGCAGGTAATTCCTCAGATCTTCAGGATCAAATTCAAAGGGAAGCCAGCGTAATACCTGATCAATCTCAATAAACTCTTCGAGCTTTGCCAGCGGTTCTCCCAGGCCAAGATCAGGGCGCACATGCAGGTTGAAGTCTGCAGGTGTACCTTCAGCCATTGTTACCTGATGTGCCCCAAGGTCTACACCCAGAACACCAGCATCAGAATCCACCACAGCACTCAGGTATCGGATCACTCTGGCGAAAGCCTCCGTTGAAGGCAGAAGGTGCCCGCCTGCCCACTGCTTGAGCTCTTCATAACCATTGATGAGCTGATAACGTGTTGAAGCGATTGCTTCGGCAATTCTGATTCGAGTGGCTGTCAGATCTTCCTTCTCGATACCCGGGCGCACATTTGAAGCCAATATAACCTGTGTACGTTCTACCATTCGATCGACAATTGTTGATCCAAGATGACGATTTCCACAGAAGATCATGATTGGACGCTTCTCCTGCGGGAGCCGCTCTACAGCCATTCCGATCAGATCGATCAATTCCAGAAGCGGGCCGCTGGCACCTCCATCTGTTCCCCCGGCAACCATGATAATGTCCGCATCGGAGTCAACAATCCACTGAATACGTTCATGATCCTGTCTACGATCCGATAGATGGATAACGCCTGCTATCTCCATCATCATGGAGGATGCAAGCCTCTGCAGGCTGGCTACCGAAACACCAGGCATCAATCCTACGAGAAGTGCACGCACTAACGGACCTGCAGAAGTAGTCCCCACACACAGGTCTATGCCAGTTCCGAATCCTGTAGTCGGCATTATAAGGTTTTCCGATTCATCCAGAAGTTTCCTGCCGGTAATAGCCTGAACCCTTTCAATGGCAACCCGTACTCCCTCTCCAAAGTCCAGGAGTGGGTAACGGTCTGTTGACGGCACCCGTCCACTGGCCAGAAGCCGGAATTTCCCATCCACAACATCGAACAGGCTCGCTCTGGTATTAATACTGCCTACGTCAATGGCAAGCAGTGTTTCTGCGTTAGAAATCGAAGGCATAAGCTACCTATGATGTAAAAACGAATTGAAAAACAACATCGACTAGAAACCGGATTCGTTCTGCCAGCACTACTATCGAAGCCAGCAGGACGCCTGCATAGATCACACCAAACGTGATCGCTATGAATCCGGATCCCACCTTACTGATCACCTGAATTATTTTCGTCCGTTCGCCTGTGATTGCATTTTGCTTACGGATGCTGAATTGAAAATAGACCAGTGTTGATATGGTTCCCACAATAACAATAATTACATTCAGCAGTCGTTCAAAGCCCTGTTCACCTGTAACCGGGTTCACATGGGCAGGGTTCAGATTGACAAAGGAAGCACCAACCTGGGAAAGCAATGTACCTTTTAACGAGCCTCCAATAATAACCGCCGCTCCTACGCCCGTCATAATAGCCAGTGGAATTGTCCCCAATCTGCCATATGTTGGAGAACCTTTCAACAGAAGAAGGAAAGACAATACAAGCGGGATCAAGGCCAGTATCAACTGAATGATCCAATCAATACCAGCAAGTCCTACCCTGCCGTCAATCACTGCAAACAGTGGCTCGAGCAAATCTGGCTGGAGGACATAATGCCACGCTGCTGCACCGGCATATCCGGCAGCAACACCAATAAAAATATGCGAGGCAATGCGGTACAGCGGGTTATCCCCGATCAGATAACTCAGGACCATAATCGTCAGAAGGGCTGCCAGCAGTGTGCCGGCGAGATCAATTGATTCAATACGTATCATGAGCCCTCATTCTCCGCTTTCTGCCTTAGCTCCTTGATCCAGTTGTACAAGCCTATCGCAGCTGCTCCTATCAGAGCAAGGAATACAACTGTTAACGTTGCATTGTACGGATTCCAGAGCAGTGCCGCTCCACCGGTACGCTGGAACCGCAAATCATATGCTGCTGCAGCAGGGACTCCCGCCAGCAGGCCATCTACCAGAGGGTCCCGGCCTTCATAATACGGTCGAACAGCCGGTTCCAATCCAGTGCTGACCACCATTACCAGCGGCGTGTCTCCCAACTGTGGCCCAGCCTGCTCGATCCACATGCGGGCACGGTCTGCGTCATTAACAACAACAGAAACCATTGAAAAGTCGGAAAGAGAGGATATACCGGATAAGAAAGGCACGTCCCAGACGGACCCTTCCAATTCGAGGGAATCCTCGGGAAGCATAAATCCTTCGAGCCCGGCAAGGGAAGGATTCCGGGTGAACTGCTGGATCCCGGCTGCGCCTCCACTCAGGTATCCGAGGTGCAGGTAATCTTCTCCACTCAGAGGGATAAAAGGCAAGTTTATATTCCGGATGACTCGGTCCACAAGAGCCGGACCGGTTACTTCTGTACTGACTGTGACTATCTGTACCTGTTTTCCCAGAAGATGATAGAACAGAGATCCCGCCACTGCTTCCATTTCAGCTGTATACCCTGGCTCGACATCATAAACAACAAGAGCAGGCGAGTCTTTGGGCAGCTCATCTACGGTGGCAAATAAGGACACCAGGTCCATTGGTTCCTGAACCGGCAGGGAAAAGGAAGGGAATCCCAGAAGAGAGGGTATCAAAGCAGCCATAATTACTACTGCACTAATAATCCAGTTCAGCCGTTTCTGGCTCCCGGTATGGCGTGGAATTGGTTTGAGTTCCTTTTCTTCATCAGCCAGAAGTTTCGAAAGGAGATCGGCGCGTTCATATTCGACATCGGAAATATTCAACACACTGGGGCCTGAACTGATCTTGTGCAGTCCTGCAACAACAGGTTCAGCTGACAGGGCTCCGGAAATACCTGCAAGCGGCCCCGCTGTTTCCATTGCCTCTGCCTCCAGACCCTCTTGAGTTGAGTCTCCAATGCCTCCTTCTACTGGACGCATGGCCTCCAGCCACGCCGGCAGTGTTGCTCGGGCAAGATCGATACGATCTTTCGCTGCTGGTTCCGGTTTTTCACCTCCGGGCTTGACACCCTCAAGCCAACCGGAGTCTCTCTGCTCAGACAGGTCGAAGTCTTCAGCAGGACTTTCTTCAACCGAAACCGAACCCGGAATGAACGCTGGTGCACTTGGCGGACTTATCGGTTCCTCAGGAAGATCTTCCAGCCATACGGGTTTACTGTCAGATATGTCTTTAGTAAGCAGCCCCTTTGCGCCTGAAGCCTGGTCCAGTTCGTGCTTTTCTTCTTCGCTGATGCGTTCAGGCAGCCAGGTCTCACCCTCCCCTTCTACCTGTCCTTCCGTAATACCTGATACATCACCCTCCTCCATCTCATCCAGTGGACTGAGGAAAGCCGTTTGACCGCTCTGGCGCTGGCGAATCTGGGATAGCCAGTCTGGCATCTCTGCCGACTCGATATCCTGCCCCTGGAGGATTTCCTCATCAAGGGCGGCTTCATCATCTTCTTCCGGAAGCTCATCGAGCCAATCATCTCGCTCCCCAGGCATGGGCTCTTCCGCCAGGGAGAACGGGCGAAGGCTTTCCGGGCTTGAAAGCGAGAAAGAAATCGCATCTTCTTCTCCTGATTCTGCTTCCTGTTCTTCAGAGAGGTCTGCCATCCATTCAGGAACATCAGGAGATTCAAAGGAAAAATCAAATTCTTCAGGTTTATCTTCCTTTTCAGGTAATTCAGGTTCTACCGGTAGCGTTGAGGAAAGAGAACCAGAGAGAAAATCTTCTGGCAGTTCATCAGGCAGCCCGAGAGAGAGATCGTCCAGCCATGGAGCAGTTAATGATTCCTCTTCCATTTCAGGAGACAGATCAACTTCATCAATGATCCCTTCTGATTCAGGCTCAAGCTCCAGTTCCTTGCTGATTTCTTCTCCAGAGATATCTCCAAGGTCTTCCTCAGGCTCCAGAGAAAGCATTGTTGTCTCTTTTGTCTGGCGCGCATGGACCTGGGTAAGCCATTCAGGAATAGCAGCTGAATCCAGGTCTCCTGTTCCTTCCGGAACAACATCTTCCACAGGTTCTTCTTCAATCGGCTCAACCCAGGAAGGTTCATCAATCCCGGCTTCCCCCAATTCATCAAACAGTGGTTTGCCGGGTTCATACTCTTTCAGTTCGAGATTGGCAAGCGGGTCATATTCAGTAAGTTCGAGATTAGCAAGTGGTTCTTCCTCCTCCTGCTCAATCTTTGTGAAGTCGATCTCTGGCTCTTCATCCTCAAGAATTTCAGTTCCTTCCTCGCCCAGGCGGCCAGTTTCAGCCTCCTGACTCGATCTTGCTTCCTGAAGCCATGAAGGCAGATTCGCATCAGCAAGAGAAAAATCAACCTCCTCTTCCTCAAATACTGAATCTTGCAGGGGTTGTTCTATCCAGGCATCCTCTTCAGACAGATCATCCTTCAGATCAAATTCCTGGTCCAGGATTTCTTCTTCGCTGATGGATTCAATGGATCCTGCAATTGCAGATTCAAGTTCTGCTTCTACATTTACTCTGGTTTCATCAATAATATTTTGCAGCCAGCGAGGCGTTACCGCCTTCTCTCCAGGTGGAACTTCTTCATCCCGAGATGTTCCTGCTTCAAAGTCTCCCTGCGGGAAAGCCCCCTCTTCAGAAATGCCCAGAGCAAAATCATCCGATGAGACAATTTTTTCTTCAGGAAGGCCTGATATAAAATCTTCCGGGTTTACAATCTCTTCCCTTGGAAGGCCGATATCGAATTCATCGGATGAAACAAGCTCTTCCCGCGGAAGCGCGAATTCTGAAATATCCTGTGGTACGGCTGGTTGTTCCGCCGCAGGTTTTGGAGGGTGTCTGGGTGCTGCAAACCACTCAGGAAGATCTTCTGCTTCGGCTCCATCTTCCATCAGATCTTCGAGTTTTTTCCTTGCCTGTTCCTCATCCTCAAGCAGCGTTTCTGTATCCCTGTCAAAAGCTTCTTTGAGCCAGTCTGGTGTTTCCGCTTCTCCCTCGACAGGACGCAGCTGATCAAAAGCCTCAAATGCATCCATCGCTTCTACACCAGTATCAGAACCGCGTTCAAGTTCCATTTCCCGGAAGCCTGGAGGCAGATCGGCTTTTGCCCCATCGCTTACACTATCTTCGGAAGGCAAGGAAATATCCACATCTTCCCGCTCATCCTCTTCCTCATCAAAAGCACTCAACCACTCAGGCACCTGCTCTTCAGACAAGTCTGGCAGTTTCATATCCCAGAGCTCTTCTTCCGACAAGGCAGAACGGTCGTCCTCTTCATTCTTGTTGGCCAGCCATTCCGGAAGATGGGCTGATTCACCTGAAACCTGTGTATCACCCAACTCTGTGAAACGATCGGCTTCCTGCTGAATTGCTGGCCCTGCTGCTTCTTCCTCACCTAACCCGCTGAGCCAATCCGGCACATCGCCCGGCTCAGCCGCTGCAGGCTCTTCCATCCACGCAGACAGCCCTTCCGGGGCTGACTCTCCGGCTGGTGCTGCTTCTTCCTCACCTAATCCGCTGAGCCAATCCGGTACCTCGCCCGGCCCAGCCGCTGCAGGCTCTTCCATCCACGCAGACAGCCCTTCCGGGGCTGACTCCCCGGCTGGTGCTGCTTCTTCCTCACCTAATCCACTGAGCCAATCCGGTGCTTCACCCGGTTCTGCCCCTGCAGATATCTCTTCCTGCTCAGACAGCCCACCCGGGGCAGATTGTTCTGCAGAAATCAATTCGTCATCTTCCTTCAACCCGCTCAACCAATCCGGCGCACTATCAGGTTCGACAGCTGGGGGTTCCTGCGGCAGGAGTTCCTTATCAGGTGTGCTGAGTGGTTCCTCGAGTGCAGACCAATCCGGCAAATCAATAGATTCTGGTTCGCCAGATGATTCCGGGACCGCTTCTGGTTCCGGGGTTTCAGACAGAACATCTTCCTCAGGCGGTTTTCCAAGCCTGGAAGTTTCAATAGTATGAATATCTCTTTCATCCGGGGTTTCAGGTACTACCCCTGAACGGAAGCGGGACAGCCAATCGGTATCCGGTTCGTCCAGTGTATCGTTTTCTTCAGAAGTGTCGGCTTCTTCGAGTTGATCCAGATTGATATCTCCACCAAGGAGGTTTGAGCGGAAAGTATCCATCCAGGGATCATCGTCTGAAACAGCTTCCCGGGCAGCATCCGGAGAACCGGATACCTGATCTGCCGCTGACAGGTCATCCTGTACGGCTTCAGAGCGAAACCGTTCCAACCAGGCATCTTCATCATCATCAGGGATTTGTTCAACCCCTGTATCATCCGCCGTTGATTCCAGTTCTCCAGAAACCGAGCCTTGAAGGAACTGCTCCCGGTCTATTTCCAATGGCTGCGAAGAAAGAGATGAGAGACCACCTTCTGCAGCAGGATCTTGATCTGCCGGGCCGACAAATAAGGGTTTAAGCCGCGCGCCGCAGTGCTGACATTCATCAGCCTCTGGAGGATTGGATTTGCTGCACATTGGACAGCGATTTTCAGACATGCTTATTCACCATACGGCCTGTCAACGGCGAGCAGTACACGGAGACCTGTCGCTACAGCGCCCAGTGCCACACCTATCAGGATTCCCCTGCTTCCCGCTACTGCCCAGATCTGAGTCAACCACACTTTTACATAACCCAATAACAAGGCGATGCCACCATCACCGCTTACTACCCAGGAGCTTGAACCAATAAGAACGAGAATCGCGGCTCCAAGAAACAGATAATCTGTAACGCCGCGTTTTTGAATAACCAATTTGATACCAGCCATCACAAGGGCAATTGCCAGCAAGGCGACAAGGCTTGCTTCTATCGGCAGTTGGATATACTCAAAAAACAAGATGACTACACGATAATCCGGGCCAAACAGCATACCCAGGATAAACGTTGCAAGGAAGAAAACAATCACAAGACTGCTGTATGCCCAGCCCCGGTCAAGTTCCACCACTCGTTTCCAGTGGACTGTCCAGACCAGATTGAAGAGACCGAGGAATAACGCGACGGCTGCCAGGATCATTGAATATCGAAGCAGAATTTCACGAACAGCCAGAACAGAGGGATTATTGAAAAAATAACCCAGCAGAACAAGAATTCCGGCAGAGATTGCTGCTGCTGCCCAGGTCACACGCGCTCCGACTCTCACCACTGCCCCCCTATCGTTACCAGCACTGTGCCGAGAAGGACAGCCAGGATCAACAACCAGCGGATAATATCTTCAGCCTTCAGCGATGCCCGGTGCATGGGGTTCACATGCAGATATGCTCCACCAGCAAACACTTCTTCCCCAATCAAGGCTTCATCACTGATTGCATACATCAACGCCTGAATTTGCAGGTCATCGGTACCAGCAATTACAAACATATCTCTCTGCTCGGCAAATGCAGTTGCCAATCCTCCTTCTGTTCCAAAAGAACCATTGAGGATATGAACAGAGATTTCCTCGTCATTTAAAAAGGAAGGAATTGAAGAAACGTAGGAAAAAGGAGTAGCTCCAAGCATCCGGGCTGCACTGTTTTCATAACGGCCTGCTGCCCTCACACGTGCATAAGAACGTTTCATTGTATCCTGTGCCAGAATCATGAGTGAACCATCAGCTGTAGTAACCACTGTTGGACGATCACTGATTGCTGCAGCGGAGACAATCTTCTCAAGGATAGACAAACCGACCAGGGAAGGTGCAAATTGTCGACCATCTATCGACGCCGTTCCCAGTGAAAGGTGAATGCGTTCCCCGGTCTCTACAGATTGCTCAATAGCCGAGCCAAGCTGTTCAAACGAGCGGATCGAACGGAAATGTGCTGGCCATCGCCGGCGCATTACCGTAAAAAAGATCATCAGCCCTAGAAAGAGCAGCAGCAGAACCAGTCCTACTGCATTTTGGCTGCTCATTGATATCGATCCTCCTCACGCAGATCAGAAATAAAATATTGTATCTGCTCCGGATCCTCAAACAGAGTCCCTAGTTCCTGGGCACTGAATCGTGTACTATGGAACAACGGATCCATTATATACATCACCTGCGCCAGCAGCGGTGTAAACGGCCTGGCGGCATCAAGCAGATCAGCTGCATAGCTTGACAGACCTCGTTCATGAAACCAGGTCAGCAGCCGCTCCCGAGGGTTGCCGGACATATTTCCTGCGCGCAGTATAGCACATCCATTCTATCGCGGCGAACGCGATACCACTTCCCTAACCGGCTCACAGTCGATTCAACCTGATTGTATCGGTGTGCTGAAAGCCGGTCAAGCCGCGATTCTTATGGTGCAAGAGGCATGCCTGATACCTCACCAGGGCCGCCATCCACAAAAACGGCTCCTCATGTCTCCCCTGCCTGTTTCTCGCAATTCCAGCAAACTTCACATTTAAGAGCTGATTGCATTTCCTTTAGAAAGCTACCGCATGGGCTCTGTTTGCAGCGGACACGATTTCAGCTATAATATGGAACAGGTGTTCGAGGGATAAAAATGGGTCTCGATCTGAACCAGTTAATTCCACATATCCGTCAAATGAGTAAAGCGGTTCTCGATCGTTCCCGCAGCATCGATGCCCGTATTCCTGAACTGCTGGCTGCCCTCCAGGGCGGTATACCTGACCCGGATATCCTGCAGGCCAAAATAGCGCGGGCAGGAAAGAACTGGGGCGGGGCTCTTCCTTCCAATGAACCTGTTCAAGAGTTTATTCCTCCGCCGGCAATACCTGAATCCTACACAACACTCGGTTCAGATGGATCACAGATCTACCCTGACCGGCACAGTGTCGCCCTGTACTACCTGATCAATACCGGCAGCATCCGAATCCATTATGGAAGCGGTACTGTTCCCGAGGTCTATTCCAGACCCAGGATTTTTTACCATGAGGAGAACCTCTATCCGGATAATGGCAGGCAGATCGACAGCGCCTTGATCAACGGGGAACGAGACGTGGCCGAGATGGAAGAATTAGCCCGCCTGGCAGAACTGGATGGAGATACCCCAACTCTGGCACTGCTCGACAACGGTCTGCTGCTGTGGATCGCGGCCCAATCTCCCAACAGCTCCAGGCATCTGGTCGACCAGATAGTCCAGCAATACCAACAGCAGATGCTCCGTTTGAAAAAATCCGGTGCAGGGCTTGCGGGCGTGATCGACCGTCCGCGCAGTCCCAACCTGGTACGCCTTCTTCAACTCCTCCAGCTTCCTGTTGAAGCGGTCAGTGCTGAGGCAATGTCCTCTCCTGAACTGCAGAGGCTTTCAGATCGTCTGCTGCTGCAAAACGCACTCCCTTCCGGACACCGTACCGCACGATTCATCCAGAGCTCGCCTCTGAATGAAGATTTTGCAAAAGCAGGGCTTCCGGTTGAATTCTTCTACCTGAACAGCGGCTTTGAAAAACAGATTCTGCGTGTGGAGGTCCCCGGCTGGGTTGCCGGCTCGCCTGAACTCCTCGATCTGGTGCATGGCGGGATACTGCAGCAGTGCCAATCAACCGGCGGGTTTCCCTACGTCCTTGCGCGAGCCCATGAACTCGCTGTTGTCACCCAATCTGAGAAGCAAGCATTGGAGGATTCCCTCGTACGCGAGCTTCTAAAACACGGTTTTCAGGGTAAGATATCACGCAAGCAGAAAACCAAGCAGTGGCTGGCTGGAAAGAAGAGCCACAGTATTTAATACAACGGAGGGCTTCCTTGGCTTCCTTATCCTATCTTGGCAAAGTAACACGCTGCAGTACCCGAGGTTTTGTTGGCGCTGTCCGGCTTCCTGAAGCAGAATTTCCCACATTCGGCACATTCTGCCAGGTGGAAGCCCAGCAAGGCCAGAGTACAGTTATCGGCGTGGTATACAACATCAGTATCGATGATGATGAATTCGCCCGGCAGATGGCAGCAGCGGACAATATACCTGCGGAGGAGCTGCTCGATAACCAGCAAAACCGACAGGTCCCGGTGGAATTTGCATGCCTGGCTGTTGGATACCAGCGTGATGGGCAATATATCTACAACCTGCCTCCGCAGCCCCCGCTTACCCTGGCTTCGATCCATACGCTTGATACAGAGGCGATGGTGGCGTTTACTGAGCAGCTGGATTTTATCCCGCTGGTTCTGAGCGCGGCATCCCTTCCGGCAGATCTTCTGCTGGCTGAGATACTGAACAATGCAGCAGCGGCTCGTGACGAATCACATCGCAGCGCTTACCTTGTGGAAGCAGGCAGGATCTGTGCCCGTTCGCTGGGCGGGGATCTTACGCGATTAAACCTTATCATCGACCGCATCCGTCAGTAGAAGCTGCAGTAATAAAAACCCGCAGCAGCTTGTCGCTTGAACAGGTCTTGCTGCATCAGTCTTATGGAGAACAGCGATCCTATGAGTGAGAAAAAATCTGCTTCCCCGCAAACCCCGGATCTGGATGCCTATTTCGGCCCCCGCCATGAAACCACTCCGCTGGGTGTTGTTGTAGGTGGCGCCCTCTCCAGCGGCATGAAAGTGCGGCTGGATTCCCGGCTTTCCATCGAACATCTCGCTATCGGACGGTATGTTGTGATTCAGGGCCGCAGCGGGCGAAAATTCTTCGGCATGATCACCGACGTCGCACTTGAAAGCACAAACCCCGAGCTTCTGAGCCACCCTCCAGCAGTCGGGGATACCTTTGCTGCAGAGATCTACTACGATGAAATCGCACTGGGCATGCTCCACATTTCCCCCATGCTGATGCTGGATGAAAACGAAAACGAGCCGCGCCCGATAAAAACCATCCCCGCTCACTTCTCCACAGCGCATGAAGCAACCGCCGAAGATGTTGCACGTGTGTTTGGCGAAGAAGATGAAGCACATTTCTACATCGGCACGCCGCTGGAAATGGAAAATGTACAGGTGAATCTTGACCTGCGCCGCTTCGTCGAGCGCTCTTCTGGCGTTTTTGGTAAAAGCGGGACAGGGAAATCATTCATAACCCGTACGATGCTCGCTGGTGTTATTAAATCGAACCTCGCCTCCACACTAATTTTCGATATGCACAATGACTACGGCTGGGCGGTCAAGGATGAAAACGGGCGCGAATACAAGGGCCTGCGACAGCTGTTTACCGGCGGACAGGTCAGCGTAGTCACGCTCGATCAGGAAACCTCAGCCGCTCGCGGCAGTAAAACCGATCGTCTTTTGCAGATAAGCTACGACCAGATCGAGCCGGAAGATGTGGAAATGCTTGCCGGAATCCTCAATCTCAGTGAAGTACAGATCGGCGCTCTCCACTTCCTGCACCGCAAGCTCGGCAAGGAGTGGGTACCCAAGCTGCTTGGACTGATCGATGCCGAGCAAGAATTCGAGGAGATGGTTGAGAGCAGCCACATTGTGATGGGTACACTGGGCGCAATCCGGCGCAAGTTCGAGCTGTTCCGCAGGCTAGGCTTCCTGGTCGATTCAACACGTGAGGACCTGGTAGACGACATCTTCCAGCGCCTGAATCAGGGCATCAGTGTGGTTCTCGAATTCGGCCGGTATGGTAACACGCTGGCAGCATACATGCTGGTGGCCAATTTCCTGACCCGTCGGCTTCACCAGCGCTATATCGCCCAGAAGAACAAGGCAGCCGGCGGAAAAGGAGATGAACCTCGCCCGCTGATGATTGTCATCGAGGAGGCACACAAGTTCCTTGACCCACAGGTTGCAGGCTTCACCATTTTCGGCACCATCGCCCGGGAACTGCGCAAGTACAATGTCACCCTGCTCATTGTCGATCAGCGGCCGAGCGGGATCGACGATGAAGTGATGAGCCAGATCGGCACCCGGATCACCTGCCTGCTCGATAATGAAGCGGATATCCGGGCCGTCTTTTCAGGCGTAAGCGGCTCCAGCGCACTGCGCGAAGTGCTCGCTCGCCTCGATACCCAGCAGCAGGCCCTGATCCTGGGGCATGCTGTCCCCATGCCTGTTGTGGTCCGCACACGCGACTACAACATGGATTTCTACCGCGCGCTTGGCTACGCCGATCCCGATACCGTCGAGGAACGAAGCCAGAAGGGGATTGACTCGTTGTATTAAGTCTCTGTCTTTCCTGGTAAACCAACGATTATGATTTATCTGCGCCTGTCGCTACTTGTCCATGGGTAATAGAGAAAAAACAATCTATATAGCAACCCAGATAATGTGGCAAGTATCGAATCCCATCCTTATTTCCACTCGAGAAATACTGACATGTAAAAAGTGAATCTCCCTAAGAAAAATCTTCATTCCTGAACTGAAACAACATCAGATGGAGAAGGCATAAAAGGAGAAGAAGAAAAACAGAACATTTGTGCTATAATACAGCTATGGATACACTGCTAAAACTCCAGCAGACTGCGCCGTTTTCATTCCTGGAAAAGATCGATAACGCACGCTCTCCTCTTCAGCAAACGGCCGGCGGCACCACACGCAGTGAATATGCAAGGCGCTTTGGCGAAAGGAACGAGGCAGTCACAACTGACTGCCGTGCCCTGCCGATCTACCACTCAGCACTGCCAAACGGCCGCCGTGCACCCCTCCTCAAGGCCATGATCACAACCACCTGCGAGAGGGGATGCCGCTACTGCCCATTCCACCCCTCCACAAACATTGCACGGATCCAGTTTACACCTGAAGAGATGGCATCTGTGTTCATGCAGCTGTACCAGAGTGGCCGTGTTCACGGCCTGTTCCTGTCAAGCGGCTTAAAGAACGGCGGTGCCAATTCCCAGAACGCCATCATCGAAACAGCATATATCCTTCGTCACCGATTTGGATTCAAGGGCTATCTCCATTTGAAGATCATGCCGGGAGCAGAAATCGGCCAGGTCCATCAGGCCATGCGCCTCGCTGACCGTGTATCAGTCAATCTGGAAGCCCCCAACGCGCAGCGCCTCAAGGCGCTTGCACCGGCCAAACGGTTTCGCGAGGAACTTGTGCAGCCTCTGCAGTGGATCGAACAACTTCGCGCAGCTTCTTCCCCGCATACAAGCTATAACAACCGCTGGCCATCATCCTCCACCCAGTTCGTTGTTGGAGCTTCGGGTGAAAGCGACCTGGAAATCCTTCAAACCTCCCAGTTCCTGTTCACACACCAAAAGCTGGCCCGTGTGTATTACATGGCATTCACACCGCAGCCCGGCACCCCTTTTGAAAACCTGCCCCCTGAACGCCCCTCTCGCGAACACCACCTCTATCAGGCCTCAATTCTGCTCAAACACTACCAGTTCCATTACGAGGAACTACCCTTTGACGAAAACGGGAATCTGCCGGAAACAACCGATCCCAAACTTGCCCTTGCTCAAAAAACACTGGCTGATAACCCGGTTGAAATCAATCACGCGTCCCCGGAAAACCTGCTGCGAATCCCCGGAATCGGCCCAACGGGCGCCAGATCGATACTCAAGGCACGAAAGGTCAGAGCCCTCAAGGATCTCTCCCAACTCGTAAAACTCGGCATCCTTGCTGAACGCGCTGCGCCATTTATTCTGCTGGACGGGCAGCGGCCTTCCTATCAGATGCAGCTATTCTAGTGATTCGCTATTCACAGATTGTACAGGGCACATGCTTCCGACCGGAGAACTCAGGAAATCTTCTTAATAACAATCGGGGTGTATATTGCAAAGAAGACCAGTCCGCCTAATGACAGCCACCCCACCCAATCCCCCAACACTCCCTGTAAACTGTGAGTGGATGTAACAGGCACAAGAGCTGTAAGTGTTTTCTGTTCCGGCTCCAGTGAATATGTCAGAGCTACTATGCGCCCATATGGATCAATAATCGCAGAGTCATAGTTACGATCGACCTTCACCATGGCAGTTCTGTTTTCTACAGCCCGGAACACGACATGAGCGAAATGTTTATCTGCAATCCCCGGCCAATCTCCGGAGGGTACCGCAATCAGATCAGCGCCCTTGTTCGCGATCCTGCGGGCGGTATCGGTAAAGTCAAGGTCATAGCAGATAATCGAGCCGATAGTCCCGAGCGACGTCTCATACACCGGATACATACCCCGGGTCTCACTTTCCTCATGTACAAAAACAACGGGATGATCCTTCCCATATACACCAAGGAACTCACCCTGCGGGGACAGCACAGTTACCTCATTTCGATAGCCAATACCGTAAGGCAGCACAAGGTAAGCATCAGTGCTTGCTGCAAGGTCTTTGAGTTCAGTTGTATGTTCTTTCTGTGGGTCAAAGTTCAAAGCCCCCTCAGGCCAGACAACCATATCGGGATCCTGAACCACGGCTTTTTCTGTTTGTTTGACGAGGATGTCAAACAGATCATCATAGAGATCATGGTATCGATCCGCCTCAAGCCAGTTGGTGGATTTTTCTTCCTCTGTCCAGAGCATGCGGAAACCGGGCTGCACAGCCGTAACACGGACGGCATCCCCGGGTTCAGATTGAAACAGGATAAGGCTGCCCGCAGCCCAGGCCAGGCATCCAGCCCCAACCCCCAGAATCCATCGTCTTGCAAGTCTGGCTTCTACTGGTGAGTAATCCTGGTCGACTGTCCAGCGCCCATCGAACCATGACAAGCCAAATAACCCCAATGAATACCCGGCAAGCAGTGTAATCAGGCTCATTCCAAAAACGCCAAAAATGCTTACAGGCTGAAAAATCGACGGCGCTTTGTAGTATGCGTAGGCAATAAATCCCCATGTGCCCAACACCGGTATCAGACTCCGTATCATTTCGATCCCGACCCACCCAAATGCTCCGTTTAACACAAACCAGCGATACCCGGTCCTGTCGTGGAAGTGTCGGGTTGTACGATCCGCAGTGAAAACGAATAATCCGAATAGAAGCGGAAGAAGCTCCATATGCCAGGGTGCGCCCGGCAGCGTCAGAAATGCCGGCAAAATATAGAGCCCGACCAATCCCCCGATTGCTGTGGCTGATCCCAGACTGGACCAGCGTGCGGGAAGGATCCGGTATTGTGCGAGGATAAATGGTGGAAAACCAAGAATTGCCAGCGGCCACCAACCTCTTGGAGGCATGGATGCACTCAACAACAATGCACTCAGAATCGAGAGAAGAATACCCAGAACAATTCTGCTGGATTCTCTCCAATCCAAAATCTGTACCCCGGAGAACGGTTCGCTATGTGTGGTCATTGAATCTCCAATGAGCAACTTACCGGCCCTGATTCAACGGTGGAATGGAGATTCCCCCACCGTGTGTTTTGAAAATCGGATCTCCTTTTCCTGCATTCTTTATCTGTTTAAAATATCAGGTATTCCGGGTTGTTTGCGCCTTATCTTAGTACAAATACGTGCAGGCTGCTTATTATATAGTTCACTTACTGCACAGCATTTCCTCCGAATTCCCGGCTTTAAACCGGCATGGGCAAAGAAAAACTGCCCCGGATAGAAGGGGCAGTTGGATACGCATATTCGAGAACATGTACAGAACCAGCTGATTACGCTTCCTCAGAGGATGCGGTTCGCTCTTTACGACGCACGAGATAATTCTCAACATGGAACAATCTATCCTCTGTCGATCGCCGAACTACCTGCAGCATTTCTTCCATTGAGGATACTTCTTCCAGCTGTTCGGTGACGAACCATCGCAGGAAATCCTGGCTGATGTAATCCTTTTCTTCAACAGCTATGCTCATGAGATTGTTGATCTGGCCGGTCACTTCAAGTTCCCAGTCCAGAGACATCTGAAAAGCATGTTCCGCAGAATCGATTTTTGACTCCGGTCTGGCAACTTCGGGGATTTCAACCGCTCCACCTGCTTCAATCAGGTAGTGAAGGAATTTGAGGGCATGCTCCCGCTCTTCATCAGCCTGAAGATAGAAAAACTCTGCAAGTTCCGGCAGGGATTCACCATCGAAATATGCGGCAATATTTAGGTATTGATGGGATGCTCCCAGTTCATTCCCAATTTGTTCATTCATTTTTTGGTTCAATTTTTCACTGATTAACATATTCTGCTCCTTGGTCGGCTGCGATCGTTTAGCCGGTGAATTGATCAATATAGATTACCTTCAATTATTTAGATGCAATCAATGACAGGAAAGTTGCAGAAACAAGAGGGGAAGGCTAATCCTGATCGAGCAGCCCGAGGTACTCAAGCGCATATCGGGCATCAGCATAGCTGGGGTTCAATTCGTAAGCCTGGTAAAAATCTTCAACCGCAGTGTTAACATCACCCAGCTGGTACGAAGCCCAGCCATGCCAGAGCAAAGCTTCCTCCGAATTCGGTGTGCGCTGCAAGGTTAGCTCTGCCACTTCTATAACATCCTCAAAGCGGCCGCTGTGGAAATACGCAAGATACGGCCCAAACTGGTAGCGCATATACCGCCAAGGCAGTCCCAACTTGAAGGCACTGTCGTACGATTGAGCAGCTTCTTCATAGCGCTCGAGTGCAGCAAGATTGGTCCCCTTATTGAACCATGCGAAAGCATCCTCGCTGTCCTGTGATATCTGCTCCTCGGCAATCTCCAGCGCCCGGGTACGGTTCTGTTCAAAATCCTGATCATCCCCGAGGAGTTGATTAATCCGTTCAAGCTCCTCCGGAGGGTAGATAAACAGATACATGTAGTTGAATGGCTTCCAGTGTTCCTCGAGTTCCTCATATGTCAGTGTATTCTCATGACGCAAATAGGAATTCTGGACAAAAAACATCCGCTCTGTTTCATCATAGCCTGTCACCAGCAGGTAATGTGCAGCCCAGCCCCCGCCCCCCTCAAGAATTTCATTACTGGCCTCGATGATTACGGGGTATCCAGCTGCTATGAACCCGCGCAGCAGCTCGATATTTCCCCCAACCCGGTAATCAGCATCAAGCCAGCCTGCGAAGTTCTTCACATAGTAAATCAGCTCTGTGATGCTGACATTCTTATCTGATCTTTCAGGCTTGTTATAGTCGGAAATATCGAATTGATCCCCTGCCCATCCATAGTAGCGAAGCGCCATGGAGAGAGAAGCCGGTCCGCAGTTATTCCAATCCTGTTTTTCCCACTCAGGTTCTGGCAGGATTACAGATTCCGGCAGCGGTGTGGGGGAGGGTGTTGGAGAGAGGGCTTGCTCCGGCACTTCCTGCTGTGTTGGTGTGCCTGTTGGAACTGCTGTTTGCGATAACGCCTGATCTTGACCGGGATCCGAAACAAACTCGGGAACCGGAATCGTCTCACCCGGATATATCCAGCCGCGCACAATGCCCTTGGCTCGGTCCAGCCGCCATTCAAGCCCAGATTGCACCGCAGGCAATCGTGTTATCAGAGCCAACCCGAGTATTACCAGGGCCGCCGCCAGAATCCATTTCTTCCCGGACATCGATCTAATTGTAATCGACTGCAGAAAAACCGTTTTATTTTATGCAGCAGTATTAAACATCAAACTACCGCCGGGCTGAAAACAAACCCAACGATAGTATGGACAGCTAATTAATTTTCTGTTGAATGGAATCGCGGATTTACGGTTTTACGAACGCCAATCAACTCTCAACTGATGCTTTGACTGCCTCAGCGAACTTCTCCCCCAGACTGACACCCGCAGCAAGATCATCTTCCATGGGGGCACCCGCAAATTCCTGGCCGTCAAACTTCTCCCAGCGCATCGGCCGGATAAGCTCCTCATAATGGGATTCTGCTGCAGATTTCCAGCCATAGCTGCCAGCCCACGCACTCAGCCTGCTGCGGATGCGCTTTTGTGCAGCCATCCTGAGAACAGCTGCCATCGGAGGGAACAACTCGCCTTCATAGGTTGGTGCTGCAACAAAAACACCCTGCCGTGTAAGCAGTTCAGGCAAAATTCGGGAGATCTCTGTGCGGGCAACATCGATTTTGACGAATGGAACACCGGCCCTTTCGATCCCTTCCGCTACGGCATCCGCCATCCTGGCTGTATTGCCGTACATGCTTCCGTAAAGCAATGTTATTTCCGGCCGCGCAGGCCCTCTTGCATAATTTGACCAGGTTCTATAAAGCTCCACGATTCTCCCGGGATTGCCGCGCCAGATCAATCCGTGTGAAGGTGCAATCATCGAGACTTCCAGGCTGGAAAGTTTCTTCAACGCCATAAGGACTGGCTTGCTGAATACACTCACTATCGTTGCGAAATAACGGAGAGATTCGCGCTCATAATATTCGAGGTTTTCACATGTGTCGTCAAAGATGGAATCCGGAACCGTGCCGTAGCCGCCGAAACCATCACATGAGAACAGTATCTTCTCCTCCTGCAGGTAGGTCATCATCGTCTCAGGCCAGTGGACATTTGGCGTATGTGCAAACTGCAGTGTGTATTTTCCCAGGCTGATTGTCTCGCCGTCAGAAACAGGCTTGAATCCCTCAGCAATATTATAAAAGTTCTGCAGGAACCCTTTCACAAGCGGCGTTCCAAGAATGACTGCATCAGGAGCCAGCTCCCGAATAGCTGTCAGCGCCCCTGTATGGTCTGGCTCCATGTGATTGAGAATTATGTAATCCAATTCTGAAGGGTCGATTACTGATTTCAACTGCTGAATAAAAGGCTCAGTCATCATTTCCTTGCTGAGGTCAATGACAACGTTTTTCTCGTCCCTGATCAGATAGGTATTGTAGGAAACACCACTCTCCTGAATAGGCCACATCGACTCAAAAAGGTCTGTTTCTCTATCATTTACACCAACCCAGAATACATCAGGAGCAATTTCAATTGGCGGCATGGTTCCTCCTCGACTTTATCAACCTTCTTCCTGATCATTATAGTTGATTTCAATAACTCAACACACCTCTTCCCTAATCCATTCACTGCTCTCGAATGCAGCAGAACATCCGCAGGCCAGCATCTCTTGCCATCCCTTATCCGGGCAAATCGATTTCCCGTTATTGACTGTGTTCACCTGCCTGATCCCTTTACTGGTAAATCAATGTTTTCCAGGTACAATCGAAACCATGAGTGAAGAGATTTCAACAAACACGACACTGGAAACAGCTCTCCTGATCATCCCGCCTCCTGAAGTTCAGGTGTTTGCTGCGCCGATCATGGAGCAGTACGCGCCGGACCGGCAGCTTGTTGGCCCGGCTCATATAACCCTGTTCTATCCTTTTTTTCCATATTCCGAGAGGGAAAATGCAATACCGCTGCTGAAGGAAGTCTGTGCACGATCATCCCCCTTCTCAATTACGCTTGATCATTACGAGCGGTTTCCAACTGTTTGTTACCTTGCTCCAGCTGATCCTTCTCCAATACTGCATCTTTTCCAAAGTATTCAAAAAATGTTTCCGGACATTCTGCCCTTTGGCGGGAAATTCGGGCCGGATTTAGTCCCCCACCTCACACTGGCTGAGTGTGAGGATCTTGATAAAATCACACTTCCGCCAGTTCCCACCTTTCATTTTAGTGTCGATCGTATACATGTTTATTATGGGTATCCTGTTCGTTCAGCCTGGGTACCGTATTTGAGTATCCCACTGCTTGGCAAGTAGAGAAAAACGCCTGATCACAACAACAGCTTTAGAGGCTTCTTTCAGTCCATACCAAGTTTTTCCTGCAGGATCGGCAGGACTGCCTTTACCGCTCGTGCGCGGTGGCTGACCTGGTTCTTCTGCTCCATGGTCAGCTCCGCCATGGTTTTTCCGGTATCCTCCACAAGGAATATCGGATCATAACCAAAACCGCTGGTGCCGCGCTCTTTATCTATAATCTCTCCAACGCAGATACCCTGCTCAAGAGCAAGAAATCCTGCGGGATTGGCGAATGCCACACTCGCGACAAATCGTGCCTGCCAGGGCTTCGTGTGAGCGGCCAGTTGACCGAGAAGGAAACGGCGGCGTTGTGCATCGGTCCGTTCCGGCCCCGCAAATCGTGCAGAGAATAATCCCGGAGCGCCATCCAGTGCTGCGACCTCCAATCCGGAGTCATCAGCGAGCGCCCAGCAGCCGGCTGCTGCAGCCCATGCCTTTGCCTTAGAAGCGGCGTTTTCAGAGTAGGAAACACCGGTTTCTTCCACATCAACCATCAAATCAATCTGTGCTGGTTCAAGCAGCTGCCAGCCTTTCCCGCCCAGTAAATCCCTGAATTCTGCCAGTTTACCAGTGTTGGATGTTGCCAGCAGCAGCTTCGGACACTCCCTTTTTATGGCTACTCGCACAGT
>Ga0272441_10004020_pt1 | contig 27222 bp, 21 predicted proteins | sample SSMProp6N_FD_193582 | JGI IMG/M metagenome (GOLD analysis project Ga0272441, IMG submission 193582) | Marine sediment archaeal communities from Little Sippewissett salt marsh, Falmouth, MA, United States - SSM-Prop-6N | ecosystem: Environmental > Aquatic > Marine > Wetlands > Sediment ... | reverse complement strand
CAGAGCCGTCATTCAGGCTGATCAGGTTGTTATAAAATAAAAATGAAACGGTATGATAAAACTACCTGAAAAATACCGGAAATATCATTTTGAACTCAAACATTTTCTGGTCGGGTTCACCATGCTGATCTGTTTTCAGCTTGTTATTTCCATTGTACACCGGATTTCTCTTCGGCGGTTTGTTACGGAGACACGTTCCTGGTACCGTCAGGATTTTGCTGAAAGGCTTGCCAACCTGACGGCCACATCTCTGGAGCTTTTGCTGGAAACGACCTTACAGCATCAAAATATGGATGAAGAGAACAGGCGGGTGGTTACCAAGGCTTTTAATATCATATTAACCCAGCAGTTACTGAGACAGAATGTGGAGGCTGTTTGTTTGTTGATGAATGACGGAGACCGTGTCATCACCATGGACAACGGCCAGGCGCTTTATTCCCATTTTTTTGAACAAAATTCAGCGGTTCAGGATACAGTCAACCGGTATCAGAATGAAGTTGCTCTGTACCGGGAAATACAGCATCGTATACAGACTTCCGAACAAACACAGAGTGTGCTGAATGAGGAGGATGTGATTCATGTGTTTGTGCCGTTTGTTCCAAAGGGTGAAAATCTCGGTGTGCTTTATCTGAAAAGCCGACCTGAATTTGGATTTTTAACCAAAGAAATCATTGCCAATTTTAACCGGTCGAATCTGCTTTTTACCATTGTTATCTTTTTCGGCCTGTGGACCATGTTTCTGATATCAAGCCGGACCGTTCAGGAGCGCAATGAGGCGCAGCGCATGCTTTACACGGAGCGTGAGGAAAAACTCAAGGAGCGGATTCATTTTCAGAAAGAAGCGCTTTTTGCAAAAAGGATTTACCACACCCACCACAAGGCAGAAAAAGTCATGGGATTTATCAAGCAGGATCTTGAATCCCTGTCCGATAAAAATATAAAAGAAATCAAATACCGGATTACCAAGTATGCCAGTTTTATTTCACGGGTCATTTATGATATGAAATGGTTTGACCCACCTCTTCAGACCATTCGAAATCCTTATTTCAGGACGGATTTAAATGAAGTTATCCGGTTTATGATCAACCATCTGTTTATGAGGGTGGCCTCAAAAGTGAATAACTATCAATTTGATCTTGATCTGGATGACAGCCTTCCCCCGCTGCCTGTGAATGAATATGTTATCTGGGAAATCATCGAACCGCTCATTCAAAATGCCATTGATCATGCCAATGTTGAGAAGATCGTTATTCATATTGAGACAAGACATCAACATGAAAAATCAAAATCCATCCTGATTATTGAAGACAATGGTGAGGGCGTTGATCCCGAACTGCTTGAGATGAGCCGGGGTATCCGGCGTATGTTCCTGGACAATGTTTCCACCAAGTCGGACAACGGCAATTCCGGGTACGGATGTTATATAGCCTATGAGATCGCCACACAGCGCTGCGGATGGAAAGTGGATGCGGAAAATATTGAGAACGGGGGATGCCGCGTGACATTAACCATGCATCATTCCTAATACAGGATTACGGAATATGACCAATCAAAAAATACGTTTGCTGGTTGTTGAAGATGAAGCCTTTGATGTAAAACGGATAAAGCGAACCATCCGGCCTTTTAAGAACAAAATTGAAATCGTTAAAGTCGTTTCGAACGGTGAAGAGGCTGTTAAATTTTTAAGCAGTAAAAAAAATGCAGCAGATGTTATCATTTTGGATTTTCAGATAGCCGGGAGCTTGAAAGGGGAGACCTTAATCAGGGCTGTCAAGGAAATTGATTCCACCTTTCAGATTATTGTGGTCACCAAAATGACCATCAATGCCATGGATTTTGATTTTGCCAACCGGCTGATTGAAGCCGGTGCCATGTGGTACTGTACAAAATATCCGGGCGACATTGAAGATTTTATTTATCAGCCCACAGATTTTATCCTGAACATTTTTAATGCTGCTGAAAAAAGAAATCTGCATAAGGAAAAACTGAAATCAAACACCAAATTGCAGCAGTCGGTGGATTCCATTCTTGAAAACAGACCGATTATCGGTATATCACCGATTATTCAGAAAATCAGAGAGCAGAATCAAAAATTTGCAGATACCGATGTGAATTTGCTGATCCGGGGTGATTCCGGTACCGGCAAGGAACTGGTGGCCTCTCATATTCATTATTCAGGAAGGCGCCGGTTTGAGAATTTTATTCCCATCAATTGCGGCAGTCTGCCTGAAAATTTGATCGAAAGCGAGCTGTTCGGCTTTGAGAAAGGATCATTTACCGGTGCCAGCAACAGGAAACCCGGACTTTTTGAAATCGCCAACAAAGGAACCGTTTTTCTTGATGAGATCACAGAATTGCCTCTTTTCGCACAGGCCACACTGCTGAGGGTTATTCAGGAGGGTGAAATCGACAAGATCGGCCGTGTGCAGAAGGTAAAAGTCAATGTCAGGGTGATAGCAGCAACGAATAAGAATCTTGAGGAGGAGGTCCGGGAGAAAAGATTTCGGGAGGATCTGTATTATCGGCTCAATGTTGTGTCCATTGACATACCACCGCTTCGTGACAGACCTGAAGATGTGGCGCCTCTCCTTGAATATTTTCTGGATTTATACAGCCGTCGTATGAAGCGGCGCATACCAATTATTGATGATGAAGGTATTCAGCTGCTGGAAATTTATCCCTGGCCGGGCAATGTCAGAGAACTTGAAAATGTGGTTCAACGGCTGCTTTTTATCGGGCTTGATGAACTGGGCGCCGAGCATGTGAAAACCGCTCTGGGAATGAGTCCGCTGAACGATACACCTGATGTTGTTGGCGGTCTCGGTATTTACAGCAAAGATCAGATTCTTCATCTCAAGGAGATTGAAAAAGAATTCAGAATACGGTATTTTCAATTTGTCAGGCGAAACACCCTCTCGGACGCGGATGCTGCCCGGATGATGGGACTTGCGCCGCCAAATTATCACCGTATGTGTAAAGAGCTTGGCCTGAAATAAAATACACACTCTTTCAGGCTCCTGTATTTCAGTCCGGATTGTCTGGACCAAATTTTACACACATTTTAATTTATCATCTGGCTGGGCCAATTTATTATCGAAAATAATATCCCGATACAATTATTGATCTATCCGGTAATTATTATTTTGATAATGCCAGGCTATTTATTTGATAATCATTTTTACTTATAAATAATTGGTAATATTCATAAGTAGCATAATATCAACGCCTCATAATTTAGCTTACAATGGCATATTTATTGCCTTATAGCAGGGAATCCAGTTTGGATGATTATTCATATTTCATTGAAAGATAACTCCTTTTTCGGGAACCCGACTAAGAAAGCCGTCAGAAATTATGCATAAATGGTTTCATATTTACATTCATAATCGGAGGTGCATCAGATGAAAAACGTTTGTTTGAGATTAATTTTGACATTGGTTCTTGGTCTGATATTTGTTCAACCTGTAATGTCAACCACAACCGGTAAAATTGCCGGGATTGTCAAGGACCAGGAGACCGGAGAATCTCTGATGGGAGCCAATGTTCTCATCGATGGAACAAGTATGGGCGGCGCAGCCGATATGAACGGAGAATATACCATATTAAATGTGCCCCCGGGAACCTATTCCGTGACAGCCACGGTGATTGGCTATGCCAGAATGACAATCAGCAACGTGCGTGTCAGAATTGATCAAACGACGCGAATCGATTTTTCTCTGGCGATGGAGGCTGTTCAGGGGGAGGCTGTTCAGGTTGTTGCGGATGCCAACATAATCAAGGAGGATGTTTCTTCGAGTGTAACCGCTTTCTCAACCGATGAAGTGGAAGAACTGGCCTTGTCCAATATTAATGATGTGGTTGAACTGCAGGCCGGTGTGGAGGACGGGCTGGTGATTCGCGGTGGTGAAGCAGGGGAAAGCCTTTTCCAGGTGGATGGTATCACACTTCGTGATCCCCGCAACAATCAGCCGATTTCCGGTATTGCACTCAGTGCGATTCAGGAAATTTCTATTGAGCGCGGCGGTTTTAACGCTGAATATGGACAGGTCAGATCCGGTATTATCAACGTGGTCACCAAAGAGGGCAGCAAAACAGAATATCATGGTTCAATTCAGCTGAAAGCCAGTCCGCCTGCTCCCAAACATTTCGGAGTGTCTCCTTTTGATGCCGGGTCCATGTGGATGCGTCCCTATCTGGACGATGAAGTATGCTGGACAGGCACAGACAGCTGGGATGAATACACCGCGCGTCAGTATCCGGAATTCCGCGGATGGAATCAGGTCTCCCGGGAACTGCTTTCGGATGATGATCCGAGCAATAATCTTTCTCCGGCAGCCTGTCAAAAACTGTTCAACTGGGAACACAGGCGGGAGCCGATAACCGATCAGCCGGATTACAATATTGATGCCGGTTTCGGCGGTCCCATCCCGATTTTTGGAGAATATCTGGGCAATCTTCGCTTCTTTACCAGTTACCGGCGTGAAAGAGAGATGCTTCTTATTCCCTTAACCCGTGATGATTATGTGGACTGGGACTGGAGCGGACAGCTGACATCGGATATCAGCAGCTCAACCAAATTGAGTTTCAACGCGTTTATAGGAAAAATGTATACCATTGCCATAAACGAAGGAGATGAGATTTTTATAACCAATGAATTCGGTCCCAATGACAGCCGGCAGTATAATTACTGGCACCCGACGATTTTTCTGCGGTCTCCTCTGGAAATAGCAAAGGTGACCAGCGAGCAGCGGCCGGGGCGTATTTTTTCGGACGGCTGGTACTGCAACTCGGAAGTAGCACATAAGGCGCTTGCGATGAAAATGACGCATACGCTGAATAATAAAACCTTTTTTGAAAGCAGTCTGGAATATGTGGGCCGACAATATACAACAGGCCCGATCGATCAGCGGGATCCGGCTTTGATTGAAGAAATTGTACCCGGGTACTGGGTTGATGAAGCGCCGTACGGATGGAGCCCTTCGTCCCAGGGCGGTATCGGCGGGGCTATTAAATTTTTCGGGGGTCATACCGGCGAAGCCCGTGATTCAAGCCGTATTGCTTCCACGACATTTAAGTTTGATTTAACCAGTCAGATCGATTTTAACAATTTGGTAAAAACCGGTATTGAAATCGTATATAATGATCTCAATTTGTATTATGGCGATATTAATAATTTTACCGGCCGTGTGGTTATGGTTCAGGAACGAAAATTTCCAATTCGCGGTGCTTTCTATATTCAGGACAAACTGGAAACAAAAGGTTTTATTCTGAATATGGGACTGAGACTGGATTACAGCAATGCCAATACACCCTGGATACTTCCCGTGGATCCTTTTGACAAGACCTTTTTCTCATCACAATATGATCCTGGTACTGAATATGAAGAAGCCGAGGTTGAGGCGGAACTGACGGTCAGTCCGCGATTGGGCATTTCCCATCCCATAACTGAAAATTCAAAATTGTATTTCAATTACGGGCACTTTAAACAATTGCCCACTTATGAGGAAATGCTGCGGGTCGGCCGTTCGGCAGGCGGCAGTATGAGCAATTATGGCGATCCAAATCTTGCACTGGCCAAAACCATATCCTATGAACTGGGATATGATCATGTATTATTCGGGAACGTGCTTATTCAGGCAGCCGCTTTTTATCACGATATCAGAGATCAGCAGGCTTTTACAGTTTATGCCAGTGCGGACGGCAGTGTGATTTACAGTCTGGCAAATAACAACAGCTATGAGGATATTCGCGGTTTTGAGCTGAACATACAAAAACAGGCGGGCTGGATATCCGGATTTGCCAATTATACATATCAGGTCAATACCTACGGCTATTTTGGTACGCAGCGTATTTTTCAGAATACATCCGAACAGCGTCAGTACAATGAAAACACGCGTCTGCTTTATCAGGGTAAACCGCTTCCACAGCCCTTTGCACGGGCCAGTCTGGTTTTTCATGCACCAAAGGATTTTGGTCCCGAGCTTCTGGGTGTGAATCCGCTTGAAGACTGGACCCTGAACTTTATTTTAAACTGGAAAGCGGGCGAATATATAACATGGAATCCTTTTAGCAGGCTGGATATATTTGATAATATTCAGGTTAAAAATTATTACAATATGTCCATGCGCCTGACCAAAACATTTCCAATTAAAAATGATTTCAAATTGACTGTTTTTCTTGAAGTGGAAAATTTGCTGAATACAAAGCGGCTTTCAGGCGGCAGTTTTTATGACAATTTTGATTATCTCGATTACATGAATTCTCTGCATCTGCCGGAAAGTGAAGACTGGGATAATATTGCGGGTGATGATAAACCCGGGGATTACAGGAATGATGATATCGCTTTTCAGCCCATCGAGCAGATCGGGGCCACAATGGACATGACTGCCGGTAAGGACGGCGTGATCTATTATGATATTTCAACCGGCAAATACATGAATTATGTGGATGGTGCCTGGTCCGAAGTGGATAGCGGAACCATGGATAAAGTTCTGGATGAAAAAGCCTATATTGATAATCCAAATCAGACATCGTTTAATTTCCTGAATCCAAGACAGTGGTTTGTCGGTGTCCGTATTTCCTTTTAAGGATTCATGATTAACTTTAACAGATCATTTAAAATGACAGGGAGCAAGAATGAAAGGCAATAGAATACAATTGAAGACGGTTCTTTTTCTGGCTGTTATATTACTGATATCCGTACAGACCGGAACGGCCCAGGAAGTAACAGGACCGCATGAAATTCGATGGCTGCGTGTGGGTGATCTGCACAACTGGTATTCAAACGCGGGCGCGGAAGTTGAGTATGGCCGGCGTACCCGTGCGGCCGCCCAGGCCACGGATCAGACCGATCAGCTTTGCTGGGAGGCCCAGTATCCGATTCAGGACCGCTGCTGTGCCAAAGCCATCTGGATCGGCTGTACCAATTATAATGATCCGGTCAGCGGCGAAGTTTATTCATACAAGGTCGTGCAGGCGGGTCCCCGTTTTGCCAATACATTAACCAACTTTATGCCGGTTACGTTTAAGCTGATCGGGAAACAGCCGCATTCCGTGGTTTCTGTGGACGGTGTTGATGCTACGGACAATACGGTCAATGATGTGGTGGATGAATATGATCCGGACATGGCGGCTGACAGAATGGTTTATCATGTCATGCATACCAATATGGGTATCACGGTGACACGAAAAGCCTATGCGTTCAGTCATCAGGATCATGATAACTATTTTATTTATGATTATGTATTCAAAAATACAGGCATCGTGGATAAGAATGGAACACAGGTGGATCAGACCCTGACGGATGTCATTTTCCATTTTCAGTACCGCTATGCTCCGGGATTTGAAGCCGGTATGAGAGGCTGGGGCGCGGGCGGAAACATTAACTGGGGCCGGAACACGGTTCTTCAAACCATCGGATTGGATCCGGAAGCATCCAATTTCTCCATGCGGGCGCAGTATGCCTGGTACGGTCCCCATTCACAGAGTCCGGGTTACGAATCAGACTGGGGCGCGCCGAATCATGATCAGGGCGGTCCGCTTGGTGCACCTGCTTTTGTCGGTGTGGTGACCATTCATGCGGACAAATCGGCTCAGAACCAGAATGATGACCCCTATCAGCCGTTCACAACGCAGTATATCGGCGCCGATGCCAGTGTCGGTAATTATCTCGACTCATACAATTCAGATCAGATGACACAGCAGTATGAATTAATGAACGCCGGTCATCCCGATAAAACCATGGCGGATGATCTGGGTGATGGATTTGCGGATCAGTATGGTGATGATGCAGGTGGATACATACAGGCCCAGGGATTCGGCCCGTATACGCTGGCACCGGGTGACAGTATACACATTGTACTGGCAGAAGCCGTGGACGGTATAACCCGGGTGAAAAGCATCGAGATAGGTGATACCTGGTTTGAAGGCACCGGGCCGTTTGAAATGCCGGATGGTTCGACCACGAACGATCGGAATGAGTATAAAAAAGCCTGGGTATGGACAGCCGAAGATTCCATTTTGCAGACGTTTGAACGGGCTATTGAAAATTATGAAAGCGGATTCTCGCTGCCCGCGCCACCGCCTTCGCCTGAAGTATTTGAAGTGAATTCAGGCGGTGACCGCATCTTGCTGTCATGGGCGGACAATGCAACATCCTGGCCGAATTTTGATGGTTACCAGATCTATCGGGCCATCTCAAGGCCGGATACTACGTATGAACTGCTTGAATCATGGGATGCATCCAATGCGGTACACAGTTATGCCGATGTGAGTGCAAGGCGCGGATTCGACTATTACTATTATATTGTGACCAAGGATGACGGTTCCACCAACAACGGGGTTCCTCTTGTCAGCAGTAAATTCAACACCATTACCAATACACCGGCCTATTTAAGGCGTCCGGCCGTGACCACAACCCTGGATTCGATACGCGTGGTTCCCAATCCGTTCCATATCAGCGCGCGGACACTTCAGTTTGACAGTGCAGACAGAATTGCCTTTTTCGGTCTGCCTCCGGTTTGTACCATCAAGATTTATACGGAACGCGGTGATCTGATTTACACGATCGACCACAGTGACGGCAGTGGTGATGAATTGTGGGATTCACTGACCACATCCCGTCAGATTGTCGTGAGCGGTTTGTACATCGCTTACATTGAAACACCGGACGGGGAATCTGCTGTTCGTAAATTTGTCATTATCCGCTAAGTTCATTCTTGATAAAATGAGGAAAGTCACAATGAAAAAAATCATATATCAACTGGTTGTTAGTATGCTTTTTCTGGTTGTTTTTACCTCACAGGGCGTTTGCGAGGAAGAGCGCCAGAAACTGGCCCAGACCGGTTTCCAGTTTCTGAGTGTTATATCAGATGCCAGAGCAGGGGCAATGGCCGGGGCTGTGAACAGTATTGAAATGGGCTCCGCGGGCCTGTTTTTCAATCCTGCAACCATGGCCAACATGGACGGTTTTATTGATGTTTCTGCCAGCATGAATACCTGGATCGCCGATATATCGCATAACGCTTTCAGCCTGGCCGTCCGTCCGGCTTCAGGCCGATACGGAACATTCGGGTTTACCATCCAGCATGTGGATTACGGAGATTTGTTCGGAACCATTGTCTCGGACAATGAACTGGGATATGAAGATACGGAGATGTTTTCACCATCCGCACTGGCCGTGGGATTTGGCTATGCCATGCGATTATCCGATCGTTTTTCCGTGGGGGGCCAGATTAAATGGGTGCATCAGGATCTTGGTGAAGCTGTTGTTCCTCACTTCGAATATGAAGACAGCACCCGAACCATTACCAATGAACTGTCTCCAATCGCTTTTGATTTTGGAACCGTTTTTCAAACCGGATGGAAGAGCCTGGCTTTCGGTATGTCGGTTAAACATTTTTCACAGGAAATCGAATATGAACAGGAAGGTTTCCAGCTTCCGCTGGTTTTCACCATGGGTATATCCATGGATCTGATGGATGTGATTCCCGTTGACGGTTTCGATCAATCCCTGTATTTGTCCGTAGACGCCACACATTACAGGGCCCACCCGGAACAGCTGCTGATTGGTCTGGATTACAGGATCCTGAACCTCCTGTCCATCCGCGGAGGATATATTTCCAACAATGACGAAGAGGATTTCACCTTTGGTGTCGGCGTGTCCCAATTCGGAATTCACTTTGATTATGCCTATACACCTTTTGGCGTGTTCGACAAAGTTCAGAGAATGACTATCCGGTTTTCTCTTTAAACCATTTGCTCAGATAGGAGAGTATCAATGAAAAAGCAAATTTATTATATAATGGTTGTTCTGGGGGTCGTATTGATGCTGTTTACGGCATGCGAGTATGACGGCCCGGATGCGGTTTGGGACCCGAATGTGGCGGGCGAACCGTCTCCAGTGATTACCGGTCTTGATCCGGCTGAAACAGCCGGACCGGGCGTGCTGGAAATTGTCATCAACGGGCAAAATTTTGCCGGACCGGATCAAGTGGCCGTATATTTTGATGATGTTCTTGCCGATGTCAAATCGTCCAGTCCGACACAAATCGTGGTATACAGACCGAATCTGATTCAGGAGGATATAACGATCCGTGTGGCTAATCAGCTTTCCCTGGAGATTGCGGAATTCACACCCTATACATTGACTGAAGTTTATGAGGCAGTAGGGGAGTTCGAATCCAATACCATGCTTTATGCCCTTGCAGTGGATTTGAACGAAAATCTGTATCTCATGTCGCGGAGACTCGTTTATCAAATTTCCCCTGACGGCGTGACATCTGAATATTCAGCGACCGGTTTTACCAATTGCACCGATATGAAAACCGGTCCGGGCGGAGTACTTTATTTTGCCCGCAATGATGAACCCATGTACCGGCTTGCTCCGGGAGCGGCAGAAGATGAACAGTTTATTGAGATGCCGAACCGGGTGAGCGCCATTGACTTTACCGCAGATGGACATTTAATTGCAGGCGGCCGTGAAAGCGGTCTCTATATGATTGATGTGGATGCCCTGACCTTCGGCACTTTTGATCTGGATTTTTACGGTGATTATGAAATCGTATCTTTGCGTGTATATGACGGTTACGTGTATGTGGCGGCAACTTATCGCGGCAGTGATGACAGCGCTGTTGAAGCGGGAATCTGGCGAAATGCCATTGAAGGCGGAAGCATCTCTGAAAGCCAGGAGTTGCTCATTGATTGGATGACATTAGATGAATACGCAGAAGAAGACATGAATTCCATCACATTTGATGCAGACGGGACCCTGTATATTGCGACCAGCGCAGACACGGATCCTGTTATCCTGCGATACGCGGACGGTACCATGGGAACATTTTACGGCGGCGGCATTGTCCCCGGTCCGGTGGATGACATTGTCTGGGGAAACGACGGTTATCTGTATTTTTACCGGAGCGGCAGCGATGAGTTCGGCCGTGTCCTGCGTCTGGGTATGGTTGTTGAGGGAGCCCCGTACTTCGGACGTCAATAAATATGCATAAAAAGAAAAAATTAAAGCAAAAAAAAAATCAAAAAAAATGCATTTTTTACTTGAACTGTATGAAAAAAAATATTACTTTTAAACACTTAACCCCGCCCGTTTGGGCATTTAAAATTTTAACATAATCTAAGGAGGCGAGAATAATGAGGGTGATATGGCTGAAGCTACCTGTCTAAACCCTTTCTTCTTCAGCGCTGAACTCCGGTATGGAAGAGGAAAGGGATATGAGGGGATGCTTAGTTTAGAAAACGGAGACAATTCTTCTTAGAAGCAAAATGATCTGTCTTGAACCTAAATGAGGAGCAACACTATGAAAGTATTGTCAAAAATCTTGATTTCTGTTTTATTATTAGCGTTTTTTGCGACATTGAGCGCAACCATTAAAGATGATGTTCTTCTGGTACCCATGACAAACGTCGCTCCGGAAATTGACGGCGAAATGGACAATGTCTGGTTCTCTGTCACCAATGAACGCATGGATGTATATGTTGACGATCTTGCACCGGATGAAGACTGGATTGACTGCTACACCACATTCCGCTTCATGTACGATGCCGACGCCCTGTACTTCTATGCCAATGCTATGGACAATTCAATCGAAACCGATTCTCCCAATGACTATGAGAATGACGGTTTTGAGATCTACTTCGATTGTGAAAACCTGAAGAACGATACCTATGTGGCTGATAATGACTATCAGTGGCGCTGGGTGTACGGTGTCGTACCCAGTCCCGCCGGCCCTGCCGGTGGCACAGACGAAGTTGCATGGATCGAAACCGATTACGGTGTCGCCATGGAACTTGCCATTCCTACAGGTGAACTGCCCATGGATTTCGAAGCCGGTCATGAATTCGGTTTTGAAATTCAGTACAATGAGCGGGATGGCGCAACCCGTCAGACCATGACCAAATGGTGGAGCAATTCCAATGATTCCTGGCTGAATCCCGGCCTGTTTGGAACAGCCATGTTTTGTCAGAATGTAGCAAGCGATCCGCTTGTTGTTCCGATGATGCCTGCACCGCCGGAAATTGACGGTGAAATGGATGATGCATGGCTGGATATCCCCACTGTCACCATGGATGTTTTTGTTGACGAGGGATCCCTGGATCTGAATGATCTTGACGGTCCGGATGATGTCTGTACCGCTTTCAAGGTTGCCTATGATGCAGATGCCATCTATCTCTACGGTATTGTGGTTGATGATGAAATCAATACATCTTCACCCAATGACTATGAGAATGACGGCTTTGAAGTTTACTTCGACTGTGAAAACCTGAAGAACGACACCTACGTTGCTGATAACGATTATCAGTGGCGCTGGGTATACGGTGTTGTACCCAGTCCCGCCGGTCCTGCCGGTGGCACAGACGAAGTTGCATGGATCGAAACCGATGATGGTATTGCAATGGAACTTGCGATTCCTACCGGTGAACTGCCCATGGATTTTGAAGGCGGTCATGAATTCGGTTTTGAAGTACAGTACAATGAGAGAGACGGCGAAACCCGTGAGAACATGACAAAGTGGTGGAACAACAGCAATGACTCCTGGTTGAACCCCGGCACGTTCGGAACCGCCGTATTTGCTGAAACCGGCGTTGAAGACGGCATTGCAGTTGCCGAGCAGTTCCAGCTGTCACAGAACTATCCGAATCCGTTCAACCCGACAACTGAAATTGCTTATTCAGTCGATGCTATGACCAATGTCAGATTGACAGTTTATGATGTCATGGGTCATGAAGTAAGCACACTGGTCAATGAAGTACAGGCTCCCAATGAATACAGAGTAACATTTGATGGAGCTGACCTGACAAGTGGTGTATACTTCTACAAGCTCGAGACCGGATCGAATGTCATCACAAAGAAGATGATTCTCATGAAGTAAGGTTGTACCATCTCTACTCATTATTCCTCTCCTTATGATATGATCGCGCCTGTGACGGGTAACCATCACAGGCGCATTTTTATTACAAGCAAAAATAATCCCGACTCAATACTATAAATAATTATGGAATCGGGATGATCCCCGAAAACGGTTTTACCATTTCATTCCATATCAAGTTTATTTAAAAAAATATTTGCCACGGATGGACACGGATTAAAAGACCTTTTATTTTTAAATCCGTGTTAATCCGTGAAATCTGTGGCTGGATTAATATTTGTTTTAAAAATGTTTCAAACGTTCACATTACCGATCGCCGATTTCTCGAACGCCGGAAGTACACCCCTCACCATGGATTGTTAAGGAATGATGTCATGCAAAAGTGCGCACCTTTTCGGGCAATTCATGCAAGCCAACGCCTCGGGTGTTAGTAATTGACTTAAAAGAACCAATTCTAAAAACCATTTTATTTTTCCCTGTCCGGATGAAAACAACAATTTTTTTAAAAGAGACGTACTTTATTTTATTATTCTGTTGATAATTTTTAAAAAAAGTGTATATTAATAAAATATTTTATTGTGGTCGGAAAACGTTTTCGTATGACCGGCAAAATCATTTTCGTGCTTGATATATAGGAGAAAAATAATGGCCGTAACAGGACAGAAACTGCCCATCAAAGAAAAGATCGGATACGCAGTGGGTGATACGGCGTCATGCCTCTATTTCCAGACCTTTTCAATGTTTCTGATGTTTTTTTATACTGATACATTCGGTATTTCAGCCGCTGCTGTCGGCACTATGCTTCTTGTTACCCGCATATGGGATACGTTCAATGACCCGCTAATGGGCATGATTGCGGACCGTACCAATACACGGTTCGGTAAATTCAGACCCTGGATACTGTGGATGATTATGCCGTATGCAATTACCGGTATCCTCACTTTTGTCACGCCCGATCTCAGTCTGGCCGGGAAATTAATTTATGCCTATATAACCTATACTCTGGTTACCATGGCTTATACGGCTATCAATATACCCTATGGTGCGCTTCTTGGTGTCATGACATCCAATTCAGATGAGAGAACAAAACTCTCAAGCTTCCGTTTTTTCGGCGCATTCACAGGCAATCTGATTGTACAGGGCACTTTAATTCTGCTGGTTGAAAAACTGGGCCGCGGCAATGATCAATTGGGATATCCTCTGGCCATCGGCGTCTTTGCCATCGTGGCATCCGGATTATGGTTTTTTACTTTTTCATCCACGAAGGAGCGTATACAGGTTCCCAAAGATCAGAAAACCAGTATCAAACAGGATCTGCACGATTTGATCCGAAACCGGCCCTGGCTGATTCTTGGTTTGATGGGTATTCTTACGCTGATCTGGGTGTCTATTCGTAACGCGGCCATGATGTACTATTTTACATATTATGTGGGGGACAAGTTGAAGGCCGCGCCTTTTATGGTTATTGGTACTTTAATGACTCTGGCGGGTGTGGCTGCGACACCATATATTTCCAAATTTTTTAAAGGAAAGAAAAAAACCTATATTATACTCTCTATTGCAAATGCAGTGGCTACAGGATTGTTTTTTCTCGCAGGGCCCAAAGATTTTTCCATAATGTATGCATCCCATATCATCGGATCATTTATCGGCGGGCCCCTGATGCCGCTTACCTGGTCCATGTATGCGGATACTGCAGATTATGCGGAATGGAAATTCGGACGAAGGGCCACCGGACTGATATTCTCCGCGGCTACATTCAGTCAGAAAATGGGATGGACAGTCGGCGGAGGTGTTGCAGGCTGGGTTCTGGCCGGTTTTCACTATATGGCCAATGTTGAACAGACCGCTTTTTCACTGCTCGGCATCAAGCTGATGATGAGTATTCTGCCGGCCGTTGTCAGTTTGCTGGTTTGCGTTGCCGCTGCTTTTTATAACCTGAATGAAAAGCATATGGAAACCATAGAAGCTGAACTGGAGAAGCGAAGAAAATAAAAATTGGACAGAACGATCGATATTTATTGCCCCTTCAATGTGAATGGTTGGAGGGGCTTTTTTTATATAATGATTCATTGCAGGGCCTGAAGAATTTGGGCCACTGTTTTATGACCCAGCCCCGGAATGTCTTTTAAAGCATCAGATTCGATGGCTATGAGAAGATCCATCCGATTTTGTATGCCGAGTCGTTGCTGCAGCAGCTGAACGGTTTTTGGCCCCATGTGTTTCATTTCCAGAAGTTCGATAATACCCGGAGAAACAGAATGAATGATCTCCTCGTACTTTTTCATTGACCCGGTAGAAATGTATTCTGCAATTTTTTTCTCAAGAGCCGGACCAATCCCCGGGACGGAACGGAGTTTGTTCTCATTATACAAGGCGATAATGGAAACATTGAGCCGTTTTATGGATATGGCTGCCTTCCTGTAAGCATTGATTTTAAAAGCATCATCACCCAGATATTCCAGGATGTCTGCCATACGAATAAACAGGTCTGCTATGGTTTTATTTTCGGGATCATGCTCCATTTTTGTATCTCCGGCTCAGCGGTTATTTGAAAACAGAAAAATGAAAGCACTGCGCAATGCAGCTGTCCAGACAAGACAGGGGATGAGGAGTAAGGATTTAAAATGTTCAGGGACGGTAGATGAATGGTATTTACGGAAGTAACGATAAAGACCCTGGTACGATTTCCATATCATGGGTATGCGCGCCGAACGGATACTGGCTCCCTTTTTATGAATGATTTTAACTTTTGGAAAAAACCAGATATTCCAGTTTTTCTGCTTAAACCGCCTGCACCAGTCCACATCATTGAAAAAAATCGTAAAGCGTTCATCCATCGGCCCCACTTCATTAAATGCTTCCCGTGATACCAATATGCATGAGGCTTCGGGCTGATCCACTTCTTTTATCTCCATATGACTGAAATCAGCCATTTTCCAGGCGGGCTGAATCCGGCCGGGAAATAATCTGGGAAGACCTGTAAGCTCCAGAAAGATGTCTTTGTATACAGGAAATCTTCGGCAGGAGGGGAGCACTTCCGCATTGGCTGAAATCAATTGTGGCGCCACCATACCGGTCCGGTTACCCTTTTTAAATAATTCCACCATGGATTCAATGGATCCCGGCTGAAGAATGGTGTCCGGTCCCAGAATAAGTATATACTGTCCTCTGCAGTGCCTGAGTCCCAGATTGATCCCTTTTGCATAACCTTCATTGTAACTGCGCCAGAAAGTGAAAAGAGGGATTTCCGGGCGGGATTCGTGAAAACGGTTGATCATCTCCCGGGTTCTGTCTGCTGAATGACTGTCAACAACGATGATTTCCATGGAAATGGCAGACCAGGGCAAACTTGCCAGGCAGGGGATAATCTCATTTTCATTATTATAAGTGACTATAATGACAGAAAGCTGAGGCATTTTATTCATTGACAGTTCGGAAGATTATTGATTAAAATATAAAAGGCCGGATGGACAAGATGAAACCATTCGACCTGCTCTTTACTTTCTTGTGCAATTTTCCTCAGGAACTCTTTAATTTATCGTTCAGCTCTTTGATTTTATCCTGGTATTTGGTTTCATCCGGATTTTTTTCAAGCAATGTTTCATACACTTTAATTGCTTTTTCATATTGTCCCTGGGCGGAATAAATTTCAGCAAGTGTGGGACTTACCATTTTACCGGAAGCAGTTTTACTGCCGGATTCCGCGGATGTTTTCGCCTTCTGGTCCTCAGGTTCTTCCGCTTTGGGTTTTTCTTCAGGTTCTGCAGCGGGTGGGGATTCATCGGATTTTTCCGGTATTTCAATGGGGGGAATGCCCTGAAATTCTTCCAAAGCGGGTGGTGAACCTTCTTCAGTGACTGGTTCGAGAGGGGATTCATCTGACTGGACCGTATCATCAGGAGTGGATTTTTCTTCAGATTGAGGAGAGCCATCCGGATGATTGATATCTTCAGTAATTTGAAGATCCATATCCATTGTATCTGTTTGTGCTGATGAATCGGATTCAGGCAAAGTTTTACTTTCATCCATTGTTTCGGGGGATTCAAGCCGGGATTCAGGCTCCTCTGTATTTTCTTCCCCGAGCGGGATAAAAGTAAATGCATCGGCTTCATCGTCCGATTGCTCGGCTGCATTTTGTTCTGAATCAATATCCTTATCCGTATTGTCTGTTTCCGGTTCTTCAGAGGGTGAAAAGGCTTCATCTTCAGGGATCAGAATATGAGAAGTATCCATGTTGGATGAAATACCGGATAAATTTTCTTCTTTGTAACTGGTCTCCAGGTCCATTGAGGACTCTTCTTCTGTTTCCAAAAGAGGCCGAAATTCATTTTCAGCCGGAGACATTGATTCTGAATCAGGTTCCGCTGTGATTTCAGAATCTGATTCAACATCAATTCGTTCGGTTGATTCAGACATATCGGATATGGAATCCGGCTCCCCGGTTTCCAGAACAAACTCTTCATCAAGCAAATCGAGATCTGTCTTTTCTTTTATATCCTGCGATAATGGGGGCGCCGGTTCAACTTCACCCTGCTTGTCCGGTGTCTCCTCCACAGTTTCGGAATCGATCTCAGGTTGAACAGCTGAGTCTTCATCCGGGAATATTTCATCCAGCTGAACCATCAAATCATCTTCATCATCCCCGGTATCCTCCGATTGTGTTAACTGATCTGATGTTTCCACTGTTGATGAATCGGTGGTGTCCGGCTCAAACAACAGCTCATCATCCGGTTCCTGCATTGTATCCGATATTAACAGATCAGAGCCGGCCTCCTGTTCAGTCATTCTGTCTGTTTCGGAAAATTCCGGTTCTGAAGGTGCCGTTTGCTTTTCTATCTCTATCCCGGATTCAGGCTGTCCGGCTTCATCCTGTTCAATCTCCCCGGCATCCGTCGGTATCTCATCTTCCGAAAAAGCGGTTATGTCGGATTCAGCATTTTCAGGTTCAATTGTGTTTATTTCATCGGATTCTGCGGTTTCAGACGATTGTTCATCGATAAATTCAACCATTTCCGGAATGGTGTCTGTTTCCTGTTCATCCAGGGCAGGGGATGCAGCATCAATGGTTTCTTCAGGTTCTTCATCACTGAACGAAAATGCTTCATCAAGTATCTCTGCCGGTTCAGATTCATCCGTTTCCGTTTTTTCCAGAACAGAATCTTCTGACAGCGAGGACTCATCCGTAAATGGCTCGAAATCCTCTATCTTGTCTTTTTCTGTTGGTTGATCACCCGTCAGGGACGCCTGGAAGGATTCTCGTTCAACAAGAAGTTCTCTATCCAGTTCAGTCTCATTTGTAACCGGGCCCGCGGTACTGGATTTATCATCCAGTGTATCCATATCTTCACCGTAGAGTGTACTGAGAAGCTGACGCATTTTCATCTCAAATGGATCGATATAAAGAATATCGCGGTAATGCATAATGGCGCGGTTCTCGTAGCCCAGTTTGCGCATCAGGTCACCCAGCAGCTTGTGTGCACCCAGATGACGTTGATCATAGGATAAAACAGTTTTTATTTCGTTCTCAGCTTTATCATATTCTTTTTTGGCAATAAAGGCTTTCCCGAGGATAAAATTGCCGGTTATGTATTGAGGATGGTGTTTGATCCCTTTCTTGCAGAGAGCGATCGCATCATCCACACGTTTGACCTTTATATAGAGTTCAGCCAGGCGCGCGAATAAAAGAGATTGCGGATTCTTTTTGAGCCTTGCCTCCAGCTCTTCTATGTTATTGATATCTGACATGTATCTACCGGACTATCGACAGGTGAATATACAATTTAAGGAAATTTAATCAATTGATTGTTGAATCGCAAGGATTATTTCATTGTCTAAGTTTATGACAGAACTGGATATTAAACCATACCAGCCATGGATAAAACATTACCAGTCGGAAACAGTTTTAGTGATAATTTCTGTTGTAATTTTGTCGATGGCCTCTGTTATTCCATCCTCCCGGCTTATATCATTCAGATCATATACACCCCATTGACTGATGGATTTTTCCCATAAATCCGTTCGTTTGTGTTTGTCCTCAAATGCCACTTTTACTGCAATGGTTATCCTGAAATCCCCGGCCTGCTCAAGATCATTGCCGGTTTGACTGTACTGGCCGATTCCGTCCGTTACCCTGATAATTTGTCCTTTAAGAACTGCATCCGCGTCTCGATAGTCCGCCACTTTAAGGGCATTGTCTTCGATCAGCGCGTCGATCAGTGCATCGGTTAGTTCCTGATCAATACCGAACTCGGCTGTTCTGTTTTCAAAGAGGGGGACAGCAACAGATTTAATGTGGGGAGGGAGTGTGGATCCTGAAAAACTGTATATGCCGCAGCCGGTCCAGCAGAAAAGGGCAGCCAGAGCAGAGAGCAGGAGAAAAAGGTTGTATTTAATGATCCTCAAGACCATACTCCTTTATTTTTCTATATAATGTGCGCTCACCAATACCAAGCACCCTTGCAACCCTCCGTTTGTTCCCTCTGTATTTTTCAAGCGCTTTTTCAATTTCAATTTTCTCGATTTCCTTTAGTGTCAGCGGCTGTGATTCGTGAACAGGATTGACTTTGTTTTCTATCTCCTTCTCAAAAGGCATGCGCGTATGATGATCATTAACGGGCACGGAAGGACGTCCTAAAATGATATTTCTGAGATCTTCAACCAGCCAGCGGATATCCAGCAATGATCTGTAAATTAATTCTCTTTCGGCCTGTTCAGCCGTTTTGTTTACAATCATGGGAAGGTTTTTGTCAGTGGGGATTTGCTGCTGTATATGGACTTCAAGCATGCTTTTCTGTATACGCTGTCCCTTTTCAAGTATGATAATCCGTTCAACAAGATTTTTAAGTTCACGGATATTTCCGGGCCAGTTATGGCTTTCAAGAAACAGAAATGCATCTTCTGAAAAGCCGCGGAATTTTATATCATTTTCACGGCATACCTCTCGGGCAAAGTGAACAGCCAGGGGACGAATATCCTCCACCCTTTTGCGAAGGGGCGGGATGTCAATTTTAATGGCATTAAGGCGAAAGAAAAGATCCTTTCTGAATTCACCCTGTTGAACAGCAATTTCAAGATTCCGGTTGGTAGCAGCCAGAACGCGTACATCGACTTTGATGGGGTGGCTGCCTCCGACGCGCATAAAGGTTTTATCCTCTAGGACACGGAGCAGTTTGACCTGTGTGCCCAGCGGCATCTCGCCAATTTCATCAAGAAATAACGTTCCCTTGTCGGAGAGTTCAAAATAGCCTTTTCTCATATCAGAAGCACCGGTGAAAGAACCTTTTTCATGACCGAACAACTCACTCTCCAGTATGCCTTCAGGAATTGCGCCGCAATTCACTGTGAAAAGCAGGTTGTCTTTTCGGGGGCTCAATTCATGAATGGCCCTGGCAATGACATCCTTGCCGGATCCGCTTTCTCCGGTAATCAATACGGTGATATTGGTGGATGCGATTTGCTGGACACTTTCCAGCAGCTGTTGATACAAACTTGACTGACCGATCAAATTCAACCGGTCCAATACCAAGTCACTGGAATCTGTATTTTTAATTTCTGCCATTATATTTCAATCCATTTTCCGTCTTCTGCAAATTCAATGGATATGCCGTCTGCTTCAGATAAAAAAAATGGTTTATCGGTAACATCCAAATGAGGCGGAATATGTGTTAAAATCAGATTCGGAATTCTATGACTCATTGCATAATCGGATGCTGTTTCCAAATCCACATGGGTGCATTCACAGATCATCAGACGAAACAAGTGAGAAAGGGCCTCCAAATGTTTCAGGTTTTGTATGTCCGATGTATACAGGATTCGGCTCTTTTTATGGATACTTATATCCAGGCTGTAGCTGTCAGCATCGATCCCTTCTTTTCGAGCCAGTGTGACATTATCTTCAAGATGAGAATTTGCGATACCGATTATGTCAATTTGACCGCTGGAATAAAAAAGTCCGTTTTTAACAGGATACAGATCAAACTCAAATCCATAATGCCCCTTATAAATTTGAAAATAGGGGAACACAGAAGCGAATCCCGGGAGCAGACCCTGAGGCACATAAACCGGAAGATGAGCAACGCGTTTCCGGACATGCATGTATTGCATCAACATGAAAAGGCCCGCAGCATGGTCCGAGTGGGTATGGGTAATGATGACGCCGTCAATTTGAAGCGGATCGATCTGAAAACGGGCCAGTTGTCTTGCGGTGCCGTCTCCCGCATCAATTAATAGGTTGACTGTGTCTGTTTTCAGCAGATAGGAAGAGGCATTTCTTGATGGGTCTGCGATGCCTGAACCTGAGCCAAGAATTAGAATCTTCATTTTACTTTTTTCTTAAAAAATACCACTGTTTGTTCAAGGCCTTTTTGAAGATCAAATTCAGGAGTCCAGCCCAAAAGCGATTCCGCCTTCTTGTAACTGATAACGCTTCTGGCCTGTTCACCTTTTTTTGCGGGACCGTGTTTTTCTTCCGCACTGCTGCCGACAAGCTGTTTGATATGGTTAAATAAAATATTCACGTCGGTTTCAATTCCGGTACCGACATTAAATATATTATTTTCACAGTCGGAGAGCGCAAGGAGGTTTGCGTGTGCGACATCACCCACATATACATAGTCGCGGGTCTGTTTGCCGTCTCCATTGATTACCGGCTGTTCTCCCGCGAGAAGCCGGCTTGTGAATATGGCGACCACACCGGCTTCACCGTGGGGATTCTGCCTCGGGCCGTATACATTGGCGTAGCGCATGATTGAATATTTGATTCCGTACTGAAGCGCGTAAAAATACAAATATTTTTCGACACACAGTTTGGTAATTCCGTATGGAGAAACCGGGCGTGTCAGATGTGTTTCGTCAGCCGGGAAAACATCCTGCTCACCGTAAATGGCTCCGCCGGTTGAAGCAAACAGAATTTTTTGGATATTAAAACGGACCGCATTCTGAAGAATATTCAAGGTGCCTTTTACATTCACATCCGCATCAAATTCCGGGTCCTCAACAGATTTGCGGACATCCATTTGAGCAGCCTGGTGACAGACTACATCGAATTTTTCATGATCAAAGACCTTTTCAAGTTCCCGGGAACGTATGTCCATTAAATAAAATTTGGCTTTGTTGTGAATGTTTTCAATGCGTCCCATGCTCAAGTTGTCCAGAACAACAACCTGATGACCGTTTTCAATAAAGGTGTCTGTAAGATGGGAACCGATGAAGCCGGCGCCGCCTGTGACCAGAATTTTCAATAGGTGCCTCCTTGTTGCGTTTAAGTGCCGGACCTGACAATTGTGTTTCGCAGTGTGCCGATTTCTGAAATGGTAATTTCAATCACGTCGCCATTTTCAACAGGCGAAACGCCTGCCGGCGTTCCTGTTGCGATCACATCTGCAGGTTCCAGAGTCATATATCTGGATATATGAGATATCAGTTCCGGTATCGGGAAGATCATCAGTTCTGTGCTTGCGTCCTGACGTATATCGTTGTTCACTTTCAGAGTGATTTGAAGTTTTTGCGGATTTTTTATCCCATCAGCCGGAACAAGAAAGGGCCCCATGGGACAGAATGTGTCGATACTTTTGGAGCGGTACCATGGATTGCCGGATTCAATATCTGTTTTTTGCATCGTCCGTGCTGTTATATCATTTAAAATGGAATAACCGGCAATATATTCTCCGGTTTCCTCTGCACTGATATTTCGTGCCTGTTTCCCAATAACAACCGCCAGTTCAGCCTCATGATCCACACGGTCTTCAATCCAGCCGGGTATTACAATTTCTCCTTCATGCGGCAGCAATGAAGAGGGCGCTTTGGAAAAGAATAGCGGTTCATCGGGTGTTTCATGTTTCAGTTCTTTAATATGCGCGCTGTAATTTCGGCCTATGGCAATAATTTTCGATGGTCTGGCTATCGGCAGGTTAAAGGAAATATCGGATGGTAATTCAAGTTCGGATATCTTGGCTTGAACCCAGGAATCGGACAGAATCTGCCTGATGGCCTCTCCCTGGCAATAACCCATTTCAACCAGCACCTGCAAAAAAGTAAACGACATTGCATTCTTAATACCCTTTGCCTGCTGATAGATATCCAAAGCTTTGGTCAGGTTTAAGCGGCTGCCGTCAACCTCAATACCAATGCTGGTTTCTTCCCCAATACAAAAAGAGAACAGCTTCACACCATAGCTCCTTATTTATTAAAGCTGCAGTTGAATAAAAAGACCTGAATTGATATATTATAGATATTCCATGTGACTAATTCAAGTGCAAAATGGGCCTCCTCGCTTTTTTTCTTCAGATCCGAACCAAATGATCAGGTTGATACTGTATACCATAAACCACATTTATTAAAAAATGTCTTGATCGTTTACTGAAATCCTTCTAGATTAATATAGAGCTGTTATTATTTCAGCTGCATCCCTTTCTTGGACTGCCAATTTCAGGAAAATTTATTATGCCTTTTACAAACCGCAGACAATTTTTGAAGCACACCGGATTGGCTCTGACATCAATTTCTCTGACCGCCTGGACCCGGAATATGGACAGCAGTGAAAGACCCAATTTTTTATGGCTGGTCAGCGAAGACAACAGTCCCTTCCTGGGGTGTTATGGTGATTCCAATGCCCGAACATCCCATATTGACCAGCTCGCTGCAGACGGGGTGCTCTATGAAAATGCTTTTGCCAATGCGCCTGTTTGCGCACCTGCCCGGTGTACCCTGATTACAGGGATGTATGCCAACTCACTTGGAGCGCAGCATATGCGCAGCAGAAATGCCATCCCGTCTGATATCCGCTTTTTTACCAATTATTTACGAGAAGCCGGATATTACTGCAGCAATAACGATAAGGAAGATTACAACATCGCTTCAAAACCTGCGGGATGCTGGGATGAATCGGGAAAAAATGCGACTTATAAAAAGCGGAAACCTGGTCAGCCCTTTTTTGCTGTTTTTAATCATTCAGTATCCCACGAGAGCTCTTTACATGAGAAGAAACCACTTAAACATGATCCGGCCGGAATGAAACTGAGGGCGTATCATCCTGACAAACCGGAAATCAGGAGGGATTACGCGCAGTATTACGATCAAATATCAAAGCTGGATGAACAAATTGGCCTTAGACTGGCCGAATTGAAAGCAGAGGGGCTTTCTGATAATACGATTGTTTTTTACTATTCTGATCACGGCGGCGTTTTAACCCGGAGCAAACGGTTTCTTTATGATTCAGGAACCCATGTCCCGCTCATTATCCGTTTTCCTGAAAAATACCGGCATCTCGCACCCGGTCCGCCGGGAAGCCGTGAAAACCGGCTGGTCAGCTTTGTAGATTTTGCGCCGACAGTACTGAGTCTCGCCGGTATCCGTATACCGGATATTATGCAGGGACATGCTTTTCTTGGAGCACAGGCAGATAAACCCCGTTCCAATGTATATTTTTTCAGGGACCGGATGGATGAACGCTATGATATGATGCGTGCGGTAAGGAACAAAGGATTTCTATATATTCGAAATTATTATCCGCATCTTGTTTACGGGCAGCATCTGGATTATCTATGGCGAATGGAAACAACGAGAGTCTGGGAACAATGCTACCAAAACGGCCAGTGTAAAGGGCCGGAAACCTTTTTCTGGGAAACAAAACCGGTTGAGGAATTGTACAAAATCATTGATGATCCGGATCAGATTCATAATCTTGCCGGTCATCCTCAATATGCCCAAATTCTTCATCAAATGCAGGACGACCTGCAATCATGGATGATGGATATTCGTGATACGGGTTTTCTGCCTGAACCGGATATGATCAAAAAAGCAGGGGAGGATACCATCTATGAACGATGCAGAGATAATAAAAGATATAAACTGGACCATATAATGACCCGGTGTCATACTGCGATAAAAGGTGATGCCGGGAATTTGACTGATTTGAAAAACATGCTTCATGATGAAGACAGTGGAGTCAGGTATTGGGGTTCGGTGGGCTGCCGTATTTTAGGGGATTCTGCAAGACCTCTCTTTGCCGACCTTGAGACCCTTTTATCCGATAGCTCACCCAGTGTCCGTATTGCGGCGGCAGAAAGCCTCATTCGCTATAAAAAAAACCGAAAAGCATTGAATACACTGGGAGATCTTCTGTTTGATGAAAATACTGAAGTCAGATTGATGGCGGCCAATATAATTGATCATCTTGATCAGCTTGCACTTCCTCTTCTGGAACAGATGAAGCGCAGCCTGAATGATAGAAACTGGATGATCTGCCGTGTAATGGAAAAAGCCCTGGGCGATCTGGATATAAAAAACGAACCGCCCAGTAATTGAAAGTCTGTTTTGTCTGATTCCGGATGGTTCAGCATGAATAAAAAGAAAAAACTGGTATTGGGGCTTGGCAACACCATTTTGACTGACGATGGTGTGGGTATATATGTGGCCAGAGAAATTGCAAAAATTGTGGATAATACGGATGTGGTTGTTGAGGAGGCGGGTATCGGTGGTCTGGAAATCCTTGAGATCATAGCCGGATATCAGGAAGTCACTATAATCGATGCCATGACAACCGGTCAGCATAGTCCGGGTACGCTTTTCAAGGTAGCGATTGAGGATTTAAAAGGGGGCGCTGCTTTTGACAGGCATCATATCAGTCTGAAAGAGGCAGTTGACCTGGGGATGGGTCTTGAAATGGATTTGCCCGATGAAATTGTGATTTACGGGATTGAGATTCAACCTGTCAGAGAGTTTGGAGAAAAATGTACACCAGATATTGAGAAATGTATACCTGAAATCGTTAAAAAGATTATTAAGGAAAATTCCCTCGCTTCGGATATGATTAAATGAATGAAAACATTACTGAATGTTAATCATATTCAGGATTTGATAAATTTAACAATTTCAGAGATGTCAGCCCGCTTTTTTGGTCTGGGCTCATCTGCCGGGTAACCCAGCGGTGTAAAAGCAACAGGCTCCAAATCTTCATTCAATTCAAGAAATTCACGAACTGCTTCAGTATCAAATGCTGCTACCCAGCATGTCCCGAGGCCCAGTTCTGCGGCTGCCAGGATGAGATGATCCATCGCAATTGCTGTATCCACATAGGCATAGCTTTTTCCATCTGACCGCTTCCATGCTTTATCCTTTACCGCACATGCACAAATAACAATTGGCGCTTCAATGAACCAGTCGGCCGAATAGATATTATGCAATTCATCTTGATGATTCTCAACATCAATAATAAAGAGACGAAAAGGCTGTTTGTTTGCGGCTGTTGGCGCCAGCCAGGCTGCTTCCACCACTTTTTCCAATTTATGCTGATCAACAGGATCCGGTTTGTAGGCGCGGACACTGTACCGATGCTCTATGAGATCAAAGAAGTTCATTGCAATCCTCTTTTAATTGATATACGATACCGAAAATTCCAGGGTTATTATGAAACAGATGATTTGTTGAATTTTAACGTCTTGTATTTATCCCTATAGATCCGGAGCGTACTAATGACTGTTTACCCCCTGATTCAATAGAAAATTACGTTTTCAATGGTTCTGCTGAATTGAATATATAATATATAGTGACTTTTAATTATGAAAGCAAGTGAAAAGAACCAATTGGTCCTGATGTAAAAAAATGATGCGGATTTTTTATAAGCTAAGAACATCATAATAATTTGATTTTAAATGGTTTAAAATAGGGTTTTAAGACCAAGGTGGTTGATATGAATATTCTGTAATAAAAATTCTGAATACAAAAAATACTTGGTTATCGATTAAAATCATATTATATTAGTACTTTAAGATCCATTGCACATTGCCTTTACGGATTATTCCGGCCGAGTTGGATTGCACCAACTCGGGCTTGCCAAGGTTTATTGTGCCGGTTATGTATTAAAGAAAAAGGAAGAAAAATGGAACAAGGAACTGTGAAGTGGTTTAACAGGACAAAAGGTTTTGGCTTTATTGAAAGGGAAGAAGGGGATGATGTGTTTGTTCATTACAGTGCCATTGAAGGTGATGGTTTCAAGGTGCTGCACGAAGGAGATAAAGTCGAGTTCGAAGTCACTGAGGGGGACAAAGGTCTTCAAGCCGCGAACGTAAAAAAAATATAGAATTTTTCAAATCCCAAAAACCCCGTTGCCTTTATGGTCAACGGGGTTTTTTATTATCGGCAAAAACCATCCCGACATTTCCACAATCAAATTATATGTGGTTAAATTGTAAATTTAAAATAAAAAGTACCAAATCCCAAAAACCAAATAAATCACAATGACCAAATACAAAACCTGCGTCTTGTTTAGCGCTTGGGATTTGGAATTTATTTGTTGCTTGCAATTTGGGATTTTTTATTGAATAGTACTTTCAGAGTAATT
>Ga0272441_10004018_pt1 | contig 27234 bp, 27 predicted proteins | sample SSMProp6N_FD_193582 | JGI IMG/M metagenome (GOLD analysis project Ga0272441, IMG submission 193582) | Marine sediment archaeal communities from Little Sippewissett salt marsh, Falmouth, MA, United States - SSM-Prop-6N | ecosystem: Environmental > Aquatic > Marine > Wetlands > Sediment ... | reverse complement strand
CTGGGGTGTGGCCCTTACCGACAGTCTTGAAGACGCAGGGCTGCATGTACCCGAGTTGAACATGAAGGTTCAAAAAAATTTACGGGAGCTGGGGTTGCTGCCCCGCGCTTCTGCCAAAAACCCGGTCGATATCGGAGCATCAGGGTTTGCTTTCGATTACGAAAAGCTGAAAAGTATGGCCAGGGAAATTCTGCTTTCGGATGAGGTGGATGCCCTGATCCTGCACGGAATCGGCAGAGCGGGCATGCACAATGAAGATACCCAGGATGTGATGAAGCTGTTTTTGGAGATTGAAAAGAAGATTATCCTCGAAATCAGCGATCTGGAACAGGAAACCGGGATACCGGTGCTGATCGGCAATCATTTTACCCCCTGGGAAAGCCAGGCCGTGGCTGATCTTAACAATCAAGGCCTGCGTACATACAACCGTCTGGATGACATAGCCCAGATACTTGCCTTGATGTATGAACACTGGAGAATGAAACAGGCAAGGATTTGATAGGCCTTCTTTATTTCATATCTTTATCAATACTACTTTCAAGTAAAAGGTTGTAAACTAATCAGCGCTTAATATCATCGGAACAAGCAGATATGAGGGTTGATCAGCATCATGATAGATTCTCTGATGGGCCTTTTCCATCTGAGATGTCATTCCGATAGGGGCCCCGGTATTCAGATTTCTGCCAAATTCGGGAAAATTCGAACTGCTTATCTGCAACCTGATCTTATGCCCGGCCTTAAACACATTGCTGACGGCACCGATTTTGATCTCGAACCTGTACACCTTGTCTTTTTCTAAAAATACCGGATTTGCAAGTGACTCTCGAAAGCGTGCCCGTATGACGGCCGCTTTCAGATTGATGGCCTTGCCGTCGGGATACACATCAACAAGTTTGGCAGTAAAATCAGTATCTTTGGCGGAAGAGGATGCAAAAAGAACAACTTTCGTCTCTCCGGTCACCTCCAGGTCTTCCTCAAGCGGCTCTGAAGTATAGACCAGGACATCGTCTCTCTTTTCAACCTCTCTCTGATCCCAGGGCCCAGGTTTGGCACTACCATAAATCGATGTCCCTCCGATTGAGGGAACCGGGTCTGCCGGGTCATACACAAAATTATCAAAACTCTCATTGCAGGGACTTTTCGGACTCAAAAACCCATCGTCCAAAACAGAGTTTGCTTGACCACTGCTGTGTAAATAAAATTTAACATTAAAAGCACGCCTAAGGGGCCACTGTTTCTCTGTTCTCCATTCATTTTTTCCCATCATAAATATTCGCACAGGGCCCAAGCTGAAATCGTAGACGGCCTCCCCTTTTAACCAGTAGCGGTACCAGTCGAGAATTGTTCCTATCTGCTTAATAAATCCGGCCTGTTTACCGAATTCGACATCCTCAAACTTCGAGGTTGTAACGTGGGTCCAGGGACCAATGATGATCTGGCTCCGGCGGGCCTCAGGGCTGCCGCCCTCTTGCTGCATGCGAATGAAATCAGTAAACATCAGGTCAAGATAGTAATCATACCACCCGCCGATGAGCAGAGCCGGGACCGTTATCCTGTTTATCTTATCATCGACGCGGATCTTTCCCCAGTAAGCATCCGGAACCGGGTGCGAGATCCAGTCATTGTAGAAGGGAATATCTTCTCCCAAGGCATCGTCAGCCTCGATCAACGGCAGGTACTTCACAGCCCTGTCCCAGTCGATATTCTTTCCATGCCGGGCCTCTCTCAGGGCATTTTCATAATGCCAGACCAAAATATCATTGATGCGATAAACCCCATTATAAATCCAACGCGGGTAGACATTCTGGCTGGTAACAATCGGCACCATGGCTTTCAAATATTTACTGCCGGCAGCCGATGCCAGCCATTGGGTGGAACCGTAATATGAAAAACCATACGTGCCAACCTTGCCCGACGACCAGGAGCGGGTGCCGGCCCATTCAATAGTATCAAACCCGTCCGAGGCCTCGTGAATATACGGATAATACTCACCCTCTGATTTATATTTTCCACGCACATCCTGCACAACAAACACAAATCCCTGGGATGCGAACATACGGCCTGCGAATTCATACTTGTGAAAGGGATTGCTCTTGTCATACGGGGTTCTGGTTACAATCACCGGAAACAAACCTTGCGCGTCAGGCCGGTATATATCTGCCGTAAGGTTGATCCCATCGCTCATAGGAATCATAATATCCCGTTCAAGTGATACCGAGTATTGGGGCTGGGGCATGCCTAAATACCACGCAACAATTCTCCATTCCAGATTCTCATGGAAAACGACCAGCAATCCCAGCACAAGAATCACAACGAACAGCATTATCCTGGTACGATTTGTGATCTTCATCACCCCCCCTTATAGAAAACAAAACGTATTCATTGCAAAAAACTCTTCAATTAATAATCGGTCAGGGAAAATTTTCAAGCACTGACCCATTGGATGATTCGATTTAATATATGAGCGTCAAAAACAATTAGTTACTAATGAGAATCGATTGCAATCTTTTCTTTGGCCCTGTTTTTGCGCTTCTTCTTCTGACGGCGGAGTTTCTCTCTCTTTATGGCCTGCTCGCTGTCCTTGCCATTGAGCATTTCTTCAATCTTATCAGCCAGCATACGGCGGGCGAAAAATCGGTTCATGGCCTGGCTTCTGTCTTTCTGGCACTTAACTTCAATCCCGGAGGGAACATGCTTCAACCACACACAGCTTGACGACTTGTTGAGCTTTTGCCCCCCCCTGCCTTGAGAATGCACGAATTTTTCAAGCAGGTCTTTTTCATAAATCTTTAAGAAATGCATTCTTTCTTCCAGAGCCTTGATTTTTTCCGGACTGACCACGAATTAATTACCCTTTATTTGGGTATCTCAGCGTATATATATAAGAAAATACGCGCTGAATGCAAGATAGGCAATGATAACGGAAACAATAAAATACCATTTGCCATGAAAGTTGAACTTGCCGAAAAGCCAGTAGCCGCAGTGGGGGCACTTGATGAACCATCTGCGGTACACCAGTCCGTAGCAATGGGGACAGTGATATTTTCTGCCAGTGGCCTCCATTTCACGACGCTCCAGGTTGTCTTTCAGTGAGCGGTGCAGATTAAGATTTTCCCTGCACTTCGGGCATCGAATATCAGATGGTTGAAAGTCATCCCAGACAACTTTGGTTCCGCACACCGGACAGGTAATCGTAATCATATCATTCCTCTACTAGGTGATGAAAATAAAAAAGCATCAGGTCTTACCACCTGCCGCCTTGAATTATGGATAATGACAGCTGTAATGTATCGGAACCATGGAAGATATTCAACTTTGTTGTCTCCCCCTGTGGATCGAAATAGATATCCAGACCATCACCATTCCGGACATGGAGCTTTTCCGGCAGCAAGCGCTCATCGAGCACAAGACTGCCCCAGGTATAGGTTAATATTTGCGATGAGAGTTTTTTTCGTTTGAACAGATACGGCCCTCCAGGCACAGTTCCCGCCATGAGACCAATCAGGTCGGTTCGCGGAATTTCATACTGCGCTAATGGTACTCCCCATACATCGTCAATCGTTATCAGACCTTCATCCACTTTCAATGTGTACAGTGTCAGACCTCCCGGCCCATACAGCTGAGCCAGCCCCTGGGTTTGCGACGCAAGCACGACAGCTCCGCCATAGTGGATTTTTTTCCCCTGAATACTCCCGTTAAGGTCGAATTCAGCCCGAAAGGGAAATTCATCATGGGTCAGCGGGACATGGACGCCGGCACACCCCCAGGCAAGGTAGATTAGCGCGTTTATCAAGGTTAATGTTCGCCACTTCATCGATTATACCATATACCAAGCTTAATGCCGGAGGCAAGCCCTGCAGGTATTGACAATGCAAAAATCAATCTTACTTAATAGATTCATGATCAGCAGAATACTGATACCAACCGATTTCAGTGATCCGGCCCAATATGCCCTGGAGTATGCGCTTGACTTGAATAAACTTTATACCGCTAGGCTGTATTTACTGCATGTCCTGCAGGACTTTACCGATTTTTCTGAATTCAATCTGAGCCCGAGCATGCTGCCCCAGCTTTATGCCGAGTTTGAGCAGAGTGCAACCAAGCGGCTTGAAGAAATCGTGAATACAAAAATTCCGTCTGATATGAACTGCGATACCTATATATTGCACGGAATTCCTTTTTTTGAGATTATCCAGTTTGCAAGAAACGAATCTGTTGATCTAATCGTAATCGGCACCCGCGGCCGCACCGGTTTGCAACATGTGCTGTTCGGATCTACAGCTGAAAAGGTTGTCAAGAAAGCTCCCTGTGCAGTGCTGTCGGTCAGACACCCGGAATCGGAATTCACCATGCCCTGAGGCCTTTCACTGGATGGGGTTAATCGGTCCGTCGATTCCACCCTGCACGAATTGTGTCACAAGAGGATCCTCTGTTCTTTGGAAAGCCTCGGGGTCTCCCTCGAACACGATCTGTCCTTGATAAAGCATTGCCATATAATCCGCCAGATTAAATGCACCTTGGATGTCATGACTGATCACCAATGTTGTAGCCCCGGACTTTCTTTGGACTTCACGGATCAGGGCATTGATGGCATTAGTCATAACCGGATCGAGTCCGGTTGTAGGTTCATCGAAAAACAACAGTTTGGGACTCAGGGCCAGGGCTCTGGCAAGCCCTACCCGTTTCCTCATGCCTCCCGAGATCTGAGAAGGCATTTTATCTTCAATACCAGTCAGTCCGACTTCCTGAAGCAGAACATCCACTTTCTGAAATATCTGTTCTCTTTCAAGCTTTGTATGGACCTTGAAAGGAAACCCGACATTCTGGCCAACGCTCATTGAATCAAAGAGGGCCGCATCCTGAAAACATACCCCGAAATCTTTGCGGATCGCATTTAGCTCATACTCACTCATTGCGCCTATATCGTTACCATCGATCAGGATATTGCCTGAGTCAGGTTTGATAAGACCGAGAATAATTTTCAAAAGCACACTCTTGCCTGTTCCACTGGGTCCGATAATCACAGTAATTTTTCCGGCAGGCACCTCAAGGTCAAGATTGTTCAGAACCCTAAGACTCCTGAAAGACTTGTTCAATCTACGGATATCTATCATTCCTGTTTCCGCCAGATAATAGAGTACAGATCGTTTCTGCGGTGTGAGAGCAGGGAAAATCGGCTTTTGATTTTTTCGATCTCATTCAGATCCAGCCGCACGACATTCACAGCCTCCCCCTGACCTGCATCCAGCAGCTTATTCCCCCAGGGCCCCGCTATCATCGAATGCCCATAGGGCACATATTTAAGATCCGGATTAAACGCCGGCTGCACACCAATCACGAACCCTTGGAGTTCAAGGGCACGCATCCTCACCAGCATTTCCCAGTGAGCCCGGCCGGTAGATAGAGAAAATGTTGCCGGAACAAATAACAAGCTGACGCCCCTGTCGGCCAGCAGCTGAATCAGGGGCGTAAAGCGAATATCATAGCAGACAATCACCGAGGCCGTGCCCCAGGGCGTATCAAATGAACCAATCGTATTCCCGGCCTTTACGATCTGAGACTCCTTAACAGCGGGCCCTCCGGGCGGGTTACAATCAAACAGATGGATCTTGTCGTGCTGAAAAATCCGGGCACCTTGCGGGTCAAAAACTATGGCCCTGTTGAAAGGCATACCCATTCCTGTTTCATAGGGCAGGCTTCCGGCTATGAGATAGATCTGATTTTTCTTGGCGGCTTTCTGCATTTCATCAAGCGCTTCCCGGGTGAAATGAACAGCTGACTGTATTGACTCGGGCTCATACGGTGAAATAAAAATTTCCGGAAGAACCACGACCTTGGCTTCTAACGCCTTTGCCTGGTCAACCATGGCAAGAGCACGATACAGATTGTCTTTGATATCATACCCCTGCTTAAGCTGGCACACTCCAATGTTTACATATGGTTTGTCCATTTTCATCAATATGAAAAACTTAAAAAAAATATGCTGCTTTTGAAAACCTACGATATCAGAGAAACAAATGATTTGGCAAGTCGCTTGGAATCACTTTCGCTGGGCAGCCACATGTTTATCTTGGTATCTGCTCTTTTCACCTTGGAAATCCAAGATTTCAGACGCTTGAGATCAATCTTCCTGCAGAACAGCTCATGCCATGAATTCAGGTAGATTACATCAACTTCTTTGACTGAATTCAGAGTGCCGGGCAGTTCCATATTCCCGATAAGTATGATTTTCTCGATATAACTTTTTTCTATGAGAGCTTCCCTCTCCAAGCCGATTGAATTGGCCTCGGGGATCAACCTGCTCAAATGAGAAAGGAGAGACTGTATATGGGACATCAGCACATTGGTTGAATTGGGAATCATATGAAAGACTGTTGCCGGATCGACCCTGCGATTGTATACCAGCCAGGCCAGGATTCTGACAATACGCTCATCCGACATGATCGGCACCCTCTTACCCAAGACCGGAGATATGTTGTGAATATGCCAGATCCCATCGGTGAAAGAAAAATACAATTCATGATATGCCGGTTCTTCCTGTTTGACACGCTTCTCACATCGTATTTTTCCATCCTTGGATACATAAAAGGCCTCTATTCTGCGCCGTAAGATCTCCAGCTCCCGGTCTTCTCTCATTGAGTCCTTCATGACAAAAGCTTTTGCTCTGCGGATAAGCAATATTGTTGTTCTTTTCAGATACTGATGCATTTCATCCCCGAAGGCCCGGTAGCGTTCCACATCCCACTCGTGAAATCTGTTCAAATCCGTTATGACTTTCAGAGACCAACCCCATGATTTCACAACATCAATCATTATTGATGCCTTATCCCGACCACCTATCCTCATCAGATCTTTTTTGGTGATATTCGGAGCGACCTTAAGATAAAAACATTTTCTGAGCAGCTCGATGGACTCAGAATCGCCCTGTGATGTATAGTAGCGTTCAATTCGTCGGAATGTTTCAATATATGGATCAACAACATCATCGTTGGTTGCATGCAAAACCTTATCCTTGAGAATCTCACACAAAAGCGGTTCATCCCCGTCAGGTTCCAAGTAGGTAGCTACCAAGGCCATCTTGATAACCGACTTGAGAGGATCATCAAGGGCTTTATGCATCTGCCATAGAGCAGCTCCTAAAAATTCCTGCTCGGGAATTTTGTCGATATTGCCCATATCAACAAAATCATCCGCCCCAGAGCCCCGGCTCTGATCGAGCAACGAAATCCCCTGCGCATATCCCTGTGCGGAAATACCTACCGGCAAAATCCACCACAGCGGAATCCGGCCTTCGATATGTGTCATGGTACGATAGAATTCTTCTTTCAAAAGAATTTTCTGGGCCGAACCTGATCCCTCATGCGAGACCTTTCCGAAATTATTGGCACGAATGTCGAGGATATCCATCAGAAAAAAATGGCCGTCCACCTTGTACTGGGTGGTCATCCATTTGTTAATCAATTCCAATTTATTGCGCAGGATTTTCATGCGGGATTTACTAATAGAGTCTCTTTCAACAACCACCCATATGTCATAATCCGACTGGTCGGTCTGGCCGACACTTGCCACGCTCCCGATTGTAAAAACGCCTTCGATTTCTCTTTTCTTAGGAACATGTTCTTTCAACTCCTTGGAATCGATCCGAATAGAAAGGCAGGTCCCTAATGTCTTGATTGTATCCGAGGGCCATTCCATGGTCTTTATTCCGCACGGACAGTTTATATCGGGAATAAAGCCCGGCAGTAAAGGATGATTAACGTGAAGACACAACGGTAAAAGTTGCAGAAACACCCTGGCGCCTTCCGGGTCGTTTTCATGCATAATATTCTGTTTATAGCGATTATAGTTTAGAAATGCCTTGTGATTGCTGGTGAGCCTGGACTCAAAATCTTTCATGCTAAAACATATCGCACTATTTCGCTGTTGACTTTAACCGCAAAAACAGGCCGATACCAAAAATTATCATCCCAAAGCACAGAATCTGACCCATAGAAAATGATCCAAGCACAAATCCCAATTGGGGATCTGGCTCTCTGAAGAACTCCAGAATAAATCTGAATATTCCGTAGAGCAGTAGAAAAAGCGCCAGAAGGTGTCCATGAGTTCGAATACGTGTGCCCAAAACATACATGATAAGGAAGATGACAAACCCTTCCAGAAATGCCTCGTAAAGCTGCGAAGGATGACGCGGGTCCGGCCCTCCTCCCGGGAAAACCATCCCCCAAGGCACATCGGTCACCCGGCCATAGAGCTCGGCATTAATGAAGTTTCCGAGCCGGCCGAAAAACAGCCCGGGAGGTGCAGCTATTGCTCCCAGATCAGCCGCTAACCAGAACGATATTTTCCTCTGCAAGGTAAATAGCCAACCGGCAAGGCAAACACCTATCAGGCCGCCGTGAAACGACATGCCTCCCTGCCATACAGCGAATATTTTCAAAGGGTTATGCAGGTAGAAATCAAAATTATAAAACAGACAGTATCCGAGGCGAGCCCCGATGATGAGACCGAGAATACAGTAGGCCAGCCCATCTTCAACATCATGACGGGTCAGATCTTCCTTCCTGAGGCGAATAATTCTTAAAATAACGAAATAAGCTACAACAAAACCGATAACATACATCAATCCGTACCATCTGATCTGGATAGGACCCAGATGCAGCAGTACCGGATCGATCTGAGGATAGTTCATGAGATTAGTGATTCTCATAGCAGGAACGGCAAAGTCAAGTTTAATCACATATTACGGCTACATAGGCCGGCTTTTTTCTGAGATATACGCGGGATAGCGCTTTCTTACCGGATACAAAACAATCCGTTTTCATGTTACAATACATCTAACGGACATCTTTTTAATAAAAACATTTTATAATGTCTGGCTTATATTGTTGTTTTAAAGCCTTGCCCGGTCTTGACTTAATCATATCGAATTGATATTATTATTTATTCGAAAGGAATTAATCATGTTCAAGGTTGGTGATATTGTTGTTTATCCAGCACATGGAGTTGCCGAAGTAGAATCAATCGAAGATCGCGAAATTTCGGGAAATTCGATCTCTTTCTTCATGCTGAAAGTTCTCGATACTGAAATGACCGTCATGGTACCGGTGGCAAATGCCAACAATGTGGGTATCCGCCCTTTGCTTGATGAAGAGGGTATTCAAGAAGTTCTGGACATTTTACATCAACGGGATATACCCATCGACAATCAAACCTGGAACCGCCGTTATCGTGAATATATGGAAAAAATAAAGAGCGGTTCGGCATTTGAAATTGCCGAAGTTCTCAGAGACCTGAATATCCTTAAACGGGGAAAAGAGCTCTCCTTTGGCGAGAGAAAGATGTATGACACTGCCAAAAACCTTTTACTCAACGAGTTCTCGATTTCAAAGGGCAAGAACAAAGCTGAAGTTGAAAGAATTTTCCTTGAAGCCATGGGCCGCAGCGAGCCCGGCTAATGAAAAAGTAAAAGGATATACTAATGAAATGGTTCATGCGCATTGTCATTGCCTTGGTGGTTTTCTACGGTTCATTCAGCTACGCCACTATCTATATGGGTGGCGGTATCTGGTTGATCGTTCTGCCGCTGATTGCCGAGTCATGTCTTGTTTCAATTTTCTTAAGTGAAGTGAGAGGATTCAAGCTTCAGCCGATGGCGTATGTCGGCGGGCTACTCGGGACTATCCTGGGGCTGGTTATCGGAAGTCTCCTGGGCTATGTGCTACTCAGGCTCGAAGGCGGCATCTTCCTGTTTATACTTTTGAATACGTTATTTGCCTATCTTGGTTATACTATCGGGGTACCGTGGGGCAAACAGATCGGGGAACTGCCGGCCTTCAAAAAGAAACTTCGGGGCGAACCCTGCAACCAGAAATTACTGGATACCAGTGTCATTATTGACGGAAGACTGCCCGACATCTGTGAAGCCGGATTCATCACTGACACGCTGGTTGTCCCCCAGTTTATTCTGAACGAGTTGCAGCATATCGCTGATTCGGCTGACAACCTGAAACGTGCACGCGGCAGGCGTGGTCTGGATGTCCTCAACAGACTGCAAAAAAGCCCGCATGTTACAATAGAAATAACAGACAAGGATTATCCGAAAATTAAAGAGGTGGATTCAAAACTGATTGCACTGGGCAAGGACATCGAAGCAAACATCCTGACAAACGACTTTAATCTTAACAAAGTTGCTCAGATTCAGGGTATTACTGTTTTGAATATCAATCAGCTGGCAAATGCAGTCAAACCCATTGTTCTTCCGGGTGAAAGAATCAATGTTACCATCACAAAACAAGGCAAAGAAAAAGGGCAAGGAGTCGCATATCTTGACGACGGTACCATGGTGGTGGTTGAACAAGGAGAAAATCTCGTCAATGAGAGTATTGACGTGGTTGTTACATCCATCCTGCAGACACCCGCCGGCCGTATGATATTTGCCGCACCCAAGGATAGTGAAAGCTAGTGTCGTCATAGTCGCCGCCGGAAGCGGAAGGCGCATCGGACAAAAAAAACAATTTATTGCTTTGCGAGGAACCCCCATCCTGAAACGCTCTGTGGCCGTCTTTGATAAGCACGATGCGATTGAGCATATTGTGGTAGTGGTTTCTCCTGAAGACGTCTCCTCCTGCAGTACAATGCTTGCTGATACAAGCACACCCCTGATTGTTACGGCTGGTGGAGCCAGCCGGAGTGATTCGGTACGCTGTGGCCTGGATCATCTTGCGCACAGCAAAGTTGTGATGATTCATGACGGGGTACGGCCTTTTGTAACACCTGAGCTTATATCCAGGCTCCTTGAAAACATCGAGGGATATGATGCCTGCATTCCCGGACTTGAAGTCTCGGACACGCTGAAGGAAATTCACGGCGATACGGTTCTTAAAACAGTTTCGCGTGAAAATCTCTTCCAGGTACAAACTCCCCAGGCGTTCATCTCCGAGCTGATCATCCGAGCCCATGAAACAAGGTCTGAACAGGCCACCGATGACAGTTTCCTGATCGAAAAAGCCGGCGGTAAAGTAAGGCTTGTAAAAGGTGATCCTTATAATATAAAGATTACCCTGCCGGAAGATATCTTACTAGCAGAGGCAATACTGACATGTCGTACAGAGTAGGAACAGGCTTTGATATTCACCGCTTGGTTGCGGGGCGGGAACTCGTGCTGGGGGGGGTCAGGATACCTCACTCAAAAGGGCTCCTGGGCCATTCTGACGGCGATGTCATCATCCATGCCATCTGTGATGCCATCTTAGGAGCCCTGGCAAGAGGCGACATCGGGCAGCACTTCCCTGACAGCTCCGAGGAAACCCTCGGCATGAACTCGCTGGAAATGCTCAAAATCATAATAGAAGAAGTCAGTGCGGAGTACCGCATTGTCAACATCGACGTTAACTGCATCTGTGAACAACCGAAACTGTCAGCTTACAGAAACGACATGACAACTACAATTGCTGATACCTGCGGTATCGTATCAGACATGGTATCGGTTAAATTCCGCACCCATGAAGGTCTGGGGGAAATCGGCAGATCCGAAGCGATCAGCGCCCAGGTCGTGGTGCTTGTACACAAACACAGAGACCAGGAGGAAGAGTAGATGACAATTGAAATCTACAACACACCCTATAAGAAAAAGCAACCCTTTACCCCCCTATCTGACAACAAAGTCGGCATGTATGTCTGCGGAGTTACGGTCTATGATATGTGCCATATCGGGCATGCCAGGTCGCTGATCGTTTTTGATACCATAGCGCGATTCCTGCGCAAAAAAGGGTATGCTCTGACCTATGTCAGAAATTTCACTGATGTCGATGATAAAATCATCGCCCGGGCCAACCGGGACAATATTTCCTACAAAGAAATATCCGAGCGTTTCATTGACGAATTCCAGACAGACATGGAGATTCTCAAAGTCAAAAAAGCCGATATCGAACCCAAGGCCACCGAACATATCAGCGAAATCATCGAGATGGTCAAAAACCTGATAGACAAGGGTCTGGCCTATGAGGCGAACGGCAGCGCATACTTCAGCGTGGCCAAATTCAAAGGTTACGGCAAGCTCAGCGGCCGCAGACTCGAGGATATGATAGCCGGTGCCAGAATCGATATCGAAGAAAAGAAACTGGACCCGCTGGATTTTGCCCTGTGGAAAAAAAGCAAGGAAGGCGAACCCTGGTGGGAAAGCCCATGGTCAAAAGGCAGGCCCGGCTGGCATATCGAGTGTTCTGCCATGAGCACCCACTATCTCGGGCCAACCCTTGATATCCACGGTGGTGGCCGGGATCTCATATTTCCTCACCATGAAAACGAAACCGCCCAATCCGAAGGCGTGTATGGCCAGGAATTTACCAGATATTGGGTCCACAACGGATTTGTCACCATAGACAACGACAAGATGAGCAAATCACTGGGCAACTTCCTTACAATCCGCGAGATCACCAAAGATATCGAACCGGAAATTCTAAGGCTGCTTCTGCTTTCAAGGCACTACCGCTCGCCGATTGATTTTTCGAAAGATTCTCTGAATACTTCAAAATCCAGCCTGATTCGATTCTATGAAATGCTTGACCGGTTCAATCAAGCCCCGCTGGGCTCAGATGATTCAACCCTTGGGTCGATGATTGACACTTTCCGCCATAAATTCGATGAGGCAATGTGCGACGACTTCAACACCGCTCTGGCCCTGGCCCATCTACACGAACTGACTACCGAGATCAACAGAGCCCTCGATCACACCAGCCGGGTCAGCGCCGATGACAGGTCAAACTTCTCTGCAGCCGTTTCTGAAATCTCAGAGATTCTAGGTGTTCTGGAAAAAGAACCGGCCGGCTTTCTGGAGAAAATAAAAAAATCCGGTATCAGTGAAACCGGCCTGACTCAAAAAGAAATCGAAGAGCTGATCCGGAGCAGAAATGAGGCCAGAAAGTCCAGGGATTTTCAAAAAGCCGATGAGATCAGGGATATGCTCGCGGCCAAGGGTATCCAGCTCAAAGACTCTGCCGATGGAACTCAGTGGGAGAAAACCTAGCCTGTCCTGATGGAATTCAAGCTCACATCCCAGTACAAGCCCCAGGGTGATCAACCCCATGCCATAGATGCGCTGTGCCAGGGCATTGAAAAGGGCACACGGGATCAAGTTTTGCTCGGCGTTACCGGCTCCGGCAAGACTTTCACCATGGCCTGCGTCATCGAACGCATGAATCGTCCATCCCTTGTAATTGCGCCCAACAAAATCCTGGCAGCCCAGCTCTTTGGTGAATTCAAAGAACTGTTTCCTAAAAACGCAGTTGAATACTTTGTCAGCTACTATGACTACTATCAGCCCGAGGCCTACGTACCATCACGGGATCTGTATATCGAGAAAGATTCATCCGTCAATGAAGACATCGACAAGCTCAGGCACCGTGCCACGCGGGCCCTTTTCGAACGCGAGGACTGCATTATTGTGGCATCTGTTTCGTGCATCTACGGCCTGGGTTCACCCGAGGCCTACCAGGGAATGCTGCTCTACCTGGAAAAAGGCCGTAATATCAGCCGTGAAGATATTCTGAAAAAACTGGTGGAAATCCAGTATGAACGTAACAATTTCGACTTTCACCGCGGGACCTTCCGCGTGCGTGGCGATATCATTGATATTTTTCCGGTTCACGAAGAAGACAAGGCCATTCGGATCGAACTCTTCGGAGACGAAATCGATGCTATCTGGGAAATCGATACTATGCATCACAAAAAGATCAGGCAATTATCGCACTTTCCGATTTACCCGGCCTCGCACTATGTAACTCCCAAATCATCGCTTATAAATGCCATCGAATCCATCAAAGCAGAATTAAGGCAGCGTATCGATTTCTTCAGGAAAGAGAACGCTCTGATCGAGGCCCAACGTATCGAAGAGAGGACCAATTACGATCTCGAAATGCTGATGGAAACCGGCATATGCAAGGGAATCGAAAACTATTCGCGGCATCTGACCGGCCGCAGGCCGGGCCAAGCACCCCCCACCCTGATGGATTACCTGCCCAAGCATACCATGGTATTTCTGGATGAATCGCATGTGGGTGTACCGCAGCTGATCGGGATGTATCGCGGCGATCACTCGCGCAAATCCAACCTGGTGGAGTATGGATTCCGGCTTCCTTCGGCCCTGGACAACCGCCCGCTTAGATTCGACGAATTCAACACCCTGGTCAATACGATCATGTACGTCTCGGCCACGCCCGGCGAATATGAGAAAAAGAAAACACAGAAAATAAGCGCCGAGCAACTCGTCAGGCCGACGGGCCTGCTGGACCCTGAAATTGAAGTCCGTCCGGCAAGCGGACAGGTCGATGATCTCTATCGTGAAATTATCAAACGGGTCAAGGCCGGTGAGCGCGTGCTCGTGACCACGTTGACCAAACGCATGGCCGAAGAGCTGAGCGACTATTATCAGAATCTGGATCTCAAGGTCAGGTACATGCACTCGGACATCGATACTCTGGAGCGCATCGAGATCATCAAGGGTTTGAGGGAAGGCTTGTTCGATGTTCTGGTGGGCATCAATCTGCTGCGCGAAGGCCTCGACCTGCCCGAAGTTTCGCTGGTGGCGATCCTGGACGCCGACAAAGAGGGCTTTCTGCGCTCTGAGCGTTCGCTGGTACAGACCGCTGGCCGGGCATCCAGGAATGTCAACGGCATCGTAATCATGTATGCCGACACCATAACCCCATCCATGCAGCGCGCTATCGATGAAACCGACAGGCGCAGGCAGATCCAGAAGGCCTACAACAAGGCCCACGGCATCACACCCAAAACCATCCAAAAGAATATCCGCGATATCCTGGCTTCGATTTACGAGCGCGACTATGCCGAACTGGCCGCCGAGGTCAAAACATCCATGGGGTCTATCAAAGTGAATGAAATCAAAACCACTATCGATGAACTTGAGAAAAAGATGAGGCAAGCCGCTGACGACCTCAGGTTTGAAGATGCCGCCAAACACCGCGATGAGATCAAAAGGCTCAAAAGAATCCAGCTGGCGCTAGGGGAATAAATGCGAAAACATCTGAAAGCTCAGGGTTATAAGATCATGACCGATCAGCGGTCCACTCTTGTCTACAAGGCTGTCAGGCCCGACCTGAGGGAAATCATTCCTCTTACAGGCCCGATCGGAGAGTTGTCTTCATTGCGCGGCCGGGGGCCGCTCAGGATGATCGAGCCGGATCTCGTGGTGCGCCCGCTGCGCCACGGCGGGGTGTTCAGAAAGCTTACCGGCCGCAATTTTATAAGCCCGGCGCGCAGCTATCGCGAGCTTGCAATCAGCACCTATCTGCGAAAAAACAGTGTCCTTACCCCGGAGATCATGGCCATCCGGCATGTCCGCTCCGGGCTCTTTTACCACATCACGGTCATATCGCAGATGGTGCCCGACTCAATTGATTTGCTTGAGTTCCTGGAAACCCGGGGTAATGACTTCTCAGCAATTTTTTTTGACGTGGGCTCGCTGGTACGCTCAGTTCACTACCTGGACGTATTCCATGCCGATCTGCACATCAAGAACATACTGCTTGACGCCAAGATGAAACCCTGGATCCTCGACCTGGACAAGGCCCGCCGACTCCCATACCTGCCGCAGGCTGCCAGGCAATTAAATACCAGGCGGTTCTTCCGCTCGTGCCGCAAGTGGCAGGCCAAAGACAGAATCAGCCTGCCTGCCGACTGGCAGGCTCAATTCATACAAGGGTATAAACAACAGCCCTGACAAACTGGCTTAAACTTTTAGGCTTTGGTCCTGTTCGCTTTGCATGCATATTCCAAGGCGGATGTTGCGTGAAAGCATTTCATATATGCTCGCTTTTTTTGCACCAAGGATTTATAGCCGTCTTGCTTTTCCGCCCTCTGAAAGCTATTAATAGAATGCATATATACCCGTTTAATTTCAGGAATGAGGAGGTGCTTCATGAAAAAATATTTTTATCTATCAGCATCGGTCTTGATTATGTTTCTGCTGTTTTTTGGAAGTGCCGCGGCGGTTGAAATCACGGTTTCAGGCACAGTTACCCTGGTGGATTACGACTCGGATGCCGATGATTTAACCTTTGTATCGCTTCCTTCAGGAAATATTTATCCCATTGACTATAATGGTGAATTTGTTCCTCCGTTTGTTTCGGATGTTACTTTAGGCATTTTTTCGATTGACCTGGATTTCGCTCCCGGCACAGAAATCGGCTTCCTGGTTACCGGACCTGAAGCTACAACTATTGCCACCAATACACCCTTCATTACGACCGGCAATTTCGATCGCGAGGACCTGCACCTGGAAATCTACGGCAAAGACCTGATCGACTATGTAGTCGCCAATTCCAACATAACCGACCAGGAAACGACAACCATCATCCTCGGCCGGGTGGACTGGTCAGCACCTCAAGTCGGCATTGCTGGTTTAAATTCACATGGTCTTATTCAGGATTTTACGACTGATTATCCCAAAAGATTCTTCAGTTGGGTAAAGGAATCAGAAAATCAGGGACTGGCCCTGCCGCAGAATATCGAGGTTGCACTCTACCCCGGACCAGACTCAATCTATCAAAACAGCGAGGTGCGGGCATACCCATATCTTTATACTGAACCAGATCCTGATCAGTATCTAGTCTCATTTGCCAGGCCGATCATCGGAATCGGTGTCTCCGGTACGGTATTCTCCGGGACCGAAGGGGATGACGAGCAGCCGCTCGACTCGGGTTGTGTTTCAGTCAGGGATAAAGACGAAGACCTTGTTCGCAACGGTGATGAAATCGAAGCGGGAGATGTCGGTGCCTTCAGCCTGATCGCACCCTGGGCCGAAGATATCTTCCTGCAGGTCAGGGGCCCTGCAGGCGGCGACTTCACCTGGATCACCTACCCGTTCTTCTTATCCGGTTTTAATGTGGAAGATATTGAGCTGCAGGTGCTCGAAAAAGACCTGGTGGAAGGCGTGCTGGCAACCTTCAATACTACCTTTGATGACGTGAATATTGGCGAGGAGGACTATGACAGCATCGGCCTGATCGGCGGGATTGTCGAGCGCATCATTTATAACCAGGCGGGCAACGATTACGTGGATGCCGAGGGCGTCAGCATCAACATTACCGACACAAATGATCAGGAAGTGGACTATAAGATCCTGTATATGAATGCATCCGGCAATTTCGTTGAAGGAACACAGACCACCGATACCGGCACTTTCGCGATTTTGATTGACGATGAGGGCGTGACATTCCCTATGGATGTCAAGTTTCTGGCAACCTCAAGCGCTGAGGGTTTCGAGTATAACGAGGTTGTCGAGGCCCGGGTATATGCCTATGCGGAAAAAGACGACGGCATGCTTACCTTTGCCCCGCTCGTGGTGTACTATGACGTGGACGAAGGAGACGAAGAAATAGACGACGGCGGTGGCGGTGGCGGCGGCTGCTTCATTCTGAGCGCATCAATAGGCTCCTGATAACGGCATTCAAACAGTTACAAGCCTCCGCCCGGGGTATGATCACTGCTCGGGCGGGCCGTAATCTATCAGAGTCTCGATCCTGCCCATCAATTCGTTCACAGCGGCATCCAAATCATCAACACGGGCCTGCATGGCACCTGCAGGGCAGAGCGCCACACAGCGCCCGCAGCCTTTGCACAAATCATCATTTATGCTGATGACCTCCCCCATGCTGAGGGCCCCCATGAAGCACTCATCGACACAATTGCCGCAGCTCACACAGGCCTCTTTTATGTGAACAATTCTCAAACCCTTGAGCCGTTTGATTGAATCCGATGCCCGTTTCGGCCAGTATTTGCCCGAGTTTAGGATCGTGCAGCAGCAGCGGCAGCAGAAGCACACTGCCAGTAGTTGGCCGGTATCTTTCACCCCCCAGAGCAGGTCATCGATCTTGACCCGGCCCACCATGGGAATAAGTCCCAGTTCAAGTCCCCGGTCAAGGTGCTCTATGGCCTCGTCAACACTGACATGCCGGGCGATGCGCGGATCGATCTGTCGGGTGCCCTCCCCGAGCTGCAGGCAGCCGAAATCCACCGGGTAGTTTTCGCACTGCCTGGCATCGCGGCAGGTGCAGGTATTTATTATTACGCGGTGGGCTGAGTTGCGGATAAGGTTTTCCACTACACTTCTTGGCAGGATGCTGTTTTGTGCGCCCTGGATTTCCTGGTTGATGGGGATATAGCTGACGTTAAGGTTCTTGCCGGCAAACAGCGGCACCGAAAGATCTTCGATGATCTTCCCCAGCACCGGCAGCGGCCGGACCCAGGCAACAAAACGGGCACTGTTCCAGGTAATGGGCCAGATCCTGGCCAGAACCGGCAGCCACCACTGCGGTCTCTTCGACATTCCAACACCTCACTTTCAACCTTTAGAGTGAATTGACAAAATCAAAAAATATCATCATTGATCAGACGTGGTCTATGACAATTTTTATCGCACCGGAGATTTTCTTTTTTAAAAACGCGTCGATGGCCTGCCTGTAATCTTCCAAACCGAAGCGGTGTGTGATCAGGCCGTCGAGCGGGATTTCTTTCTTGAGCAACATTTCCGCTGCCATCTCAAACGAGTTCCTGCCCGTGGGTTCAGTGGCATGACAGTTGATGCCGGTCACCCGGATTTCCTGATTCCAGATGGGGGTGTAATCGAGCTTGCCGGGTTTCATGTTGATGCCCAGGATCACCACATTCCCTGTGCCCTTGGCCAGGCGCAAAGCCTGTTTGAAACTCGCATCATTACCGACAGTATCATAGATGACATCAAATCCCCCCAGCAGAATCTCATTGCTGCCGAAGCCCTTCCAGCGGGCCGCCCCGGTAGCCTGCCCCAGGTCCGAAAACAGCCCCTTGCCGGCACTGAAAACTTTGTCGGCACCCATTGCATACGCTTTGCGCTCCTGAAAAGGATAGCGCCCCAGAGCGTATACTTTCGAGCGCGGTTCATAAGCCTTGACCACAGCGATGGTCAGCAACCCGATTGTGCCGCAGCCGATCACCAGGACAGTATCCCCCTTTTGCGGTTTGTGTTTGAGAACCCCATGAACAGCGCAGGCTAACGGCTCGATGAAAATTGCCTGGTCGTTATCGATCCCATCGGGCACCTTGAAAGGCTGGCTCTTATGCATCACCATATATGGCGAGAAACCGCCGCCGGTGTCCCTTATGGGCATACTCGCTTTCCCCAGATTCTCGCAGAGCATGTAATTTCCACGGCCGCACTGAGGGCACGGCGGATCAATTTCCATCTGAAAGCACGAGGGCCAGTCAATCCGCAGGACAACCCTGTCACCGATTGCGCAGGTGTCTACTTCAGTGCCGGTCTCGATAACCTCGGCCACCAGTTCATGGCCCAGATACTTGCGGGCAATTCCGGGCGTGGCTGCCGGAAAACACGCTGGATCCACATCCATGAATATAAAATGGGCGTCGCTGCCGCACAGCCCGCAACTTATATTTCTGACTTTGAGCCAGCGCTGATTCGGAATCACGGGATCCTTCACTTCGGCAAAGCGGGTCGGAGATATCGGCCAGAAGGCCGCATTCTTCGAGATTTTTGACATTAATGCAAGCAGGCTGATTTTTAAGACAGAGTTGTCGAAATACAGAGCCTTCATCAGTCTACCTCCCTTGCCTGGCAATGCGCTTTTTAACCATCTCCCAGCTCCTGGTATAGACAAAGCTGTCCTTGTAACACTCCAGAAGATCCAGAAACATGGTGTAGGGCATGCTCAGGCTCAGCTCATTCTCGCCGATAAACGGCCTGGCCGTGATGTCCAGGCCGCCCAGTACCACCTTGGGGTTTCCCTCCAGCATATATTTTCTGACCCATGTGTAGATATTGGTACATCCGGCACCGAACGGGGCAATCATTGCTTCAAGATCGTTTGTATAGAACCCGACCAGCACAAACAGACCCGTGAGGACATCGGGGCTGCAGAAAAAAATAACCACTTCCGGTGATTCGGCAGGGGAGAGCTGTTCGATCGGCTTGAATACGCGATACTGATTAGAGTCCGGCGGAAGCTTTACCTTCTCGAGGAATTGGCGCATAACCTCCGGGCTGCTGCAGTAGCGCTCGCCCTCGAAAAACCCCTCGATACCGGTCGATACATACTCGGCGATAAATTCGGGAATTTCATCTACGACATTGGTGTAAAGCTGTCCTCCCGGGCAAAAGGCCTGGCCACGGCTGAAATAGACCGGCTTACGCTTTCTCCTGGCCAGTTGAAAATAGGCCATAACACACTGGTTGGCCTTGGCATCCTTTTTAGGGGTAACCCCATGGTCAGGGGCCGCATTGGTACTGAAAGCTATGTACGGCAGTTCCGCAAGCGCCATTGCCTGCCTAAACTCATCAAGGGCTTCGGTTGAAAGTATTGTAGCCATAAAACACTCCTCACATCACAGAAAGCAACTTCTGCTATTATCTCATGGGTAGAGGCCTGATTCCATACAGAAAAAAGATACCTGATAAGCAGCGAAAATCAAGAACATCTTGGGGGGCGCAAAGATCAGAGATGCAATCTTATCGACGATATAATTTTTCCAGAGCAGGATCTGATATTTTTTAAAGCATATCCGTGCCGGTCGGAAGCAGATCGGCTTGTTTTTTTTCTCCTGTCAGAGTTGCAATGGCATCACGGGTATTCTCTATAAGCTGGTCTCTCGATTCCAGGCTGTAGCGGGACGCGTCGATCGGCGGGCCGATATTCACTTTGACGTGCTGAGAAAGATTAAACTTCAGTAAACTGTTGGCATGCAGTATCTTTTCCGACCCGGTGATTCCAACCGGGATAATCATGGCCTGGGTCTGGATCGCAAGCACAAAACCACCTTTCTTGAAAGTTCCCAGCTTACCGCTGCGTGACCGGGTGCCTTCCGGTGCAATCCACACGGCCAGCCCGGTGGCCATCTGGGCCCTGGCATTGTCGAGATCCTTAATGGCCTGCTCGCGATTGTGGCGGTCAATAGAAAGAAACTCGGCAGCTTTCAAAGCCCTGCCCCAGATTGGAACCTTAAACAATTCTTTTTTGGTGAGCATGCGGATGCTTCCCGGCAGGGCTGCGAAAATGAGCGGAATATCATAGTGGCTCAAGTGATTGGACATTATAATAAAGGGCTTGCCGGTTGTTATCTTGACTGCATGCTTATTGGATACCTCATAGGTACAGTCAACCGATTCGAGCAGAAATCCGGCCCACCAGCGCAGAATTCTATCGGCAAATTCCCTGTCATAGGCGCCCCTGTAGCGAAGATAGAGACCCATGATCGAAATTTTCAGGGTTGAATACAGGGTACGTATGATAATCCAAATTGTTCTTGGCAGCGATGCTCGCATATAGACTTCTCCTTAATTTTAATCAATTGAAACAACCCAGAAGATAATACTGCATTCTCCCCTTCCCGGATGTAAAACAACTGCAAAACCCGACCTGCAAAATACTGGTTTACTGATGCGGGCAGGTATCCTAGTGCATCTCCTCCTGTCTTCGCCGCTGAATAAAATCGCGTTCTTCCACCAAATGCTCGACCAGATAGCTGAATTTCCAGTCGATCGACTGCTGGGTTACCATGGCAAAAATCGGCCTGGGGATATCCATGTTCTTAAAAGCCTGCATAATACCCTTGATACTATCCGCCTGAACATTGAAAAACAGCATCACCTTCTCGTCACTGGCAAATTCGTCTTCCGCCCTGAGATCCGTGAATAAAATATCATGCACCTTAAGATGGCCCTGTTTTCTCTCGATCATTACCGCAGGGGGTGCATTCAGTTCCATGAGAAACTGCTGAATCCGATTTTGCTCTTCCCGGCTGAAACCCCATAGTAATACCCTGGGAGATGTATCCATAATTCTACTCCTGATTGCATATCACATTCATTTTATCCACCATACCCGAGTTGATGCATTTTCTCTACCCCCCAATTGACAAGTCCGGCACAATTATCACTGTGAGCCGGCAAGGTAATCCTGCTCGTCAACCTACCCGGCTTGCGCTCTGTATAAAACACCGGCAGGAAAAATATCAGCCCCGCCGCCGAGAAAACCAGAGCTTGTGTAAACGCGGCCCTGACCTAACAACTAAAGTGTTTTATATAAAACCGTTAACTCATAAGTGCATCACCTACTGTTGCACTTGTGAGTTGAATTCGCTTCCGGATTAAAAACCCCGAACAGTTATTGAATGGTACATGGGGCAGGATTCTTATAATCCGCCCCGGCCGCATTATTTCTTTGTGATCTCGCGGAAAACCGGCTCTTCTGGAAAAGACTCCGAGCCATCATCAACAGCGAGAACATGGGTCTGATTACCTACAAGGAATAATCAATCCCTTACAGCCAGGCTATGATCTTCTTCAACATACCTGAATAGATATCGTCCTGGCTGATTCCCATGGATTGCGGCAGGTTGAACGAATGATCTCCGCCCTCGATGATCTCCAGATCCCAGGAGATTTTCAGGCTTTTCAACACACCAGCGAGTTTTGTCAGATCACACAAGGGATCGCGGGTACCGGCAAAAAACAGCATGCGAGTTTCGATGTCGTAGAGGTGCGAATCTCTGAGTTGTTCCTTTTTCCCGGCGGCATGCAGCGGATATCCCAGAAAAATCAGGCCGTCCACTTTGATCATTCCGCCGGCCACAATCTGGGATGCCACCCTGCCGCCCATGGATTTACCGGCAGCAAGGATACGTTGCGGCTGATGTTCAGAATGATCTTTCAAATATTGATATGCCCCGATCCAGGTTTTCTGCAGCACTTGCTGGCTGTCAGGGCTCTTGCGGAGCGCATCGCGGTAGGGAAAGTTAAAACGCAGGCAAACACAGCCATTTTCGGCCAGTCCTTGGGCCAGATGGACAAACATGGGAGTGTGCATATCATTATTGGCCCCATGGGCAAAGATAACCCCTGCCCCGGCAACTGTTTCAGGCACGTTAATAATGCCGGAAACCGCGTCCCGGCCCTCTAGCTGGATAGATATATTCTTGACCTTCATGAATTTTCCTCCTGCACTTCGTTATAGGCTTGCTGATAAAAGCCCCGCGGTTCGAGATCGCACGACATAACGCCCTTTTCAACCACAAGATACCTGCGGATATCACAACTTTGATCAAGGCCTGTAAAATCCAGGAAGGACTCGCCGCCGATATGCACGCTGCTGCATCCGAGCCTCTTAATCATTGTACAGTAATCGCGTACATTTTAAGGTTCAATGTAGTCTTTTTCCCGCTGCGGGCTACAGAAATACAGACAATGGGCACACGCAGAAGTACAATTGTAATTGGTAATAATGCCACCGCTTGCAAGAGACCTTATATTCAAATTCGTTTTCATCAGGCTAATATACCTGAATAATTTTCACTCTGCCATGCCAAGAGCATGCTTGCCTTTTGCGCGGTCGACCCCTATCTTTAACACAGCATGGCGAAAACAGCGACTATCCTGCACCGCTTAATACGTGCCGCCGTCATCACGCTTCTGATCGTGATCACCGCCTCAGTTGTTTACAGCCTTGTTCTCAGATCCACACACGCAAATACCGACCCGGAGACGATAAATATGACACTCAAAGAAATTGCTGATAAAAAGCTCCATCACAACAGTAAAAGCTTTATCAATCCGTTCAATTCCCAATACTATGGCGATCTATGGCCGATCATCAAATGGAAGCTCTTCACGCCGAACCGGTTCAGGAAATTCTACCGGGACGAACCGACAACCCCGGTAAAGATTGATTGGCAGACGATCAGAGACCATGACGGCCTCAGCCTGACATTCATCACTCATGCCGGCATCATGATCAAAGATGGCGATAAATACATTCTGGTGGACCCGGTCTTTTTCGGACTGGCCTGGCCGATCAGAAATTTCACCCCCCTGAACTTCGAGCCCGGGGATATGCCAGATCCCGATTATATTCTTATTACCCATGGACATTATGACCATCTCGACAAGAAGACCCTCAAATTGTTTGCGAAAGATGCCATATACATTACCCCGCTGGGCTACAAACCTGTTCTCGACAGTATTGATGTAAGGAGCCAAAAAGAGCTGGACTGGTTTGATATTCATGATGCCGGACAGCGCCAGATCACACTGCTGCCATGCAACCACTGGAGCATGCGCAACCCCTTTGTCGGACCGAACAAGTCTCTGTGGGGTTCATATCTGATCGAGACCTCCAGTGGAGCAATAATTTTCGTGTCAGGCGATCTGGGGTACTTCGATCACTTCAGCGAAATCGGCGAACTCTACGATATCGACCTGGCGATTTTCAACCTGGGCGCATATGAACCGCGCTGGTTCATGCAGAACTCTCACATCAATCCGGCCGAGACCGTCAGGGCATTTGGGGAACTGAACGCGAAACAACTCATGGTGGTGCATTGGGGCACATTCCGCCTGGGCGATGAACCCGTGCACTTTCCGCCCATCGACATCAGGCGCGAAATGCAGGCCGCCGGCCTGTCGAACAGTCTGATCAATATAAAACACGGACAGACAGTTTACTGGGACACTGAAAACGGATTCGATTCGCGTCGGTAAGCTTCGGGCGGAAGTTTCTAGCCTCTGGCGTTATTCAGGGCCCGCTCAAGATCGGTAATGATATCATCCACGTCTTCAATGCCCACAGCCAGACGGAACAGGGTATCGGTAATTCCAAGATTATAGCGCTCTTCGCGGGAATAATCGTAGTAGCTGACAGTGGCCGGGTGCGTGATCAGGCTTTCCACCCCACCGAAACTGGGAGCGATATAGATCATCTCCAGCGCATCCATGAATCTCTTGGCGGCATTGATATCTCCCTTGAATTCAAAAGTTACGACCCCGCCCCCGCCGACCATCTGTTTTTTGGCAATGTTGTAATGCCGATGGCTCTCAAGAAACGGATAGTAGACCCGCTCTACAACAGGGTGGGCTTCAAGAAATCGGGCAACTGCCAACGCAGTTTCATTCTGCCGCTGAACCCTGAGGGGAAACGTTTTCAAGCCTCTAAGCAGCAGATAGCAGCAATGCGCATCAATCAGGCCGCCCATGGATTTGTGCAGATTCCTGATCCTGGTAATCAGATCTTTCCCACCAAGCACCACCCCGGCCAGAATATCGTTGTGTCCCGCCAGATACTTGGTACAGCTATGGGTAACGAGATCGATCCCATACTCCAGTGGCCTTTGATTCAATGGTGTTGCAAATGTGCTGTCTACAATTGTCAACACATTATGCTTGTCCGCGATCTTCTTGAAACGCTCAAGGTCGAAGACATTCAGGTAGGGGTTGGTAGGCGATTCCGAAAAGATAAAACGGGTATTTTCCTGCACTGCGGCATCTAGCACATCATAGTCGCCAAAGGGAACGATGGTACACTCCACGCCGAAACGCTTCAGGTATGACCGGCAGAATTCCAGGGTTTTCTTGTAGCAGTCGTCATTCATGACAATATGGTCCCCGCTGTGAACCAGCGAAAGGATCGTGGTGGTAATGGCATTCATCCCTGAAGAAAACACCACGCAGTCTTCGGCACCTTCGATATCGGCCAGGCGGCGTTCGGCGATTTTTTCGGTGGGGTTACCGTATCTGCCGTACTCATAACGCTCTTTATTCTTCTGGGTATACTCCTCGATCTCGTGACTGTCCTTGAAGGTAAAAGTCGAGGTCTGTACGATCGGGGTTGTTAACGAGTCGGCATATTTTTCTCTGGGCTCACCGGCATGAATGGAACGGGTGGCAATTGATCCGTTGGTCTTCTTTTTCTCCATGTCATTCTCCATGCTTGAAATACCTTGAACTACACTAAAAACCCTTCATTTCCCGTTGAGTTTAGCACTTATGGCTAATATAGCGGGACATGACTGTCAAGGAGAATCATCGAAAATCCCTAAACCTCTTGCCTGGATCAATAAGCCTGTGCTATCAGCCAGGCACATGCAAAAAACGATTGAGTCAATCAGGGCATTCTGTGAGAAATCTTTTACTAATGCCCGGCATTCCCATGACTGGGATCACTCCCTACGCGTCTGCAAGTTGTGCATTCATATCGGCGCAATCGAGAATGCCGATCTTGATGTATTGACGCTGGCGGCTTATCTGCATGATATCGGCCGCTCGGATCAGGACAAATCAAAGGGCAAAATCTGCCATGCCGACAAGGGCTCTGAAATTGCCCGGGATCTGCTTGTGAAGTACCCTATTTCTGAAAACAAGAAGGAGAACATCATTCACTGTGTTCTCTCGCATCGATTCCGTAATAGCCACGACCCGCAAACCATCGAGGCCAAGGTGCTCTTCGATGCCGACAAGCTGGATGCCATCGGCGCAGTAGGCATTGCCCGGGCATATCTGTTTGCCGGGGAAGTGGGGGCCATGCTGCACAACGGGCATGTTGACCTGAAGGATACCCAGCCCTATACCCGCTATGATACCGGCTACCGGGAATTCAGACTGAAACTCTCCACAATTAAAGATCACATGCTGACGTCCGAAGGAAAACGTATGGCCAATCAACGCCACGAATTCATGCAGGCTTTCTTTGAACGTTTCCTGGAGGAACACGAAGGCATTAAATAATATTTTTGCATTTTCGAAAAGGCAACTTCCCGTTCAAAAAAACTTCGATCAAACGAAATGACAAATTGCTTAAGAGTATGGTATTATTTATATCTGCTGTGTATCAATGGTATGAAGCAATTAATATGGAGGGAGTAAACGAGAAGAAATAATTATCATAATTTTGATAGATGGCTCTTAATTGCAGCGATCTTTTTTCTCGTATAATTTTATGGAACGAGATCCTATACACCTGAAAAATACCAGTGACACTCCGGCTAATATTCAGCCGGCATCCACCGTTGTTTTGCTGCGTGATCCCTTCCAGGTTTTCATGGTGCAACGCGAACTCCGGCAGGATTTTCTGGCCGGGGCTTGTGTCTTTCCCGGCGGAAAGATGGACGTGGATGACAAGGTTGAAGATCTCATTCACTGTATAACCGGCTTTGACGGCAAACAGGCCCGGGTGCTGTTGCAGGAACCTGAATTGGATGAATGCACGGCTTTGGGTTTATTTATCGCAGCAATCCGTGAGCTATTCGAAGAGGCCGGCATCCTTCTGGCCTATACCTCGGATGGCAGACTGCTCAACATGAGTGACGATAATATCAGAAGTCGATTTAACGAATATAGAGTTGCCATTCACGACAAAAAGTTATCGCTACTTGATCTGGCCGGGACAGAAAATCTCA
>Ga0272441_10004017_pt1 | contig 27235 bp, 24 predicted proteins | sample SSMProp6N_FD_193582 | JGI IMG/M metagenome (GOLD analysis project Ga0272441, IMG submission 193582) | Marine sediment archaeal communities from Little Sippewissett salt marsh, Falmouth, MA, United States - SSM-Prop-6N | ecosystem: Environmental > Aquatic > Marine > Wetlands > Sediment ... | reverse complement strand
CATTGGGTGGATGGTCATCGCGGCCTATCCTGAGGCCGATATTCTTCAGGTTGAAAAGGACGTTAAAACCGTCATGAGAAGAAGGCACAGTGTGCATCCTGATGATGAAAGAGCATTCGGGTCGTTCAATTTTGGGGAGATGTTTAAGAGGATTACAGGCTTCGTCAAAGGGATTAAGTTCCTCACCTGGTTTGTTGGCATTGCCACGCTCGTTGCAGGTGTGATCGCGATTGGGAGCATTTTGCTGATTACGGTAAAAGAGCGAACCAATGAAATTGGAATACGTCGTGCCCTGGGGGCGACGCCCGGCAATGTGAAGGGAATGATTGTTCTGGAGTCCATATTTCTAACGCTCATAGCCGGAATCCTCGGATTTATTTTTGCAGGCGGAGTCCTGATGCTGATCAATTCGAGTACCCAGGACATCGATTTTCCGTTTACAAATCCAACAGTCAATATTCCGATTGCCGTGGGAGCCATTCTGGCGCTGGTGATCTTCGGAAGTTTGATCGGTATGATACCGGCCCAGCGGGCGGTTAAAATTCGTCCCATTGAGGCGCTAAGAGAAGAATAAGATTAATCAAATTATATAAACTCGATGAAAAAAATAATCATATTTTCCATCATAGGCCTGGCCTTTATAGCTGTTTTGGTCTGGTTCGGTAAAATGAACAGCAAGTCTCCGATCCAGTTTGAGACCGAGAAACCCTTCAAGACAGACATCGTCCGTAAAACGGTTGCGACGGGCAAGGTAACTCCGGTCGAAGAGATTGAGATCAAGCCCCAGGTTTCGGGGATCATTGACAAAATATACCTTGAGGAAGGGGTTCAGGTGAAAAAAGGAGACTTGATCGCCCAGATTCGGGTTGTGCCCAACGAACAGGCCCTTGCCAGTGCACGTGGAAGGGTCAACAAGATGAAGTTGCAGCTTGACAATTCAGAGATCGTATACAAGAGGAACAAGAAGCTTTTCGACAGTGGTGTGATCTCCAAGGGTGACTTTGAGGTGATCGAACTGAATTACAACCAGGCCAAAGAGGACCTGATCAACGCCCAAAACGACTACAAGATCATCAAGGAGGGCTCTACCGGGGCTTCCGGGATGGCCAATACCATGATACGAGCAGAAGTGGACGGCACCATACTGGAGATTCCGGTAAAGGTGGGTTACCAGGTCATTCAGAGCAACAATTTCAATGCGGGAACCACAATTGCTTCGATTGCCGACATGAGCAAAATGATCTTTGAGGGCAAGGTGGACGAAGCCGAAGTCGGGAAGATCAAGAACAATACGGATCTGGAAATCTCCCTGGGGGCGATTCCTGACAAGACTTTTCCTGCAAGATTGAATTTTATAGCGCCAAAAGGCACCGAAGAGAATGGTGCGGTTCAATTCACGATCAAGGCAGATGTAACCCTCGACGAGGACTACTATCTAAGGGCGGGTTACAGCGCCAATGCTGAGATCATCCTGGAAGAGAAAGACAGCGTTCTCAGCATTCGCGAAGCCCTGCTCAAGTTTGACAAGGAGACGGAAAAACCCTATGTCGAAGTGAAGACTGGAGAAGATTCTTTTGAGAGGAGGGATCTTGAGCTGGGAATCTCAGACGGCATCAACGTTGAGATAGTTTCCGGAGTCACCGAGGAGGACGAAATAAAAATCTGGAACAAAACTGAGAAACCCGATGAAGAGGAAGAAGAAACCGAAGAGGGCGAATAATTAAAATTTCCTTTAAAATAATGACATTTATCAATGGCTTTTTGATTTTTTTTCTTGAAATTTATAGGGTTAATAAAAAAGGATTTTAAGCCATGGAGACAAAATTAGTTTATTTAAGTGATTTGAAATTTAATTTGAAGGTATGGAAAGCCGAATTGAGATTTCACCGTAAAGAAATGGAGAAATTTGAAAAGAAGCTTGAGGCCATAGCCAAAAGAAACCCCGGGGTAGAGGCAATGGCTCCTTTGGAAAGCTTTCAAAATAAGATCATCCGCGAAAAGGAAGTAATCGGCAGAATGCTTCAGAGAATACGAATGAAGAGAAAGATTATCGAATCGGGAGACCTGTCAGAGGAAATGGATACTCGCCTGAGAAATCAATCTACTTCTATGAGGGATGACATGAAGACCTACATCAAATTGCATTATGAACTGAAAGAAGACCTGATGGACTATTTGCTCCGCTGGCTGTAATCATAAGACTAAAACCACCAGCAAAGCCCCGCAACCGCGGGGTTTTTTATTTGAACTGGTCAGCTACTTTTTCTGCTTTTTTGGTCTCGCTGTAATCGTAAAAGCCTTCTCCCGCTTTCACGCCCAATTTGCCCGCCCGAACCATGTTGACCAGAAGTGGACAAGGAGCATACTTCGATTGGCCAAAGCCTTCATAAAGGACTTTCATAATCGATAGACAAACGTCCAGGCCGATAAAATCAGCTAACTGCAAGGGACCCATCGGATGGGCCATACCCAGTTTCATCACAGTGTCTATTTCTGTAACTCCGGCGACACCTTCATGCAATGTCAGAATGGCTTCATTGATCATCGGCATAAGGATTCGGTTTGCGACAAAACCGGGATAGTCATTGACTTCTACCGGAATTTTGCCCAAGGTCTCCGATACCTTCATGATGCGCTCTGTAACCGTGTTTGAAGTAGAATAACCGCGAATGATCTCAACAAGTTTCATGATTGGCACCGGGTTCATAAAATGCATTCCGATGACCTGATCCGGGCGGCTGGTAGCCGCAGCAATCTCCGTAATTGAAATCGACGAAGTATTGGTAGCCAATATGGCATGCTCAGGCGAAAAACTGTCCAGGTCTCTGAAGATGGTCTTTTTGAGCCCTGGATTCTCTGTTGCAGCTTCAACGATCAGTTCGGAATTGGCGACCCCTTTTTCCATCGAGGTAAAGGTGCTTATGCGACCCAAAGTGGCATTTTTCATGTCGAGGTCTATTTTCTCTCGTGCCACCATTCGGTCAAGGTTCTTCTCTATGTTCGACAGGCCCCGACTCAGAGCCTCTTCCGAAATATCTATGAGATTCACATCGAATTCATGCTGAGCAAAGACATGGGCAATTCCGTTGCCCATGGTTCCCGCTCCTATTACCGCGATATTTTTCATTGTCTAATAATTTAAATCAATCACGTGGCGGCATGGTGCCGAAAACGTGATCCCAGAAAGGCGTACTGACCCCGAATGCCTTATTGGGATACTTGTAATGGTGCAGGCTGTGATGCCTCCAGATGTACTTGAAACGCTTCGGTGGCTTCGCTACATGAGTTGCCCTGTGTAAAAAGGAATACAAGAGGTAACCCAGGAAAAAGCCCGGAAAGAAGGCCCAGGTATAATTGCTGTAACCCAATAGAGAAAAAACGCCATAGAACATCAAAAACAAAATTGAAGCCATGAGCAGACCCGGAACCGGTGGCATCAGCAGTCGCTCCGTATCTCTCGGAAACAAGTGGTGGGATCCGTGCATGATGAAATGGAAACGCTTGATGAACTTATTGTCGGATATCCAGTGGAACAAATAGCGGTGCAACAAATACTCAGCAAGCGTCCAGGTGAAGAGTGCAAAAACAAAAAAGCCAGCAAACACCAGGGGGTCAATTCCTCTCACCGCAATGGCATAATAAATCAGAAATGCGATCACTGATCCGTATACAATTATGTTTTGGGTCAATGAGGTTTTCGTCAAACTCTCCAAAAAGGGATTTTTAAAAATGGTTGCAGAGCCTCTGTGATGCTCTGTGGTTACTTCTAATGACATGACTCTAAATGTTTTATTATTCTGAATAATTAAAAATTGGCTATGATCTGATATGCCAGCTTCAATGCCTCGGTTCCCTGACGCAGAGATACGACCGGTGTTGTGTCTTCCTCAATCGCCTGGGCAAAGGAATCGAGTTCATCCAGGATGGCATTGTTCTGGACGACTTCAGGATTTTCGAAATAGATTTGTTTTTTAATGCCTTCTGCATTCTGCAGGATCATCGCAAACTCGTCGGGACTCTCCGGTGCATCCTTCATCCGAACTACCTCATTTTTCTTCTCCAAAAAATCCACTGAAATATAGGCATCCTTCTGAAAGAACCTGGACTTGCGCATGTTCTTCAGTGAGATCCTGCTGGATGTCAGGTTGGCCACACATCCATTTTCGAAAACGATCCTGGCATTGGCAATGTCAGGGGTGTCGCTGATTACAGACACTCCGCTGGAGCGAACCTCTTTGACCGGGGAGTTGACCACGCTCAGAATGATGTCCAAATCGTGGATCATCAGATCCAAAACCACGGGCACATCGGTTCCTCGCGGGTTGAATTCTGCCAACCGATGAGTCTCTATGAACATCGGATTGTGGATCTTGTCTTTCACCGCCAGAAAAGCGGGATTGAACCTCTCTACATGCCCAACCTGTCCTTTTACTCCATGTTTTTTTACCAAATCCCGAATCTTTTCGGCCTCTTCAACGGTTTTTGTGATCGGTTTCTCGATAAAAATGTGCTTTCCTCTCTCTATGGCCATCCGGGCGCAATCGAAATGATTAAGTGTTGGTGTCACGATGTCAACGACATCAACTTCATCGATAAGGGCTTCGAGGTCTTGGAAGCGCCGATAGCCAAATTCCTTTTCCACCGAATTCGCATTCTCATCATCGGGATCGTAGAATCCGGCGAGTTCAAATTGCTCCGACTGCTTAAGCAGTTTTAAATGGATCTTACCTAAATGACCTGCTCCTAGTACACCTGCTTTAAGCATGTTGAATTTTTTTTCAAAAGTACGAAAACAGGTAAAGAATTGAAATGAAGATGTTAGTTTTTTATGCAAGGCCCAAGTTGACCTATTCTCGCACGACAACAGCTATTTTTCTCCCATCAGGACTGATGGCCAATCGGCTGAAACCGCTGAGGGGCAGGTCGCTTTCAATGATCACGGGAAGCCATTCTTTTGAAATGTCGGCTCTGTAATGAAATAGTCCAGTTTCATTTCCCATAAGAATGCTTCCTGAACGCGTCCATACCAGGTCCTGAGAGTCTTCAAGTGCATCCGTAATGTAGACGGATTCCGAATTTGTCGGATCGATTGCGTAAATCTCGGGGCTTCCATGCTCCAGGCTGATAAAGCTCATTTTTCCCTGGTAACCGTTTGCGGTAGATGGTATTTTCTGAAGGGACCGTCCGATATTTTTTTCCAGGGGATAGCGAATGTCGTATTTGAAGTTGCTGACTTGCAAGGTTTCGATGTCACCAATGACAAAGGAAACCAGCGTTTTTTCATTGAACCACAAGTAGTATCCTACCCTGAGACTGGGCAACATGATTTCAGGCGGCTTTTTCTTGAAGGCATACTTATAGAGGTGCTGCGTGTCGTCTTTGTTCAATCGGACACATGTAAAGTATTTTTTCTTTTTGGGATAGGGGGCAGGGGAGTACTCGCTGTCAGGGGTATTGGTTATCCATGTCCTGTATCCCTCACTCAAATTGTATTGTGCAATGTCGGTCTGGCCCTCGCGCTCTGAAGCAAACATGACTGTCAGACCATCTTCTGTAAACATGGGTTGATTGTCATAGCCAGGGTTGGCAGAGATGTTGATGGGGTTGCTCAGGCGGATGCTCCTTCCGTCTTCTGACAAATCGAAAACATAGATCTCACTGGGGGACTGGGCCAGGGCAAAAGCACAGTACAATGACATCAAAATTGAGGGGATCATTTTGATTGACATGGACAAAAATATTAAGCTATTCAATCTCAAAGATAGGTTATCGAGCAGACAAAAAAAAATCTCCGGATCCATCCGGAGATTCTTTTTGAAACAATTGTACGTCTTGTTTAGAAACAATATTTGTTATTATCAATTACGATCTTGGCAATTGTCTTTCTCAAAGCGATCACATTGGGCATGTTCGTATATTTTGTAAATCGCTTCAGCCCCATCATCATCATGCGTTGCTCATCGCCTTCTGAAAAATAGGAGATGGCTTCTCTTCCCATGTCACCGGTCTTGTTTACCGCGTTGTAAAGATTGAGTTTGGCCATTGCGATTTGTCCCTCCGCTTCGGCTTCCGATTTCATCAGGGCCACTTTTTCAGCCTTTAAAATTGCACTTTCAGCCATATAGATCTCGATGAGAACCTCTGCAGCAGCTAAAACCAGTTGCTGGTGCTTCTCAAGTTCCATGCCGAAGGTCTCGACAGCTTTGCCCGCAATCATCAAGAAGGCCTTTTTCAACTTGCCCAGAACCTCCTTTTCTTCGGAGAAAAGAGCGGAATAGTCAGGGGTGTCAAACGAAGGTATCGCCATCAGGCTTTTTCCTACCTCCATGGCTGGGGTCAGTAAATCAATTTCCCCGCGCATCGCCTTCTTAAGCAACATGCCAATGGTCAGCAACCTGTTGATTTCATTGGTTCCCTCATAGATGCGGGTAATTCTTGCATCACGCCAGGCGGACTCCATAGGGGTCTCTTTTGAGAATCCCATGCCTCCAAAGATTTGAATCCCTTCATCTGTCACAAACTGTGAGGTTTCGGATCCATATACTTTCAAAATAGCCGCTTCAATGGCGTATTCGCTGAATGCCTCCAATTCGGCTTCCTGGTGCGACTTTCCCGATTCAAGCAGCGAGTCAATGTAGTTCTGAATGTCTTTGGCCGCCCTGTATGAACCAGCATCAATGACGAAAGTGCGGGTGCTCATTTCAGCCAGTTTGGCCTGAATGGCTCCAAAACTGGAAATCGGCTGTTTGAACTGTATGCGCTCGTTGGCGTAACGAACCGATTCAGTAATTGTCCTTCTACTGGCATCCAGGCAGGCAGCAGCCAATTTGATGCGTCCCACATTCAGCGAGTTCAGTGCGATCTTGAAGCCCTTTCCCCGTTCAGAGAGCATATTCTCTACCGGGATCTTCGTGTCGTTGAAGAAAACCTGACGGGTGGATGATGAAGTGATTCCCAATTTCTTTTCTTCCTCTCCAAAAGTGACCCCGTTGGGATTCTCTTTGTCGTATTCCAGGAGAAAGCCGGTAATGTTCTTGTCGTCTTCGATACGGGCGAAAACAATGAAGATCTCAGCAAAGCCTGCATTGGAGATCCACATCTTCTGCCCGTTTATGAGATAGTGCTTTCCATCTTCGGAGAGTGTGGCCGTTGTTTTGCCTGAGTTGGCATCACTACCGGCCCCGGGTTCTGTGAGACAATAAGCCCCGAATTTTTCACCCGCTGTGAGCACTGGCAGGTATTTGTTCTTTTGCTCTTCAGTACCGTAGAGAAAGATGGGCATGGTTCCTATTCCTGTATGAGCGCCGTAGGCGGTGCCCAAAGATCCGGAAGCAGATGAAATATAGTCTGTGACGAGCATCGTTGATACAAATCCCATTCCGATACCTCCGTAATTTTCCGGTATCGAAACTCCTAAAAAGCCCATTTCACCGGCTTTTCTCATCAATTCCTCCGTGAAGGCATAGTCTTTATTCTCAAATCTTTCCCTTTCAGGCCATACTTCTCTATCGATGAACTCGATCACGGCCTCCTTCATCATATTTTGTTCTTCTGTAAATTCTTCAGTTATAAAAACTTCCTCAGGACTTACGTCGCGAATAAGGAACTCCGCTCCTTTAATCGCTTTTTTCATAGTTTCATTGCTCATGTGATTGTTTTTTTAAAGTAGTTCATAAACGCCAGCTGCTCCCTGACCGGTTCCAACACACATCGTCACCAGTCCGTATTTGTTTTTTCTTCTTTTCATCTCGTTGAAGAGCTGCACGGAGAGTTTGGCTCCGGTGCATCCCAGTGGGTGTCCGAGTGAGATTGCCCCTCCGTTGACATTGACCGTTTCAGGGTTCATGCCGAGTTCCCTGATGACCGCCAATGATTGTGAGGCAAAGGCTTCATTGAGCTCAATGAGCTCAATGTCATTCAGCTTCAGTCCGGCAAACTCAAGTGCTTTGGGTACGGCCTTGACGGGTCCTATCCCCATGATTTTAGGATCCACTCCCACGGCTGCGTATGACACCATGCGGGCAATGGGTTCCAGGTTAAGCTCTTTGACCATTTCCTCAGACATAACCAGGACAAAAGCGGCACCATCACTCATTTGCGAGGAATTTCCTGCAGTAACACTTCCGCGATTTGCAAAAACGGGTCTGAGCTTGGCAAGAGCTTCTATGCTCGTTCCCCGCCTGGGCCCTTCATCCGTTTTTACCGTGTAGCTTTTTGTCGCTCTCTTGCCATTGTCATCCAGGTAAACCTGTTCGACTTCAATGGGCACGATGTCTTCATCAAACAAACCCTCCTGTTGCGCTTTAAGGGATTTCATATGCGAACCGTAGGAAAACTCGTCCTGATCTTCACGGCTGACCTTGTATTTCTGCGCCACGGCCTCGGCTGTGAGTCCCATGCCCCAATAGTAGTCCTCATGCCCTTCTTTGGCTGACTGGTAATTGGGAACCGGCCTGTAGCCTCCCATGGGAATGTAACTCATGCTTTCAACACCACCCGCGATGATGCAATGGGCCATGCCCGACTGTATTTTGGCAGTGGCGATGCTTATCGTCTCCAAACCTGAGGCACAATAGCGATTCACGGTCATGCCAGCCACTTCATCGCTCTTGATTCCCATCAAGGAAATCAGTCGTCCGACATTGAGCCCCTGCTCAGCTTCCGGCATGGCGTTTCCAACAATTACGTCGTCAATTCGGCTCCTATCCAGGGCAGGAACTTGTCCCAGGAGATATTCTATCGTTTCAGCGGCCAGCTCATCCGGCCTTTTGAATCTGAAGGTGCCACGGGGTGCTTTTCCAACCGCTGTCCTGTATCCTTTAATTATATAGGCTGTTTTCATAATCTAGTTTCTAAGAGGTTTACCTGTCTTCAAGGTGTGTTCTATGCGCTCAAGTGTTTTTCTCTCGGTCAAAAGCGAGAGAATCGCCTCACGTTCGAGGTCCAGCAGATATTGCTCGCTCACCATAGTGGGTTCCGAGAGATCTCCACCTGCCATGACATAGCCCAGTTTGTTCGCGATCTTCTTATCGTGTTCCGAGGCGTATTTGCCCTGGAACAAGCTGTCGGTTCCGACCAGGAACATTCCCATTGCCTGTTGGCCCAAAACCTTGACCTGCTGGGGTGCGGGTTGGGTATAGCCGTCTTCGAGCATTTGAAGGGCGTGCCTTTTTGCTGTGGCAATCTGTCTGTCGGCATTGACTACAACCAGGTCCTTTCCCTGCTGATAGTAACCCATGTCATAGGCTTCGACGGCGGAGGTGGCCACTTTGGCCATGGCGATATTGATAAACGCATCTCGCAATCGATTGAGTTTTACATCATCTTTGGCCCAGAGATCCGAAACCCTTTTGGTCATTTCTTTGGTTCCGGCTCCTGCAGGAATAATACCCACTCCGAATTCGACCAGTCCTGTGTAGGTTTCCGCTGCGGCAATCACCTTGTCAGCGTGCATGCTCATTTCACAGGCTCCGCCAAAGGTCATTCCCCGTGGGGTGATCAGGGTAGGCACAGAGCTGTAGCGAAGACGCATCACAGTGTCCTGAAACATTTTGGTTGCCATTGCCAGCTCGTCGTACTCCTGTTCAATGGCAAGCATAAAGGCCATGGCCAGGTTGGCTCCCACTGAAAAATTTGCGGCCTGGTTCCCCAAAATCACGGCTTCGTATTCCTGCTCAGCCAGGTCGATTCCCTTATTGACCGCTTGAAGGACCCCGCCTCCAATTGTATTCATTTTCGACTGAAATTCAACGTTTAAGATTCCGTCACCTAAATGTTGAATTGAGGCCTCGCTGTTATTCCAGATCGTTTGGGCTTCACGAATGTTGTCAAGGATGATAAAGGCATCCTGCCCGGGCACTTTGAGCTGTTCGTTTTTATCGAGGTCGTAATAATAGGTGGCGCCGTTCTGAACCGTGTAGAAGGATTTCTGTCCATTCTTCATCATCTCTGTCACCCACTGTCCCGCTTCATAGCCTTCTTCTGAGATGAGTTCCAATCCATTTTCGACACCAATGGCATCCCAAATCTGAAAGGGTCCGTGCTCCCAACCGAATCCCGCGCGCATCGCATCGTCAATTCGATAGAGTTCATCGGAGATTTCCGGAATCCGGTTTGATGCATAAGCGAACAGGGCAGCGAGGGTTTTTCTATAGAACTCTCCGGCTTTGTCCTGACCCTTGATCAGAACCGCGAACCTGTCGATCACCTTGTCAATGTTCTTGGTCAGGTTGAGGGTCGCGAATTTCGCTTTTTTTGACTCTTTGTACTCCAGGGTGCTTAGATCCAGGGCCAGTATTTTATTTTTTCCATCCGCATCGGTTATTTTTTTGTAGAAACCTTGCCCGGATTTGCTGCCCAGCCATTCCTTATCCATCATGGTTTGAACGAAATCAGGGATTTTGAATGTCTCCTGCATTTCATCTTCCGGGGCATTGTTGGCAACTCCATTTGCCGTGTGTACAAGCGTGTCAAGCCCTACGACATCAATTGTTCTGAAGGTTGCTGATTTGGGACGCCCGATCAGGGGACCCGACAGTTTATCAACTTCCTCTACCGTCAAATCCAGTTCCTTGACAATGTGGAACAAGCTCATGATGCCAAAGATCCCGATCCGGTTTCCAATAAAAGCCGGGGTGTCTTTGGCCAACACTGAGGTCTTGCCCAGAAACTTTTCACCGTATTCCATCAAAAATTCGACGACTTCTTGTTCACAATTCGGTCCCGGTACCACTTCAAACAACTTCAAGTATCGGGGTGGGTTGAAAAAATGGGTTACGGCAAAGTGTTTTTGAAAATCTTCGCTGCGCCCTTCATTCATCATGCTAATTGGGATACCTGAGGTGTTTGATGTGACCAGACTGCCTTTTCTCCTGTGGGCCTCGATCTTTTCAAATACCTGCTTCTTAATGTCGAGTCTTTCAACTACCACTTCAATCACCCAATCGGCTTCCTCAATACGCTGTATGTCATCTTCAAGGTTACCTGTAGAAATCCGATTCGCATAGGAGGTACTGTAGATTGGCGAAGGTTTTGACTTGAGTGAGGCCTGGAGACTGTCATTTACGATCCGGTTTCTTACCTGTGGATCCTTAAGGTCCAAACCTTTGGCTTTTTCCTTCTCGGACAATTCTCTGGGCACAATGTCCAATAAAAGAACTTCGACCCCGATGTTGGCGAAATGACAGGCGATGCCTGAGCCCATGATCCCGGAACCGATAACAGCTACTTTCTTAATGCGTCGTTTTTTCATCTATACGTCAATTTTCATATGATTTCTCAAGTGGTTACTCTTCAAAAATGGCCTTTTCCTGGATGAGTTGGTTGATCATTTCCGTGACCTCGAAAAAATGATCGATCTTAATTTCATCCACCTTGTCTCTGATGGCCTGGTTGAACTTGTACACGGATGCTTTGGATATTTCTCTTTTTTCCCTTCCCAGATCCGTTAATTTGATAAAAACTCCTCGTCCATCCTGAGGATTCCGCTCCCGGCAGATGAGACCTTTTTCTTCCATGCTTTTCAGGGTTCTGGAAAGACTTGTGGCTTCCATACCCATGGAAGGTCCAAGGGATGTTGATGGAGTTCCATGTTCCTGGTCAATGTAGAGAAGGGCCATTGCCATGGCCATAGTGCTCTGGTGTTTTGCTGCCTGCTCATTGTAAGATTTGGCAACTGCCTGCCAGGTGGCTCGCAATGCATGGTCAATGGTTTTCTCTTTCTGCATGCCCAAATATAAAAAATAATACTATGCACGCATAATAAAATTAAAAAAAGTTGACATTCAAATAATATTTGTAATTTTAGAACACAACGAACAAGCAACCTTTAACTGGCACTTTATGGAAGTAAGAGAATTAATCGGTAAAATAACCTTGCAGGAAAATGTGAGCCCCATTGAAAGGAACAAGATCAATGGTACCTTCGTGATCCACATCCCCAACCCTTTAGCTACGTATTACAGTCGTTTTACAGAGGTTAACCGGCCCAATTCCATTGTTTTCGTCACAAAAGATGCAGTCTCCTTTGAAAAGATTCTAAGGGCGACGAGCAAGATCAACGCCCAGTTCGACTTTGGAATCAGCGGGGCCAAGTGTGAGGTGATGATTGGTAAAAACAAATACAGTGGAATTCGTGTCTTTGGCATAACGCGCTATTCCAACATCGACAAAATCCAGGAAGCGTACAAGGATACGGGGTTCGACTTTCATAAGAACGTTAGGATGAGCAAGGGTACCGACGCCATTATTCGCGTAAACAAATTTTTCAATATCATCGATGTTGAAGAGGCTATCTACAGATCGCCGAATAACCCGGATCGTTTTTATTTTGAGGTGCCGCGTGACATGGACTGGCCGGAGTTCAGGGAGCTCACCTTCGATATAAAAAACAATATTTCGGTCATCAACTACGACATCGCCAAGGGTATTTTCTACGAAAACGAAGGCATCACCGACATGCTTCGTGTCATCAAGCCAAACATCAGTGTGGATATGGTCAGGACCATTCGTGATAAATACCTCGACCGGCTCTCCTGATTTTTTATATTCGATTTCGCCTGAGATATTCCTATATTTGAATTTCTAAAATTCAAAATGGAAAAGATACTCATCGCCGATAAAGTCGTCAAGAACTTCGGTAATTTCAAGGCTCTTAACGAAGTTTCCATCTCGGTTCCGCAAGGAAGCATATTCGGCCTGCTCGGACCTAATGGCGCTGGCAAGACAACTTTCATTCGTATTATCAATCAGATCACCATGCCGGATGAAGGAGAGGTTCTTTTCGACGGTAGAAAGCTCAGACCGGAAGACGTGCACCAAATCGGATATCTGCCGGAAGAGAGAGGACTCTACAAAAGGATGAAGGTTGGGGAGCAGGCACTTTACCTGGCCCAGCTGAAGGGTATGACTAAGAACGATGCCAGAACAAAGCTCAAGGAATGGTTCGAGAAGTTCGACATCGGACCCTGGTGGAATAAAAAAGTGGAAGAGCTATCCAAAGGCATGGCGCAAAAGGTTCAATTCATAATTACGGTTCTTCACGAACCGAAGCTCTTGATCTTTGACGAGCCCTTCAGTGGTTTTGACCCGATAAATGCGAATCTGATCAAAGATGAGATTCTCAATCTGAAAAAGAAAGGCGCTTCGATCATCTTTTCGACGCATCGCATGGAGTCTGTAGAGGAGCTCTGCGAATACATTGCCCTGATTCACGAGTCGAACAAGGTTTTGGATGGACGGCTCCTGGACATTAAAAAGCAGTTCAAGACCAATACCTTTGAAGTAGGTCTGGTAACCGACCGGAAAGACGACCTTATGCGGGATTTGAATGAGCGCTTTGTCGTGAGTGAAGCGGATTTCAAATCACTTGAAGATGACTTGAAACTGAACATCAAACTGGCAAACGGGGACACCTCCACCGAACTGATTCGCTATCTCAATACCAAGGCTACCATAAATCACTATGTGGAGCTCATCCCAAGTGCAAATGATATCTTCATCCAAACAGTAAACAGTAATTCCAAAACCATACAGGCAAACGCATTATGAAAAAACTTCTTTTGATCATCGAAAGGGAATTTCTGTCGAAGGTGAGGAATCGAACCTTTATCATCATGACCTTTCTCAGCCCTGTGCTGATGGTGGGCATGATTGCCCTGGTTGCTTTATTGACCAAGAGCAGCATTGAAAAGAATACCTCTGTGGCCTATGTTGATGCTTCCGGGCTTTTTTCTCCGGATGACTTCAAAAGCAAGACGATTGATTTTGAAAACATGACGGAAATTGGTTTTGAAAAAGCGAAAATCATCGTTCAGGAATCTTCTCACGAGGGCCTGCTTTTCATTCCCAGAGGAGATTCCATTGACGTCATCGCAGAGGGGGTTCAATTCTTTTCGGAGGAGTCTCCGAGCATGATCACTGTTGGGGAAGTGGAGAATTTGTTGCGTACCAAACTCGAGAACGAGAAGATGGTTCAGTCGGGTATTGATCTGAACAAGCTCGAAGCTTCGAAGGTGAAACTCGACATTAAACTCTCCAATTTCAGCGGAATCAAGTCTTCGAAGCTCATCAACGGCATTCGAATCGCCATTGGAATGGGGGCAGGGTATCTGATCATGATGTTTATCCTGATTTACGGTGCGATGGTCATGCGAAGCGTGATCGAAGAGAAGACAAGTCGTATCATCGAGGTGATTATCTCGTCGGTCAAGCCTTTTCAACTTATGTTGGGCAAAATTTTTGGAACAGCAGCAGCCGGGCTTACCCAATTTTTGATCTGGGGCCTTTTGATCACCATGATCTTTGTAGGAAGCTCTTATTTCTTTGGGGTGGATCTCAGCGAAGCTTCCAACTCAAATCCCAACATGGCGGTTCAGCAAATGGATGCTCAAATGGAGATGATTTCCCAGGATGAGAATCAAACTCTCTTCACGGAGCTACTCAATCTCCCTCTTGTCAGCATGTTCGTGTATTTCATCCTTTATTTCCTTTTGGGATACTTGTTGTACAGCTCGCTGTATGCGGCCATTGGGGCTGCCGTGGACAATGAAACCGATACGCAGCAGTTCATGCTCCCAGTTCTTCTTCCGCTGGTGCTTGGGGTTTACATTGGTTTTGCAACCGTGATAAATGATCCCCATGGCACGATTGCCACTGTTTTTTCGATGATTCCTTTTACCTCGCCGATTGTCATGCTGATGCGCATACCCTTTGGCGTACCCTGGTACCAGATCCTGATTTCACTCATCCTGTTGCTATTGACATTTATCGTGGTGGTTTGGATTGCGGCCAAAATCTATCGAGTTGGAATCCTTATGTACGGAAAGAAGACGAATTACAAGGAATTGATGAAATGGATCCGATACTGATCTAAAATATTTTACCATGCCAAGAATACTGATTGTTGAAGATGAAGATGCCATAAGGAGGGTTTTGTCCAAAATTATTCTCAATGAAGATGGCGAAATGGTCGTCGAGGAGGCCATGGATGGGGCAGAAGGTTATGAGATGATACAGAAAACGGATTACGATCTTGTATTGTGTGACATCAAGATGCCCAAAATGGATGGGGTAGAGGTCCTTCAAAAGGTTCAGGAGATCAAACCTGAGATTCCTTTCATCATGATATCGGGTCACGGTGAGCTCGAGACAGCTGTAGAGACCATGCGCCTGGGCGCCTATGACTATATTTCAAAACCCCCGGATTTGAACAGGCTCCTCAATGCCATTCGCAATGCGCTCGACAAGAAGAGCCTGATCGTCGAGAACAAGAGGCTGAAAAAGAAGGTAGACAAGAATTATGAGATGATTGGTCAGGGGGAAGCCATACTCAGGATCAAAGAAATCATTGACAAGGTCGCTCCGACGGATGCCCGGGTCCTGATCACAGGAGACAACGGTACCGGAAAGGAACTCGTTGCTCACTGGATTCATCAGAAAAGTGAACGTTCGAAGAAACCCATGGTTGAGGTGAATTGCGCCGCCATTCCATCCGAACTCATTGAAAGCGAGCTGTTTGGTCATATGAAAGGTTCCTTCACCGGAGCCAACAAGGACCGGGCAGGAAAGTTCGAAGCGGCCCATGGTGGGACCATTTTTCTGGATGAAGTTGGTGACATGAGTCTATCCGCCCAAGCCAAGGTGCTTCGTGCCCTTCAGGAGAACAAGATCAATCGGGTCGGCAGTGACAAGGACATTAAAGTTGATGTTCGTGTTGTCGCTGCTACCAACAAGGACCTCAAAAAAGAAATAGCAAAAGGGATGTTCAGGGAGGATCTTTATCACCGACTTGCGGTGATTCTCATTCACGTTCCATCCCTTGATGAGCGAAAAGAGGATATCCCGGAGCTCGTTTCGCACTTCTGCAGCCTGATCGCGGAAAGCCAGGGAAGCACCACGAAAAAATTCACCAAAGAAGCCCTGAGCCAGTTGCAGAACTACAGCTGGACCGGTAACATTCGGGAATTGAGAAATGTGGTTGAGCGTTTGCTCATTCTGGGTGGAGAATCCATTTCAAAGGAAGACGTGCTGAATTTTGCGGGCAAATAGTTTGTCCGTTCAATTGCCCTGACGATTGGGCCCCCGCCGTTTGAATTCAGAGAGCAATCGCCTGTTGAAATCCGCCTCAGCCTTATAGAGAAGTAGAAGTTTTCTGGGAGAAAGCACCTTTCCAAGTTCCTTGTATTGCTCCTGTTTTGCCTCAAGAACATCCAATTCATTCTCAAACAGACCCTCCAGGAAATCTGTTGCCTGCGCATCAGAGAGTGCCTCCGGTCCGCCCATGGAATCCATCTTTTCTCGTTCGGCCCTTCGCTTTTCCACGCGTAGCTCGAATATCTTTTTTTCATAGGTGTTGTAGATGGGCCAGAATTTTTCTGCCTCTGCTGAACTCAGGTCCAGTTCCTCGGTCAGATAGCCGGTCTTGAAGGCTTTGACTCTCTCATGTTGGCCTCTTCCTTGAGACCAGGCTGCCATGCTCAGGCACAAAACGATTCCAAAAAGCACTATTTTTTTCATAATCTCAGTTTTCATAGAGGATTTGATCCAGCTCTGTTTCGTTTAAATATGTATTCAATTCTTCATTGCTCAGGTTGGGGGCATTCAGCTCTACCTCCGGATAGGCTTCCGCAATATCATAGGCATTGAGGTCTGTGAGATCAGATTCTATCCAGGAACTTATCTCTTCCTGCTCCAAATCACTCCAATCCAGGGGCTTTTGATTTGTATCCATGTACTGAATCCCAAAAAACAAGAGAATGGAGGCCGCAGCTGCCAACCAAATCAAATTTTTGACTTCAGGCCTGTTCCTTGGCGGTTTTACTTCAAATTCCTCAAAATAACCCTCGGGAACTTTCAAACCCTTTTTTGAATCTGCTTTCAGGCGGGTCATCAATCGGGTATCCAAAGACTCAAAATACGCCTCCGGCACACGAAACCCTTTTCTGTTTTCATCTGTTTCTTTCATCCTTCTGCATTTTTCAATATCCTTGATTCGATTTTCTTTTTAGCGTGGTGGTACGAAGCTTTGAGAGCACCCACGGAGGTGCCCAGAATCTTAGACATCTCTTCGTACTTCATTTCCTGAAAGTATTTCATCCGAAACACCATCTGCTGCTTCTCCGGCAATTTGATGATGGCCTCATGCAAGCTGAGTTCCAACTCGTCCCCGTCGAAATAGGGATCGCTCTTGAGGTTCCTTACGCGTTCCTCCTGGACGTCTTCAAAACTCTGGTTCATTTTTTTAGCCCTGGTTTTCAATAAGCTTAGGGACTCGTTGGTCGCAATTCTGAACATCCAGGTGAACAGAGCGCTGTCACCCCTGAATTTATCGATGTTTCTGTAGATTTTGATGAAAGTATTTTGCAAAACATCATCGGCATCGTCATGCAGCAGGACCAGGGTGCGAATATGCCAGTAAAGCCTTTTTTTATATAGGTTTATCAATATGCGGAATCCCTCCTCCCTTTGAAGCGGGTTTCGCAACATTTCTATGAGCTCTTTATCTTCCAGGTCGATCACTTTATCATAAGACGGCCACAAAGCCAAAAGGTTTAATCCAAATGCAGAAATCAGAACCGCATGGAAAGTTTCAAATTGAGAACTCGACTCGTCAAATAATTCGGTATTCCTACGTAACGGTCAGCTGAAACGTCACGAACCCAGGTGTTGGTAATCGAATTCTGATTGTCAAACATATTGAAAAGCTCCAGTCCGGCAATCAACTCCCTGAAGGGCTTTTGCCATTTTTTTCTCGGGGGATTCTTCAGATCCACGATTACATAGGATATGCCCAGGTCGGTTCTGAAATAATCGGGCAGCCGGTTCTGATAAAGATACGGATCCGCGTAAGAAGGAGATCCACCCGGAACTCCGGTGCTGTAAACGAGGTTCAGATACATGCGCAGTGTGGGGACCGCCGGGACATAGTCCTGAAACAGAATGGCTGCTTTGAGCCTTTGGTCGGTCGGTCTTGAGATATAGCCCCTGTCATCTATATTCTCTTTGGTTTGAAGGTACCCCAAACTTATCCAGGATTCGGTTCCCGGAACAAACTCACCATTCCATCTCAGGTCTAATCCCGCTGCGTAGGCAATGGCATTGTTTCTGGCCCTGTAACGGATTCGCACATTATCGATGGTAAAAGGATTGACATCGGTAAGATCTTTGTAGTAGGCCTCACTGACCAATTTAAAAGGACGTCCCCAAAGCGAAAAGCTATAGTCGTTTCCGATTACGATGTGAATGGCTTGCTGTGCTTTCACCTCGGGATGAACTGTTCCTAGTGAGTCCCTGAGCTCCCGGTAAAAAGGAGGCTGATGATAGTACCCTCCTGAAACACGAAACAACATGTCCTTGTCCCAATCCGGTTTGATGCTGAATTGGGCTCTTGGACTGACCACGGTGTGATCGGTAGTTTGCAGCCCTTCGCCGCTGACTGTCCAGTGTTGTGCACGAATACCGAGATTGAACCAGACCTTGTGTTCTCCCACAAATGATTTTTTGCTCCATTGAGCAAATCCCGAAACCCTGTCAATGTCGACATCGTTCTCCGCATTGATTCCAATGAAAGGCTCCAGCGGACCCGTATAGGGCTCGTAAGGCTGTTCATTGCGCGGCACAAGTCCTGGCGGTCTTAAGGAGAATCCTGAAGAATCGATTACCTGCCATTCGTCGACCCTGTCCTTGATGTTCTCTCGCTGATATTTCAAACCTGCTTCGATCAGGTGGTTTCCCTTCACCCAGGCACCTGTTGCCCGGATGTTGCTTATGGTAGCAATCAGGTCGTTTCTGGCATGATCCAGCTGGGATCCTATGGATTGGGTGGAGATTGGCTGCCCAAAATCTCCGGATTCGAAGTCTCTATTGACCTCTCCCAGGCTGTAAAATGAGAGGATATCATAGTATTCCTGCTCTTTTGTTTGATACGTTGAAGCCGTGAGCGTGAGAGAAAGGTTGTCCGAGGCTTCATAGCGCGCGGTCAGTGCTCCCAAAACAGTTTCATAGCGATCTTCTTCCTTGCCCTGATAGTTGACCACTACCGAAAGGGGCTCATTGAGGGTGCCAAAATTGGTACGCCGCGAAACAGGGGTTACCTCATAGTTGTTCAGGGCATAAGAGCCCAGAAAGTCCAGGGACAGCCTGGGAGTCAGGTCATAAGACAAGAAAGTCTGAATATCGGTGAAATTCGGATTGAAATTCGCATCTACATCCGTGCTGTTCAGAAGAAGCGAATTATTTCTGTAACGGGCACCAACCAGGGCTTTGAACCTTTCATTCTTCGACAGTCCTTCGACGGTTGCCGAGGCACCGAGAAAGCTGGCCTCAATACGTGTGGAGAATCGCTGAGGTTTTCTGTATGTGATGTCCAGGACCGAGGACATTTTGTCACCGTATTTCGATTGAAACCCACCCGAACTGAATTCAACCTTCTGTGTCATGTCCGGATTGACAAAGCTCAGACCCTCTTGTTGCCCTGAGCGAACCAAAAATGGACGATAGACCTCTACACCGTTTACATAGACCAGGTTTTCTTCAAAACTTCCCCCACGCACATTGTACTGGGTGCTGAGCTCATTGTTGAAATTTACTCCCGGCAGGGTTTTCAAAACACTCTCAATTCCCGGATTTGCAGAGGGAAGATTCTGGACCAATGCAGGATCCGCTCTAAATATCCCTTCCGCATCGTCATCATCATCTTTCAAGATGATTTCAGTCATTTTCTCGGCCCTGAGATAGAGTCGAGGTGAGAAATTCATGGTCTTGCCCCGATCAAGTCTGAAGCTTCTCGAAAGCAATTTATATGAGATATGCCTGAAAACGATGATAACTCTCTTGTCCCCAATGACGGTAAGTTCATAGCGCCCGTCAGCATCGGTAACCGTACCCTTGTCATTTACTGTGACAGAAACATTTTCAATCGGCTGATTGATGCTGTCAGTGACCCTTCCTCTGATAATCGACTGCTGTGCCGACAGTTGCTGGATAATCAGATAAAGAACAAAAAAGGGGAGGAGTTTTGCCTTCAAAGATATCTGAGAGTTAATTCTTCTTATTGAATTTAGTTTCAAACGTGGTTTTGTTGTTCACATTGTCCAAAACCACAACTTTAAGGCTGTGCTCTGTCCCTGTGAGCTCCCGATCACTGAAATCATAGGTAAGGGTTCCGTCCTTGGGATTAAAAGCCATCCGAATCCAGGAGCCGTCCAATTCTCCCCGGAAAGATTTTATTCCTGACTCTTTGTCGTAGATCTTCACCTTCAAACTATTGTACTTGGTGAGCCATTGTCCTTCTTTAAATCCTAACGGACTAATCTTTGGAGGCTCATTATCTGTTCTTAAACTAAATTCACCTAAATTTTTACTTGAAGTGTATAGGGTATTCTCTTTTTTCTTGGTGCTGACGTAATACCACTTTCCATGGCGGTTCTTTTTTGCTATGTAGGTCTGTTTCAACTCATCACTTGGAACGTTGGAGACGTCAAAAGTCAATTTGAAGTAATTATGCACGGGAACAGTTGAATTGTGGAGCTTCGCTATCCCGTCATCATAGTTGTAGTCGAAATAGAAATCTTCGTAGAAAATATTTTTTGGAAAATAGGCTGTGACTACCGAGTCTTTGATCTGGTTGATCTGATCGGATTTGAAATAATAAGGTGTTTTTTCAATCTCATTTCGCGCTATAATGGTGTCTTTTTTACCCACTATAGGAATGATGAGACGCGTGAAGTTTCCCTCATAATCCCGAGCCGTCACGACAACTTCGTACTGCATGCTGTCTTTGACACTGATGACTCCCTTGTCTTTGATTTTCTTGTAGAGACTCAGCTTGTTCTGTTCGTGGTCGAGAAAACATTTCTGAACGCGTTGCCTCAGGCGGGCAAGTCGATCGTAATCAATATAAGAGTTTATCCACCGGGACTCACTAAAAGAAAACTTATCGACTTTGAACTGGAACATTTCTTTGCCATTCACACTCATGTCCAGCTGGTATAGCCCGTTTCGATTCAGCGCTCCGTCCAGGCGATCATAGGCGTTGATCCCGAATCCGATTTCGCCATGGGCATATATCGTATTGGCCTGCAGATCTCCATCCAGTTTCCTGTTTATGACCAGTTGCACGATCTTATTCGACTGATTCACCTGGGAAGTATCGTTCCGGCTATAAGCGAAGGCAGCCTGAATCGATGGGTTTTTGTGGTCAGGAACCTCAAGTCCAAAATCAAAGGGATTCAAAATGTCCTGTTTGACGTCTCTGATTTCATAGTGCAGGTGCGGCCCTCCGGAGCTCCCGGAGTTACCGCTTTGAGCAATTGTCTGACCTTGAGAGACCTCAAGCTCACCGGGTTTTGGGTAGAGCCGGATCGTAAAACTCTCTTTTTCGTATTGTTTCTTTCGGACATAGGCATCGATCTCCGGAGAGAACTGCTTCAAATGCCCGTAAACGGTAGTGTATCCGTTGGGATGGGTGATGTACAATGCATTCCCATAGCCCCATAGTGAAACATTGATTCGCGAGATGTATCCGTCTGCTGTAGCCAAAACGGGAATCCCTTCTTTTTGTTGAGTTTTAATGTCTAACCCCGCGTGAAAATGATTGGTGCGCAACTCTCCAAACGTCCCTGAAAGGACCAGAGGAATTTCCATCGGGTTGATGAAATAATCCTGTGGATGCGGGTTTTGAGCCAGAACCTTATTCAGAATGAACAAACAGCAAAAAGACAACAGGATTTCGCGCATAATTGCGCTAAAATAGGAATTCGAAGCGATAGAAAAAAATACGGATTTTAACTGATTCTGGTTCAATATTTTGATGAGAATCGCAGTGAATTATGTCAAAATAGTTGTTTTATAGGATCAGGTATACTAAATTTGTTCGAATAGTTTGATTCTTTGAGTTGATGCACGATTTGTTTGAAATAGTCAATGGCCTGGAAGCAAAAATATCGAAATTGATTGAGCGCCAGACTGAACTGCAAGGGAAGTACAAAAACCTTTTGCAAGAGAACAAAGGGCTTCAGCAGGAAGTGGCGAGCAAACAGAGGAAAATTGAAGACCTGGAAAACCAGTATGAATCCCTGAGAATCGCTCGAACCATGGTAGGCAGCAAAGAAGACAAACATATGACCAAGCTGAAGATCAATGCACTGATTCGAGAGATTGACAAATGTATCGTAGAATTAAGCGATTAGCATAATTATGATAAATAGTCTTAGAATTAAAGTTACAATAGGCGACCGAGTCTATCCGTTAACCATAAGAGACGAAAGTGAAGAAGAGGGAATCAGGGCAGCTGTTAAGAAAATCAATGATCTGGTCAAGAAGTTTGAACAGAATTATGAAGTGAGAGACAAACAAGATGTGCTGGCCATGTGTGCATTGCAATTCGCATCGCAGCAAGAAGTGAAATCGGTTCAGGAAAATGTCGTTTCAGAACAGGTGGAAAATAAATTACGGGAATTGAGCAGTTTGCTCGATTCACACCTGTAATACGTTCTTTAAAAGAAAACAATTACTGCCTACATTAGTTATTTGTTTAATAAACTCAACACTATCAATTTAAAAAGGATGAGTTTTTTTAGTGAAAGCGTGCCTATTTAAGCGATTTATCGCCATAAAATTGGATACTTGACCTTTAAGTTAGTCCTAAACTTGTTAACAGGAGTTTACAAAACCGTAACCGATGTAGGCTTTTTTTATATAAAAAAGTCATGATAGCAACAACGATTACAATAGCGATCGTAGCCCTCGTCCTGGGCTTTTTCATCGCCAAACTACTTGAAAAGAAAAAGGCTTCCTCGACCCTGAAGAACGTGCAGGAACAGGCAGCGACCATACTCAAAGAAGCCAAAATAGAGGCAGACGGGATAAAGAAAGACAAAATCCTGCAGGCGAAGGAAAAGTTCATTGAACTGAAGTCGGAGCATGAAAAAGTCATCCTTGCACGAGACAAAAAGATAGGAGAAGCCGAAAAGAGAATCCGCGACAAGGAATCCCGCGTGTCACAGGATCTGGACAAGGGAAAGAAGCTCAATAAGAGCCTTGAGGAAAAGAACAAACAGCTGAACTATCGGCTCGAGCAAATCGAGAAGAAAAGTGCAGAAATTGAAAAGCTGCACAAAAGACAAGTGGAGCAATTAGAGACCCTTACGGGCCTTTCGGCCGAGGAAGCTAAGAAAGAGCTGGTGGAATCACTCAAGGAAGAGGCCAAGTCGGATGCCATGACTTTCATACAGAACACTCTGGAAGAGGCAAAGCTGGGAGCTCAACAAGAAGCGAAAAAGATCGTACTCAATACGATCCAAAGAATCGGAGTGGAGCAGACTATTGACAATTGTGTATCTGTTTTCAACCTGGAGAACGATGACGTCAAGGGACGAATCATCGGTCGTGAAGGTAGAAACATTCGGGCGCTTGAGGCGACGACAGGAGTGGAGATCATCGTCGATGACACTCCTGAGGCCATAATTTTATCTTGTTTTGATCCCGTTCGAAGAGAAATAGCGCGCTTGTCCTTGCACAAACTGGTTACAGACGGTAGAATTCATCCGGCCCGAATTGAAGAGATCGTGGCCAAGACAACGAAAGAAATCAATGAGGAGATCGCTGAAGTTGGAAAGCGGGCGATGATCGATCTCGGTATTCACGGACTGCATCCCGAATTGATAAAAACGGTTGGGCGCATGAAGTACAGGTCTTCCTACGGTCAGAACCTCTTGCAACACTCTCGTGAAGTAGCGAATCTCTGTGCCGTCATGGCGGCCGAGCTGGGTTTGAATGCCAAAGTGGCCAAGCGTGCGGGCTTGCTGCATGACATCGGAAAAGTCCCCGATACAGACTCCGAGCTTCCACATGCTATAATGGGCATGCAATGGGCTGAAAAGTACGGTGAGAAACCGGATGTTTGCAATGCCATTGGCGCTCACCATGACGAGATTGAAATGAAGTCTCTGTATGCTCCAATTGTCCAGGTTTGTGATGCCATATCGGGTGCCAGACCTGGTGCAAGACGACAGGTCGTGGATTCCTACATTCAGCGTTTGAAAGAGCTCGAGGATGTTGCCTTCTCTTTCAATGGCGTTCAAAAGGCCTACGCAATCCAGGCGGGACGCGAATTGAGGGTCATCGTGGAAAGCGAAAAGGTAGACGACACCAAAGCTGCGGAACTCGGTTTCAACATTACGCAGAAGATACAGAATGACATGACCTACCCGGGTCAGGTGAGGGTCACCGTGATCCGTGAAACTCGCGTGGTCAACGTAGCCAAGTAAAACGTGATCGACTAGTTCTTTTCATCTTTTAAGATAGGAACCTTTTTCTCTATCATATCTACAGGGGCACTAACAGGCTTAGGTGCTCTGAAGCGGTACCCTGCGTAGACGCTGAAGGTGTTCTTCTGGGGCTGAATCTTGACTTGGTCCCGGTTGGACCTCTCGTTTGCCCATCTGTTTCTAATCTCTCCTCCAAAGAAGAATTTCCTGCCATTGTAGCCAATCCCGAGACCATAATCAAGTGAGGAGAAAAAATCCTGGCCATGTATGGTTTGCTGCTGGTCTCCTTCAGTTGTTTTTGTTTGTTGCATATCGATTCCTGCGCTTGGCTGAGCAAAACCGTTCAGGAACCAGTTCTTTTTCAGGACATAGGTATAGTAGTATCCTCCTGTAGCCGACAGGCTCACTCCATAGTATTCGTTGTAGAAATCCCTTTGCTGAATATCTTCTCCGGGAAGCAATATGCGATCAAAACCGACAAGTTTATAAACATTATAACTGGCACCGAGAACAAAAGTTCCCGCACTTTTTATCTGAATCTCGGTCTGTGACTCAATGGCCCTAATCGAATAGTTCGGGTTGAATTTATAAACAGAGGTCCCGAACAACAAGTTGGTCGTCATGTAGGGAAATTGAATTCGAGCAGGTTCTGTTCCTGTCAACAGGACGCTGGTGTTGTCGAGATAGAAGCCACGATCATAATCGTATTGAAGAAGATGCGACCAATTGTCAAAAAGAAGCTGTATTCGAAAGCGATAGGTATCAGACTCACCTTTATTCTCCCGATCCTCCTTGCTTGTGTTCGGCCTTAAACCGAGACGAACACTTAGAAACTTGTAGCTGAAAACAAAGGCATATCTGAGGTTCAGATTTGGTTTCAAACTCAGAGCTGTGCCATTGTCTTCGAGCGAAAACTCATTGATGTCATTGCTGACTTCAAACTTTACGTTCAATTGTTTCTTATGATCATCGATATATTCTTTGTAAGAAGAAGGAATAGTGTCTGATTCCACAGAATTTTCCTGAGCAAAAACCCAGGAAGATGAAAACATGAGTATGCAGAAAGGTATGAGCCATTTATGATGAGCACCTATGCAACCGAAGGCTCCCATCACTTGAATCTTTTTTTGATGTAATCGTTTATTTCGGCCATCGATACGATTTCCTGGGAGGAATTTCCGCTCCTGACATAGAACTTTTCATCTTGTTTGCCGTTCTTGTCTTTCACTTTCAGGAACTGGGGTTCGTCCCCCGGAATGACTTTGATCTTGCAAACAACTTTTCCATTGGCCGCAGTCTCAAATTGGGTTCGAATGTGCTTGCTGACGTATTTCACTCCCATTTCCTTGTGCAAGAGGTTCCTCAAGTGGATTTCGTAATAATCAGCGTCCTTGCGCTTTAAGCTTTGAAAGTCCTTTTCAAGGCCTAAGATTTTCTTCTCATCATCGACACCAATGAGCAGAATTCCTCCATCGGTATTGCCAAACGCCGCTAAAGTCTTTAAAATCACCTTTTCCAGATCCGGATTTGTCTTTTCCTGCTTGTAATCCCATCGCAAGGAGGATTTGAATTCCAGGAAACGATTCTCATCGTCTTCCAACAGACTTTCCAGGGTTGGTATTTCCATCCGATTCGCCATGTAAAAGAATCTTTTGCGAATGGCTGCAAGCACCAAGCCCGCTAGTAAAAGGAGAATACCCCCCCATAGGTACCCTCTCGATTGAGAGGCTGCGGTATAGGAAGAAAGATTTTTATTGTTCACTGTGAACAAATAATACTTTAAACCTGATTCTTTTTCAAATCTTCTGAAGGAGTTCCAGTAAACCTCGCTTTTGAAACTAAAGTTAAAGGTACCGGTATTCAGTGAATCAAATCGCTTAAAATGAGTTGCCATCGCCATCTCCAGGCTGTCCTTGTAATTGTTTGACAGGGATGATGTTGGCGTAAACTCCAGTGTTCTTTCATCGATCGTTTTCACCTTGACTACAGGAGAGAGACTTTTGATCTTGTTGCCCAGGCTTTTCATCAGTCTGTCTTTCGAAAACTCCAAAACAATAATGGATTTCGCGTCGTTAGCGAAATAGGAGTAGCCACTGTAAATTGTTTCCTTTTCCTGTTCCTGAAGTTTGGTGTCCGGGGATTCGTTAAGGCTGAACCAGATGACCTGATCATTCATTTTCAGGAGTTCTCTGTACCAGTCACTTTTTTCAACTTCCTCCTCGAAGCTTTCATACCAGCTGCTTATTTGCTTCATGTTCTCAAAGCGTTGCCAGCGTACGACATCCATTTGGGATGTGCTGTCTACCGCAAAGATCAAACTCTCACCGTCGCGTCGGGCAACGACCTTGAATTTGCTTTGAAAAAATCCAATAGTGACAAGTTCCTCGGAGTCAGTAAGCAGTTCCAGAAAAAAATTCCTATTGAGAAGCGTGTCCTTAACCTGGATTGAATCGTTGTAGACTTTTTTAATGCGCATCACATCCTTTAGGATCGTGCTTGTCACATCATTGAAAATTGTGTCAAAGTCCCTTACGTGCTGTGCAAAAGCATTTTCAGCATAAACATTCTTGTTGCTTCTTTTGGATAATCCGAAAAAAATGAAGATGAGCCCTGAAACGACAAATAGAAATGCAATGATGTACTTTCTCATACCTAAGGTTAACCCTGAGACAGGTGTTGATCAAAATTAAGAAAAACTGGCAGGGCAGCCATAGTGGAAGAGCGATAATTTATTGCTCCAGAACTAGATCAAAAAATGGTAATTCAGGGAAATCAGAAATGATTTTCCCCAAACGAAATCCAACAGAATTGCGAAGTCCTTGAAGCATCTAATTGGAAGCTGTGTCAAATTAGTTCTTCTGAAGAATTGTTCTTTTTTTCCTGTTTGGCGTCCTTTTTCGCTTTCTTCTTCTGAGCTTTCTTCTCTTTCTTTTCTGCTTTGAGATCTTTGATCTGATCTTTTTTCTCAA
>Ga0272441_10004016_pt1 | contig 27240 bp, 26 predicted proteins | sample SSMProp6N_FD_193582 | JGI IMG/M metagenome (GOLD analysis project Ga0272441, IMG submission 193582) | Marine sediment archaeal communities from Little Sippewissett salt marsh, Falmouth, MA, United States - SSM-Prop-6N | ecosystem: Environmental > Aquatic > Marine > Wetlands > Sediment ... | reverse complement strand
ATCAAATACTAGAACTTTCTCTCCTTTTTTTGCAAGAAAATAAGCTGTAGGTGTTCCAACAGATCCGGCGCCAATTATTATCGTATCATATTTTTCTGTCAATTGTTTTCACCTTTATTTAGGAATGCTTTTAATGGCATTTCTTGATTAAATGGTCTGTCAACATGAGGTTCAACATCTTTTGAATCAATTCCTAATTCTTTAAAAATACGTAATATAAGCTCCGTGCAGGTTTTTCCTCCACAAGATCCCATTCCAACACGAAGGGCAGCTTTTACTGCATTAAAATCCTTTGTACCAGTCATTTTAATATAGTTAATAATTTCTTTTTTTGTGACTCTTTCACAACGACAGATTATAACTTCTCCATCTTCTATTGCTCTAATAGCAGTGGCAGTTTCTTTTCCCAAAGGCTCTCGGATCCTAATACTTACAATTTTATCTGTATCTTTATATGGTATTTCAAGTGAAACCAATTTCCTTTTATTCTGCCAATCAGCAAGTTTTATAGCAATTATTTTTCCCTTACCGACAATTTCCCCATCAATTCCAGTTGTGGTTACTTCTTCTCCAATTTTAATTGTTCCTTCTGGTAGTTCCCATGGAATTACAATCCTTGCTGTTTTTTTGGTTTTATCATATCTTTTATCTACAAGTGTTATCGATAAACCTGGACATAATGAAATACATCTTGCACAACCAAGACAATCTCCTTCAAATTGAGGTGTTCCTATTATTGAAGCTTCTTTTATTTTTATACTCTGTAGAACACAGGCCTCTGTGCAAGGATTGCAAGGTATCTCCTGAACACAATGTATGGCTGGATAAACTTCCTTATTTTTTGGAAAAGAATGAATATTTTTAATAGATCCAGGGCGACTACGAAGAATATTGACAATATCATTCCATTCTGGTGGTATCTCAACATCATATCCCATATCAATTAACATTTTTCTTGCAGTTATTTTACCGGAAAATATTGCTGCAGAGGCTTCAGCAATAATATCAGAATCACCAGCAGCATAAGTTTTTATACCAAGATTTTGTGCTTGTTTTTTAAGCTCATCAACGGGATTGAGTCCAACAGCGATTAGTAATGTATCGGCTTCAAATACTGCCTCAGTTCCTTTTATAGGTCTAAATTTTTCATCAATTTCGGATATAATTACTCGCTTGAGGTGGTCTGCTCCTTCAGCTTTTATTACAGTATGAGACGTATAAATTGGAATCCCAAGACGCTTTATTTTATCTAGATGTACTTTATATCCTCCGCATTTTGGAAGAGCTTCAACTATTCCCATGACATCAATTCCAGCCTGAAGTGCATGGTATGCACTAATTAAACCAACATTTCCTCCTCCAACGATGAATAATTTGTTTGTTGGTTTAATAAGATCCCTATTTACAAGTGTTTGAAAAGCACCAGCTCCGTAAATCCCTGGTAAATCACAACCAGGGAAAGCAAGAGTTTTCTCCCTTGCTCCGGCAGTTACAAGTATTCTTTTTGGTTTTACTAAAACATATTTTCCTTTTTTTATAACACCAACAAGTCCATCAGTAAAAACCCCAACAACAGGAGAATTTATCCAAATATTCAATTCCTTATATTTTTCTATTTTGGAAGCTAGTTCATTGCCTATATCCATTCCACGTTTACCTGCATAACAATCTCTAATTGAACCAAAGAAATTATGTGTTTGAAGGCTAAGTTTACCTCCAAGATCCTGCTTATCGTCACAAATAATGCAATTTATACCCATTTTTCCAAATTCTATTGCAGCTGACATCCCAGCAGGGCCACCTCCAATGATTAGAACAGGTATTTTAATTATAGAGATTTCTTTACCTGTTTTTACAACTTCATCATCCTTGAGGAGAGATGGTAAGCCATCTAAGGATTTTACTTTCATGTTTTTTTTCACTGGAACAATACATGCTTTTACAGGTAATCCATTTGCAATTACCAAACATTGAGAACATTGGCCATTTGCACAAAAAATTCCTTGAGGAGAACCATCCTTTTCATGATGTCCGAATATATGGATATCATTTGCAAATAATGCAGAAGAAATCATTTCTCCTTTCTTAGCAGAAATTTTTTTACCATTAAATGTAAAGGTAATTGATTCTTTTGTTTTATCTATAGGTAATATTGGATGCTTTTTTATCCTTGCTTTATCCATTAAATATCACTTTCCCCTAAAGATGAAAGAAGAAGTTTGTATACATCAGTTATCTCAATATCTGTTGATTGCCAAGAACCTTCCCTATTGCATAAAAGTAAGTGCGATTCACAATATGGAGAAGTACATATTATTGTATCTACATCTTTTTTTACCGCTTCATTAAATAGATTTAAAGCATATTTCTTTGATTTACTATCTAAACTATAAAATTCTTTAAATCCACATTTTCCTTTTAATTCAATAATAGAAATTCCTGGAATAAGTTTTAAAAGTTTTTTGATTTCTTCAATAAAAGGATCATTTTCAATTAAACAGGAAGAATGAATGGATACAGTCTTTTTTATTTGAGAAAATCCTTTTAATTTTTGTAATTTAATTAATAATTCTTTAGGAAAGGACGATACATTTTTAAAATCTTTATCTTTTGATAAAGTAGCAAAAGCTTCAGGAGTTCCAATAATTAATTTCTCTGGATTTACCTTATTTAATACCTTAAGATTCTTTGCATCGATCCTCTCTACAAAATTCTTTGCACCATCAATCTTATTATTTAATAAATCCTTAGAGGGACAAGATAACCCTTGAATATAGCCACAATTAATTTTTGCTTTTTCAATAAGTTTATAAATCGCTATTCTTGTATTACTAAGATCAAACAGTTTATGACTTTTACCAATTGCATGAATCATTGGCAAGCATCCTTCAAAGAAAGCAACACCTTTTAATTCAACAGGTTTAAGTTTTTTATAATCATCTAAAGGTTTTATTTCAGATGCAGCCTCCATAATTCTTAAAAGTGTCAAAGTTTCACCAAGTGGATTCATTGTAATTTTAGGTATTGGTAATTTAAGATTCTTAAGTTTCCTTTTATCAAGAGATTGTGAGAATTTTTGAAGTATTATGGATGGATCGGTTTCATTAGGGACAGAAGTATATTGTATCCTTTCTGGAGAAATACCAACCAACTTTAAAAGGTTCTTTGTTTTTTGAACTATATCAAAAGGATGTTCTTCCCATGGTAGGTAGTGTGATCCTGTTTTTTCATTGGGTCCAATTATTAAAAGTCCCATACCAGATCGTGCAAGAGCTCTTATTAAAAAGGAAGGGGAGGGTTTTCTTGCAGACATAACTTCGACTACACCATCAAATAATTCAAATGCGTGAGTTGGTGTACTCCAGTAGCTCATGAGAGCTTTAACACCTGGATTTAATGTTTTTTTATCATGTAATCGTAATAATATTTCATTATCAGACATATATCCTTGAGTAATTGCTCCTGTTGGACATACGGAAACGCAAGCACTACAGGATGAACATGAATCGTGGTTGACTTCTGCAGTTATTTTTTTATCCTTAATAAAAATATTATTAATTGCCCTGTATGCACAAACCTCTTCACATCGACCACAACCAATACAAAGATCAGAATTTACTGCAGCAGTTATACTTGAAAGTTCAATTGATTTTATTTTTCTTTTAGATTGCAATTTATATGAAGATTTACCTTTTTTATTAACTTCAAAAGATAAATCACAAGGTGTTTTTAAAAGAAATTTTGTATCACCTATTCGAGCAATTAACTGTTTATGATCACAGTTAGGGAGACACACGGAACAAAAATGGCAAGGTCCACATTTAAAACATCTAGCAGCTTCTTCTACTGCTTCAAAATCTGCAAAAGATTTTTCAACCTCTTTAAATGAGGTTATCATTTCCTTTTTTTCTAATCGTTTAGGTATATAAAGCGGCTTGCTTTTTTTTTTGAATTCAGTTACAATTGGAATAGATTTTTGAATTTTTTCTTCTTTAATATTATCTCCTTTTCTAAGATATGTATTAATACCTTTTGCAGCAATATGACCTCGACCTATAGCATCAACAACAGATTTTGGTCCAGTTTCAACATCACCTGCTGCAAATATACCTTTTATCTTTGTGCTGCAATCCTCTCCCACTTCGACTATACCTTTTTCATTTGTTATTTTTATATTTCCTACAGATCCAACATCAGGTTTTAAACCAATTGCTGGAATTATTAAATCAGCATTAATTGAAAATTCGCTCCCCTTGATTGGAACAGGTCTTCTTCGCCCAGATTCATCAGTTTTTCCAAGCTTTGTTTTTAAAAACTCTATGCCTATTGTTTTTCCTTTTTTTACAATTATTTTTTTAGGAATTAAATGAGTTTTTATCCCCACACCTTCTTTTTTCGCATCTTCAATTTCTTCTTTTTCAGCTGGCATTTCTTTAATACTACGGCGATATGCAATAGTTACTTTTTTTGAACCTAATCTAATAGCAGATCTAGCTACATCAAAAGCGGTTGACCCACCGCCAATTACAACTATATTGTCTTTAATATTCATTGGATTATCAATATTTATTTTATTCAAAAACAATAAAGGATCAACAACACCATTTGTATTTTCCTCTTTAATCCCAAGAGGGAGTGATTTAGACGATCCTTGTGCAATAAGTACAGCAGAAAAACCTTTTTTAAATAGGGTTAGCGGATCGTTAATATGTTTTTCTGTAATAATTTCAATTCCCAAACCTTTAATCCAATCTATTTCTCTTTTCAATATTCTTTTAGGTAGACGATAAGGAGGAATAGCATAACGAAGCATCCCTCCTGATTCCTTTTCAGCATCAAAGACAGAAACAGAATATCCCATTCGAACAAGGTCTACTGCAGCAGAAAGACCAGCAGGTCCTGCTCCAATAATTGCAACTTTCTCATTATAAATTTTTTCACAAGGTTCACTAACAAGAGATCTTCTGGTAAGTTCATAATCTGAAGCATATCTCTTAAGAGCACGAATTTGAACAGAATTTTTCTTCTGTCCTTGTTCACAGTTGTCTTCGCAAGGTCTAGTACAAACTCTACCACAAATGGCGGGAAATGGATTAGCTTGACGTATAACATCAATTGCTTCTTCAAATCTTTTATTTGCAACAAGATTAACATATGCCTTTACATTAACACCTGCGGGACATGCCTTAGAGCAATCAGGCATATCTTTGATTTCAATTGTAAATTTTTTTTTATTTACAATAATTATACCGCTATCAAATCCTATCAAAGATTTAGCATTGAAAATTTCAGGTTGATTTTTAGCATTCAAAATTAATCCCTACCTCTAAATATAAACCTTATTTAAAAACTATTATGCTGAAAATGAAGATTACTTGATTTGAACATCTTTTATTGAATGATGTCTATTAGCAAGTTTGCGGATTATATCGATATTACTTCCGCCTTTACCAATTAGTTTAGATTTATCGCTTGTACTAGCTTCAATCTTTGCAACTGTAGAATCTCCACTACCTTCTAAAACAATATTATTTATTTTGTAGGGTTTACATAGGTTGTGAACAAATTTTTCTTTGTTAGGATCTGATTCAACAAATTTTATGTTCTTTTTGAACAGATTTCGTAATTTTTCTAAATTTTTTGCTTTGGTTCCTATTGCTATACCTAGATAACCTTTTTTTACAATAAATATTAACCTATCTCCTACGACCATGCAATCAAGAATATCAGCTCGCGTAATTTTACTCGCCATATTTATATACTGCATAATATCATTAGAAAGCAATATGTCGGTCATAAGAAGCTACCTTTTATCAACTAGCTGTATTATATTAGATCCGCCTTCATCCAAAACAGCGAAAACAGAAACTGCAAAGGCTTTTCCACATGCATATCCTAAGTCAATAGAGTTGGAATTATAATCATAGATTGGTATTTTCTTCCTCTTAGATAACTTTTTAATATCAGATGAGTATGGACAGTTTTTTGCCATTACTATTAATTTTGCTGTTCCATTATTTATATTAATTTTTGTTTGTCTTGCGCCAATTTTTACTTTTCCTTTTTTTACAGTAGTTTTTAAAGTTTTTCCAATGTCAATCATTTTATTTTACCTTCCCCTTTCTCCTTCTTTGCATTACAAGTTCAACAGCACCAGTTCCTAAATTGACTGGCTGCCCAACAATAATGTTTTCGGCAACACCATTAAGTTTATCGCTTTCTCCTATTCTACTTGCCTGTAACAAGTGGTTAACAGTTATTTCAAAAGCTGCTCTTGATAGTACTGAGCTTTTCTCACCGCTCACACCATGTCGTCCTATGGCTTTTATCTGACCGTCACAAGTCATAATATCTGCCACAAGCATAATGTGCCTCAAATCTACATTCAAACCTTGTTCTGATAGTGTATTATGAGCCTCTTGTATTATCATGTTACGTGCAGCTTCAATTCCTAGCACTCTTCCAACGGACTGGATATCGTTGCATGTTGTCCTATAAGGATCAACACCATTTATTTCCAGAACATTTTTGAGGTTACTCCCTTCACTATATATTACGTAACCTTCTTCAGGTTCCTTTCTTATTATTATTCGTTTAATGCCATCAATTCCTTTAACTTTATGGTCCTTTAGCTTTTCGTTTACATCTAATAGTGTTTTATAACTAGGGTCATCCAAGCTTATTTTAATATCATTCTTATCCTTTTTTACATCAATCTTTCTAATTTTTTTAACTGATTCTATCAGTTCATCAACTGTGATCCCCTTCTTTTTCAGTGTTTTTTTGTCAGGTTTAATATTGATTACTAAGTTAATGATATCTGCTCCTATTTCAGCAATATCATTAAGATTTGTAATTTCAATTTGGTTTGCAACTTCTGTGGCAAGACTCGAATCTGACTTATATTTATCAAGTAGATATATACTCATCATTGGTGTAGAAGGAATGGATCTGGCATCCACAATTTCAATGAGTCTTGGTAATCCAAGGGTAACATTAATCTCAGCAACACCAGCATAGTGGAACGTTCTCATTGTCATTTGGGTTCCTGGTTCACCAATACTTTGTGCGCTTACAATCCCACAGGCCTCTGCTGGATCGATTAAATTTTTCTTATAACCCTCTAAAGATTTTGATAATATTTCATTTAATTTTTGTTTTAGTTTTTTATCCTCTGCAACCTTATAAATAATATCGTCAATAATTGAAAGAGGAAGGTATTTTTCCTTTAGAATTTTGTTGATATCCATTCTTATTTCTTTATGTTCCTCCGATTCTTCATGTTTTTTTGGAGGTTCAACTTCTTTCACTATCTCTTGTATGTCAATAGAATCGGATATCTCTTTAACCTTCATTTCCTTTTTCTTTGAAGTTTTCTTTCCTTTTTTAATACTAGATTTGGGTTGAACCTTCTTTTTTTCTTTTCCTTCTATCTCTTTTACCGTTTTTTTCTTAATGTTCTTTTTAGATTTTTTGCTTTTCTCTTCCTCTTTTTTTATTTTTTTCTTTATAATAATCTTTTTAGAGGGCCGACTCTTTTCTATTTCCTTTTTTGTCCTTTTTACATGTTTTTTAACGGAGTTTTTGTTTGAAAGAGGTTTCCTTTTTATAACTTTAACTGGTTTTTTTAAAACCTGTTTTTTTATTTTTTTCTTCTTATCTTTAATTGAAGTTTTTTTATTAGGCAATTTAGACTCCCTCCTTAATATCAGCGATTATTCGATCAACATCAACGGATTTTCCTGCAATACTTCTGCTAGGATCAATACCGTCCTCACCGTATAGAAATTGTATTATTTGTCCCCCCGCTTGCCTTACAGTGCCATCGTTCTCTGCTTTTATATCTTCTAAAGCATTAATCAAACGTCTTTGCATATATCCTGATCGAGAGGTACGTACCGCTGTGTCTACTAATCCTTCTCGCCCACCCATTGAATGAAAGAAATATTCTGTTGGAGTTAATCCTTTTTTATAACTAGAAGCAACGAATCCTTTTGCGCTTGCACCAAGATCATTCTTTTTAAAATGTGGTAAAGTTCGATATTGATAACCCCTGTGAATTCTTTCACCTCTCACTGCCTGTTGTCCAACGCATCCTGACATCTGTGAAAGATTGAGCATAGATCCACGTGCACCAGATTTTGCCATTATTACTGCACTATTTTCGAGACCGAGATGTTTACCTGCTATTTCTCCAGCGCTATCTCTTGCTTTTCCAGTTTCTCTCATTATCTCCATTTCAAGGGTTTCTTCAATACTTCGCCCTGGAAGTGATTCTAACTCACCATTCTCATAAGCCTTTACTAGGCTGTCGATTTTTTTCATTGCTTTATTTAACCTCTCCTCAATTTGCCTTTTCGCCTCATCAGGAATGTCTTCATCTTCAATACTTGTAGTAAATCCAAACAGTGTTATCGCAGCAATACCTAATCTTGTTACCTTATCGATAAATTCCCTTCCAGCACCCATACCATGGTCTCGGATTATTCTATCAAGAATTTTTCCCTTAAAGGCACCAATGCTATTTTCATCAATTGTCCCCTGTATAAGAATTCCTTTCTTTATTATAACATAAGCATTATAAAGACAATCTGGTGCCGTACATTTTTCGCAATTTAAACACGTTTTAGCTTTAAACTCTAAAAATAGATCATCAGGTAATAAAGTACTGAATATATCTTTTCCAGTTACGTATCTTTTTCCATTCTCTATAAAGACTTTTGGGAGTTTATTCTCAAATCCGGTTGCGGCTAAGATATGTGATGCATCTTCGATCGGTATTTTTCTATCTTTATTTGTTAGTAGAAAACCTCCAGAAATGATGTCGTGTATTCCACCAATAATTGCCCCACCAAATCTTGGAGATAAGATGTTCTCTTGTACTTTCATTAATATTTCTGCTTCAGCCTTTGCTTCCTCTCCTTGTATTAGATGGAGATTCATTTCATCCCCATCAAAATCAGCGTTGTATGGAGGACATACACATAAATTGAATCTAAATGTTTTATGAGGTACAATTTTAACTCTATGGGCCATCATAGACATACGGTGAAGAGATGGTTGACGATTAAATAAAGTGAGATCTCCCTCCATTAATTGCCTTTCAATTATTGAGCCAATTTCCAGGTTTTCAGCGATATTTTCTGCGTTTTTCTCAGTAACTTTGATACGCCGTTTCATACCTTCTATATCCTTTAAAACATAGTTAACACCAGGGATGTATTCATTAGAATCTGCATTAACTGAGAATTTTTGTAAAATTATTTCTTTACACCAATCAATATTATGCACTGTAACTCTAACTGGAACAGTGAGTTCGTTTGCAATTCGTATAGGAACACCAATTTCGTTTATGCTTAAATTAGGATCAGGGGAGATAACAGTACGAGCTGAAAAATTTACACGTTTACCAGAGAGATTGCTTCTAAATCTCCCTTCCTTTCCTTTTAGACGTTGGGCAAGTGTCTTCAAAGGTCTACCTGAACGATGACGTGCTGGAGGTATACCAGATGTCTGATTATCAAGATATGTTGTTATATGGTATTGTAATAGTTCCCACAAATCTTCGACAATAAGCTGTGGTGCACCAGCATCTCTATTTTCCTGTAATCGTTGATTTATCCGTATGACATCAACAAGCTTGTGTGTAAGATCATCTTCTGATCTTTCTCCAGATTGTAGAGTTACAGATGGTCTTACAGTAACAGGTGGTACAGGTAAAACGGTAAGAATTAACCATTCAGGTCGGGCTGATTTTCTATTAATGTCTAATAGAGGTAAATCCTCATCTCGTATCTTTTCAAGCCATTCTCTTACCTCAGAGGGTGTTAGCTTCTTGCCATTTTCTCTCAAAGAGGTGGGTTTATCAAGTTCAATTTTTCCTACTTCTCTACCACATGAGGTGCATTTTTCAGTCTTCCTTGCTTGTGTTATAATTTGTTTGAATAGTGGCGCCGTGTTCTTCCCTTCTTGTTCATACTTTTTTAATTCTTGAAAATATTCGTCTTTTTGTTTACTACTTAATAGTAGATGTCCACATTCCCTACATGTTGAACGTAAGCAGTCTCGAATTATTTTTACATGTCCAACATGTATAACTGGCATTGCTAAGTCAATATGACCAAAATGTCCAGGACACTTATCTTTTCCCACTCTTTGACCACATGTTTTACATCGCAATCCAGGTTCAACGACACCCATCCGTGGGTCCATAAGTCCCATGGTAATTGGAAAACCGTCATCATCATAGGTGTCAGCTGTTATAACTTTAGTACCACTCACTTTTCTTATTTCGTTTGGTGAGAGTAGCGAAAAATATATACTTCCAATCTTTTTTGTAATACTATTTGTTCTTTCCATATTAAGCCCTTTATAAATATTATACTAATGATTCCAATTTTAATCTTGGTGCAATACCTAAAGATTTTAATTCATCCATTAAGAGTTTGAATGCATAGCTCATCTCAACAGGGTATATGTTTGCTTTATCACCGCATACAGAACAACGTAAATTACCATGTCTATCACGTATTGCAACATGTCCACAAGTATTGCAAACATATTTAACAGTAAGATCAGACTCATCTAATAAACGATCTTTAATAACCATCGATGCTCCATGGCCAATAAGACAGTCTCTTTCCATTTCTCCAAATCTGAGACCTCCTTCTCTAGCTCTACCTTCAGTAGGTTGTCTAGTTAATATTTGAACCGGCCCTCTAGAACGTGCATGTATCTTCCCAGCTACCATATGATGAAGTTTTTGATAATAGATACATCCAACAAATATGTCAACTTCAAATTGTTTCCCTGTTTCTCCATTGAATAGTATCTCTTTACTGTTATGTTTAAATCCATTTTTAGTTAAAGCATCGCGGAGCAATTCCTCTGTTTCACCACTAAACGCTGTTCCATCTACTAACCTTCCTTCTAATGCTCCTACTTTTCCCCCTATCATTTCAAGTACATGTCCAACAGTCATTCTACTAGGGATTGCATGTGGATTGATAATTAGATCTGGAGACATTCCCTGTTCATTAAATGGCATATTCTCCTGAGGTACCAAATATCCAATGACTCCCTTCTGACCATGTTTTGATGCGAACTTGTCTCCATATTCAGGTATGCGTTCTTCACGAACTTTTATTTTAACCATCCTGGATCCATTTACTGATTCTGATAACATGACTTTATCCACAGTTCCTCCTTCTCCATGTTGAACTGTTACTGAAGTTTCTCTCCTTTTTTGAGGGGTTAGGAAATCTGTGGGTTCCTCAAGAAATCTTGGTGGTGAGGTTTTTCCAACCAGTACATCACTACCTTTTACTTCACATTCTGGTGATATAAGGCCGTCTTCACCAAGGTTTAAATAAGAATCTTCGCTTCTTACACCTCTGCATTCTGGTTCTGGAATTTCAAAATGATCCTCTTGACCCCCAGGATAACGTTTTTCCTCGCTGCTGTAAGTTCTAAAGAAAGTACTTCGCCCAATTCCCCTTTGAATACTTGATATATTCATTATAAGGGCATCTTCCATATTATAGCCTTTAAATGACGCAACGCCAACTATAAAATTCTGCCCTGCAGGTCGTTCTTGAAATTTTAAATATTTTGTAGCATGAGTTTGTACAAGAGGTCTTTGAGGATAATGCATTAAATGACCTCTTGTATCGGGCCTAATCCTGTAATTTGAAGCACAAAAACCAAGAGATTGTTTACCCATACCAGCACCCATAGTAATTCTGGGGGATGAATTATGTTCCGGATATGGTACGAGAGAAGCTCCAATTCCAAGAATGCACATGGAATCTAATTCCATATGGGTATGATCTTTTGTGATTTCATCTTCTTTTAATGCAATGAGCGTGTTTTCTTCTTCCTCTGCATCTATGTATTCAATAATTCCCTTGTTTACAAGTTCAATCCACTTTGTATCAGTTTCTCTTATTTTACTGAGATCTTTCTTAGTAAACAATAGTTTACCTTTTTCTACAACAGCTAGAGGTCTTCTTAATCGACCACAGTCACAATTTACAATAACATCATTTTCATCTTTATAATAAGCGACATTTACTTCGTTACTTATTAATCCGTTCCTTCGCCTATCTCTTATATCTTGAACAAGTTCATTTCCTTTGGGATGCATTCCTATTAAATCTCCATTTAGATAAACTCTTGTACCAGTGGATTTTTTAGAAATATCTTTAACACCTAGGTCTTTAAGCACACTTTCAACTTCTTTTTCTGGAGAACCCTCTGAAATCTCCACAGTAAGTGCAAGATTTTTTACAAGACCACAATTTGGTCCCTCAGGCGTTTCATTTGGACATAATCGTCCCCATTGTGTAGAATGTAAATCTCTGGCCTCGAAATGTGGTTGGGATCTTGTTAATGGAGAAGTAACTCTTCTTAGGTGACTTAAAACTGCAAGGTTACTAGTCCGGTCGAGTAGTTGTGATATGCCCGCTCTTCCTCCAACCCAATTTCCCGTAGCAAGGGCGTGATGTATACGCTGACTTAAAACATCTGATCGAAGTGATGAGCTAATCTTTATTTCCTTACCTTTTGCATGGACTCTTTCTATCTGATACTTTAAATCTTTACAAAGGGCGGTTAAGGAGACACGGAAAAGATCCTCCATAAGATCTCCTGCAAGCTTTAATCTCTTATTCGCATAATGGTCTTTATCATCCTCTTCCCTTTTATTTAATGCTAACTCCAATACGGCCATTCCCATACGAGCCATAAAAATAGCTTTAGTAATACGATCAGAAGGCTCATTACCAAGATGGGGAAGAAGATTTCTGTCCATAAGAGTTTCAACTCTTTTTATTCGATACTCCTTTGCCTGCCCTCCAGCGAATTTCTTTCCGAGATACGCAACTGCTTCCTCCATTGTTGTTATACCATATTCATTTGCGCATTCTTCTATATTAGCAAGAATAAATGGCTTCATTTTAGGATCTACGCTTATAATATCAACGATTTCCTCATCGCTTTCCATTCCAAGTGATCTTAGTAAAATCATCAAAGGTATTTGTCCATAAGTTGTTGGAAGAGATACCATTAGCATTCCATCTTTCTTTTTTTCTACAACAGTTAGGGCACGGTATCCTTCTCGTTGTGAAAATACTTTAGCAACTTCAACAGTCCGTCCATATCTGCTAGTTTTTTCAACAAGAACTCTATTTGGAGCAAGATCTTCAACCGTAATTAGCACTCTTTCTGTACCATTGCTAATGAAATATCCACCTGGATCTAGGGGATCCTCCTGCATTTTTTGGAGTTCTTTTTTATACTCTTCATCTGTTAATTCATGTTCCCTTTTTTTCTCTATGTTATATTTTGCAAGATTGCAAGCCTTAGATTTTAGCATAATAGGAAGATTACCAATTTTTACTTCTTCAGGTTCATATTCTACTTCATCCTTTACAGGTATGAATTCTAATGTTAAAGGTGCTTCGTATGTTAAATCTCTAAGTCGTGCTTCCATGGGTTTTAACGGTCTTTTAGTACCATCAGCTTCTTTAACTTCTGGGGTTCCAACTGTAATTTTACCAAATTTTATCTTGTATCCCTCGATTTCTGGATAAATAAAACCCCTTTCCATTTCCTCTTCTTGACCAATCATTGTACTATCGATAATATTTTGTAATCTCCGTTCTAAAAAATCATCGTATGATGCAATCTGGTGGTTTACAATACTACGATCTCTATAAAAAGAATCTACAAGTTTTCTCATTTGTTTACACCCTTTATTTTATATAATACTTTCTACTACAAACCTATAAGCAATAGCTTCTTTAGCAGTATGGCTATTTCTAATGATTTTTACAATTTGTCCTGGTTTTGCCCCAATGGTAATAGATACAGGATCGGTAGATAGGATTTTTGGAAGTTGATTTGGTTCAATATTATATTTCTTGAGTAATTCAGCTTTTTCTTTTTCAGAAACAATCTTGTGGAGTGGAACTAGATCATGGTTCATTATATTAAATTGTATCCGTATCTTCTCCTTTACCATAAAGGTTTTTCCTCCTAGCATATCATTTTTTCAGCGGGCCTGAATGGATTCGAACCCTTGGCCACCTGGTTAAAAGCCAGATGCTCTACCTAGCTGAGCTACAGGCCCATTATGGACCAGGACTCAACATTTACACCATACTTCTATATATATCATACTCTATCTAATTTAATACTGAAACAGCCTACCGTAATACTGGTTCCCATATAAATAAATTATGGGAAGTTATAGGTTATCCATTTTTTTTATATTGTTCGTGTTTTTAATCTTTAAAATTTATTAATAGTGATCTTGACTATCGTTATTCCCATTTGTATATTTCAGTATGAGTTGATTTTTTTGTTTTTTGAAGGTTATCTCATAATCTTCAAAAATTGGGCTCCTTCCTAATAAAACTGGTATATCATTTCGGGCGGATACGTGTATCTGGTTATTCTCATATAAATTAATCATCTCATCCTTTTCAATACTCATATTTAATGTAGATTTAAACAGAGATGCGGTTCCCCCGGCAGTATCAACATCCCCTGCTTCTTCTAATTCCAATTCTAAATACTGAGCGATAGGCATAGGTATGACGATAAAATCTCCACCAGAATCTAATAATGCTTCAATAATAGGAGTCTTTTTATCTTTATAATGAAATTTTACAGGTATTATTGGGTATTTACAATAATCAAAGATAAAACTTGTTTTTGACATATAATCAATGTAATATTATATCTCCAGATAATACTTTTGATATTTTTATATTGTCATCTGGAAATCTGTCTTCTGGATATTTTTCTTCAGCCAATTTTAGGATGTCTTCAATATTACTGCTATGATCAATAATTTCGTCGTTAAAAAGTAAAAGCCACTCTCCTTGAAAGTCTTCTGGGTTTTTTTCTTTACTCATGGAATAGCTGATACCGCGAATATCACTTATAAGGTTTATGTTTCTTTGGATGGTATATTTACACTACTTGCTTTTATTTTTCGACTTTAACTAAAAATTTTAAAAAAGTATATATATCAGGAGTTACAAATAGTACTAAGTTAAAATATAAAGAAAGTGCGAGAAGAGGTTTAAATAAAAATGAATATAGTGACGTTAGGTGATTTATCAAGAGCAATAGCACATAGGGTTGGAGTAGACATTGAAGAAGCTCGTAGAGATGCAGGATTTGTATTGGATATATTTGGATTTGACGACCGTGTTATTGATAATGTATTGGATCCTGAAGATAGACAATTATTTTATATATTAGAAGAGGAAGGGATGCTTTCTACTGAACGAGAAGAGACAACTCTATATGATGGGAGAGAATGGAGAACGCATTACTGGCAACTAAAAAAAGAAATCATTTTGAAATACTCTAAAGAAAAAAATAAACCAATTAGAACTACAATTTTGGATAAAAATCAGCCAATTCCATCTATTGAAGAATCAGATGAAGAAGAAGTTTATGATCAGCTTGAGGAGAATATTTGGACTACAAGGAAAATAGTAGAGTAAATCTTACTTTATTTTTCAATAAAATTAATAACCAACTTGTAGTTTCCTATTTTTCTTATGGTTTGGAGGCTATAAAGAATTTTATGGTGATGTGGAATGTCAAAAAAGAAAATAATAATAAGTTCGGAATCTGTAACTGAAGGACATCCTGATAAAATGTGTGATATAATATCTGATGCAATTCTCGATGAGGCATTAAGACAGGACAAAAATTCTCGTGTTGCTGTTGAAACTGGTACTAAAAATGGAGGTGTCATGGTTTTTGGTGAAATGACCACGGAAGGATATATTGATATACCAAGCGTGGTACGAGATTCAATAAAGGATATTGGATATACTGAGGCCAGTTATGGTATCGAATGGGAAACCTGTTCTGTTTGGGTTCAAATTACTTCTCAAAGCCCCGACATATCTCAAGGTGTTTCTGAAGGGGAAGGTTTACATAAAAAACATGGAGCAGGCGATCAAGGAATGATGTATGGTTTTGCCTGTAATGAAACAAAAGAATTAATGCCTTTACCAATCATACTTGCGCACAAACTTACAAAAAGAATATCTGATGTTAGAAAAAATGGAACTATTTCATATCTAAGACCAGATGGTAAATCTCAGGTTTCGATAGAATATAATGAAAACGGTAAACCTCTTAGAGCTGATACGATTGTTGTTTCAATGCAGCATGATGGTGCAATTTCTTATGATAGAATAAAAAAAGATGCCATAGAAAAAATAATTAAACCTGTTTGTAAAGGTTGGATCGATAAAGAAACAATATTTCATGTTAATCCTACAGGTGCATTTGTTAGAGGAGGGCCATATGCAGATGCAGGAATTACTGGTAGGAAAATTATTGTAGATACTTATGGTGGTATTGGTAGACACGGCGGTGGAGCATTTTCTGGAAAAGATCCAACAAAGGTAGACCGAAGTGCTGCATATATAGCTCGTTACATTGCAAAAAACATTGTTGCTGCTGGTATTGCAGATAAATGTGAAATCCAGCTAGCATATGCAATAGGTATTGCAGATCCTGTTTCAATAAATATAGACTGCTTTGGTACCAATAGAATCCCTGTTGATAAGATTGAAGTAATCGTGAGGGAATTTTTCCCACTTTCACCTGGAGAGATTATCAAACATCTAAATCTTAGAAGACCAATATTTAAGAAAACAGCCTCATATGGACATTTCGGTAGAAACGATCCAGATTTTACCTGGGAGAAAATTGACAAGGTAGATTTGATTAGAAGAGAGGCTGGAATGAAAAAATAGATTAACCAATCTATGATAAAATCTAAATGAATCGTCAATAAGTAATATATAGTAAAAATTAATTATATGCTTTATCTAAAAAAGACTTATGTGGAGGAAGAAACACTATGGTAGAGTTTGAGACAATAAAGGCTGAAGAAATAAAGTTTGGTAGAAACAACTTTATAGAGATATCTAGAAAGAAGGCAATTGCTGATGGAGGTGAAAATGAATTCATTTCTATCGCTAGAGGTTTTTATCTACCAGATGGGGGAAAGGGATGGAAATCATCAATTACTCTTCCTAATGAAAAAGACAAACTTGAAAAAATTTCAGAGTTAATAAACTCAATATAAATCTAAAGTGCGACTATATTAATTTTAATGTTTTATTTACAATTATTGTTTTTTCGTTAGTTTAAAGTAGAGGTATAGTCATTTAGAGGCGTGATTGGAGAGGGTGACTCTAAAGAAACCAGAATATATTTAATAATTGCATTTATAATTGTTATTGCTGTTATTTTTGCTGTTGTTTTTAGTGGTATTCAATTTAAACAAGCATATATTCATCATGAGTTTTTAAATGAAAAATGGTTTGAAAATTTAGGTGAACGTAATAGCGGCTCATATTTTTTAGGTTTAGAGAAATGGGGATCATTGACATATGAGCTTGATTGTAACTATACTACTTATCTTATTGTTACTACTATTAGAACTTTTGTTATGATGGATGAAGAGGGACTAAGTGATGAAATTGAGGAGACCATAGAAAAGGCATTAAAGTTGGGAATATCGCTTGATAATAATACCAAGATTGTTGGAGAAAGAATGTTAAAAAACGGTCACAAAACCATGTATATTGTTTACAATGGAAATGATACTTCTAAAAATTCATATGAACAGGTACGGATTATTGGCGAAGTATGGAATTGTGGCAATTCAGGTACTTCCATAATCTGTTTGGGTTTTTCTCAGATTTCAGATAATTCACATAATAATTCTAAAATAAATACAACATATTGGGAAAAAATTATTGGGGATGAGGTTGGAACATTTGGAACTATGGGTTTTCAAAGAGAAGATGGATTAATTTATAATGTGATTTGCCATTGATATTTTATTCCTTTATTTCTGCCTTTTGTAAATTATAACCCATAGGGCAATCTATACTTTTACTTAAAATATTTATTATTTTATATTTTTTATCCTTTTTTAATGCTTTGTTATTACAGAGATAATAATTGAAGCATCCAATACTTTTACAGTTTTTTCTCTCAATTATTGTTTTACTACCTATAGATAGTTTTTTATCTATTGAAGCAATAATCGGTAACTCTTGTACCTCTACTACTATGGCACCACCCTCAAAAACATTACAGTTGTGTTTCTTGTCTCGCACTTTTATTATTTTATAATGTCTGTTCGGCTTTAGGTTGAAGCATACTGTTTTTAATTTACAGTTTCTGCATTCGTTGATTGGACCTAAATAAATAAATTCCTTATCTTTTTCAGCTAGTTTTTCTCCAATAAGTGTTACTTGAGCCATATTATATTACTCCTGTTTGCTTTGCAACTGTTTTTGCTGCTTTTTCAGTCAGACCTGTTTCCCCTAATATTGTATATCGCTCTGGACGTATCTCATGGGCTTTCACTAGTGCTTCTACAATTTTTTTCTTTGATACGCTAAGTTCTTCTGATGTGATTGGAGCTCCTATCTTTTTAAGCGCATCTCGCACTTTCTCCCAATTACCGCCATGAAGATATACCATCATAATTGCGCCTATGCCACATTGTTCACCATGTAATGGTTTTTTTCTCTTTTTACCCTTTAACATGATTCCTGGGCCTAAATGATCCAACATGTGTGAAAACATGTGTTCGGCCCCTGATGCTGGACGGGTATTACCTGCTACACTCATTGATACCCCTGATACAATCATTGCTTTTACTGCAATCCAGGCTGATTTTTCTTCATCTGGTTTTATTTCATCAGCGTGATCCATAATAAGTTGTGCTGCAGTTTCAGCAAGAACAGCAGCATGACTGCTGTATTCCTCATGTTTTAAACGATGGGCAAGTTTCCAATCCATTACAGCAGATAGATTTGATATCACATCTGCACATCCTGAAGCAAGCATTCTAAAAGGTGCTTTGCAAATAATTTTAGTATCTGCAAGAACTGCTAATGGTGATGACGCTGTTTTTGAGACAGATCCAGTTCTATGTTTCAATGATGCGCGAGGGGATGCTATACCATCATGGGAAGCACATGTAGGGATGCTAATGAAAGGTCTTGAAAGTTCAAAAGCTGATAGTTTTGTAACATCGATTACGCTTCCACCACCTATACCTAACAGTATATCTACATCATGTTTACTTACATAATTTATCAATTTGTTCACTTGAACAACGGTGGCTGTTGATACTATTTTCTCTCTTACATTATAATCTGCTTTCTTTAGGATTTTAACTATTTCGTTTCCAGATAGTTTTTTAGTTTTCTTATCAGCTACTATTAAAACAGAGTTACCTCTCACCATCCGATTGCAAAGTTCAGCTACTTGTGATGTAGTTTTATGTCCTACTATAATTTCCCTAGGAAATATCATAGTTTTTGATTTTGTAAATCGCTCCATAATAAAATTTGTAAACCAAGCCCTTAATATATTATATTTTCCTTTATAGTGGATTGTGATTAGCTTAAAAAATTACTATCAAAATCATAAAATCGAGATTATTATCGGGATATTTGCTGTAGTTGTTGTCTTCGTTGTGTTAGGGTGTATAATCTTTCCCTCGATTTTTTATGATAGATGGATTTGGAAATTTTTCTGGGGTCCAATTGTTTCTGATGCTGTTGGTCATCCTGTTTCCCATAATGGCGTTTTGGCAGAACAGAAATATACCATTATATCTGAAATAACCTACGGCTTTCTAATTGTTATTGTCTTGTATGGTTTTTATCAACTTTTAAAAAAGTGGAATATTATTGTAGATTGGAGATTTTGTCTTGCTTTATTGCCATATGTTGTAGTTGGTTCGATTACTCGCGTTTTAGAGGATTCTGGATTTTTCAATAAACCTTTAGTGTATTGGTTTATATCTCCATTGATTTATTTACAGATTTTTATTTGGGTGATTGTTTTTTTTGTTATTGGGTTCTATCTTCAGCATCGGTTTAAAAAACGGTATTTTAAATTAAATTCCGTTTTATTTTTAGGAGGAGTTCTTATATTATTACCATTCATTTTTTTTACTTTACAATGGATCTTTGGTAATCAATTGAGCATTATTCAAGGTATTCGATTCGATGTATTTTTTTTAATTGTAGGTTTAATCTTTTCAATTCTTTTTTTAGTATATTTATTCTCTAGATTGTTCAAAGACAATAACTGTATCAATGTCTATTCGAAACAGCTAAATTTGGCAATGATTGGCGCTCATTTGTTAGATGGTATTACAAGCTATATTAGCATTTACGATCCTTTAAATATGGGATTACCACATTATATTGAAAAACATCCTGCATCAGATTTTATTATGGAACTTTGGCCGCCTTTATTTCCAATTGTCAAATTTCTTTTAATAATAACCATCATATATATTTTTGATGTAATGTATAAGGAGGAATTAGGTGAATATCAACGCTTAATAAATCTTTTAAAAATAGGGATTTTTATATTAGGATTTGCGCCAGGATTGAGAGATATTCTTAGAGTAGTAATGGGGGTTTAAATTAATGAAAAAAAGACGTCATCCAGATTGGTTGAAGGTAAATCTTGGTAGTGGAAACAATTATTCGGAAATGAAAAAAATACTTCGAAAGGCAAAATTACACACAATTTGTGAAGAAGCAAAATGCCCCAATATGCCCGAATGTTTTAGTAATGGAACTGCTGTTTTTCTGATCTTGGGAGACACATGTACAAGAAAATGTAAATATTGTAACGTTAAACAAGGAAACCCACTTCCTTTAAATCCGGATGAACCTTTGGCTGTTGCAGAAAGTGTTAAAAAATTAGGATTAAAATATGTGGTAATTACTTCTGTAACGAGAGATGATTTAGAAGATGGTGGTGCTAGTGTTTTTTATGATTGTGTAAAGGAAATTAAGAAAAAACAATCTAATTGCAAAGTGGAGGTTCTAATTCCTGATTTTAAGGGATGTACTGCTTCATTAAAAAAAGTTATTGATTCTGTTCCAGATGTAATAAATCATAATATCGAGATATCAGAAAAATTGTTTCATAAAATTAGACCAGAAGGCAACTATAAAACAAGTTTGTCTTTGTTAAAAAATATAAAAAATATTAATAATAATATAAAGACTAAATCTGGCTTTATGGTTGGATTGGGAGAAGATAATAACCATATAATAAAAACAATGAAAGATCTAAAAAATGCAAAAGTAGATTTTTTAACAATCGGTCAGTATCTACAGCCAACAATGGATCATATTAAAATTAAAAGATATTATACACCAGAGGAATTTTTAAAATTTAAATGTATTGCTTTGGAATTAGGTTTTAAACATGTAGAATCTGGACCTTTAGTTAGAAGTTCATATCATGCAGAAAGAGTAAATTTATAAACAAAAAAGACGAAATTTATTAATAAATAAATTATATCTCCTGATGAAAATGATATCTAGATCTATTTACAAAGTACCGAAAGGGAAATTATTAAAAATACGTTTAAACTATAATGAAAAAACCAACTCAATTGATGAAATAAGTATAACTGGAGATTTTTTTGCGTATCCTGAAGAGATAATTGATTTTTTGGAAAATGAATTAAAAGGTACGTTATTAGATAAAGAAATAATATTTAAAAAAATTGATTCAATCATCAAAGAAAGAAATATAGAGTTTATTGGCGTGAATGTTGAAGGACTTACCAAAGGAATATTGATGTGCAAAAAATGAAAGAGCAATGGAGATTAATAGAAACGGGCGATAACACAGCTTTTACCAACATGGCGATGGACAAAGCAGTATTAGTATCTATAAGTAGAGGTAAAGTTCCACCAACAGTAAGATTTTATCGTTGGCGACCATCTGCTATCTCGATAGGATATTTTCAGAGTTTAGAAGAAGAGGTTAATTTAGACATCTGTAAAAATTTTGGTGTTGATTATGTTCGTAGGATTACTGGTGGAGGAGCAGTTTATCATGAAAAGGAGCTAACATATAGTATAATTATTTCTGAATCACATCCAAAAATTCCAAAGAACATAATGGAAAGTTATAGAATAATATGTGGTGCATTAATTAAAGGTTTGAAAAATTTAGGAATTGAAAGTACATACGTTCCAATTAATGATATTATTACAAATGGAAAAAAGATTTCAGGAAATGCCCAAACACGTAAGGAAAAAACAGTACTTCAACATGGAACAATACTTAAAGATGTAAATATTGAAAAGATGTTTTTCCTCCTTAGGGTGCCAAATGAGAAAATAAAAGACAAGCTCATAGCTGATGTAAAAGAAAGGGTCACTTCAATAAAGCACGTTTTAGAAAAGGAAATTTCATTTGAAGAAATCTCTACTGCAATTAAATCTGGTTTTGAGAAAGAATTTAATATTGAACTTGTTAAAGGAACATTTACGGAGGAAGAAGAAGAACTTACTAAAAAGTTTGAGAAGGAATGTTTCTCAACCAATAATTGGAATCATAGAAGATAAATAAAAAAAAATTATATGAATAATTAAAGATTAATCAATGAAAGTCAAAGTTATTAAAATTAATGTATTTTCTGATTTACTATATGGAGGAAACCCTTCTGGAGTTGTTATAAATTCTCCAGATCTAACAGATGAGCAGATGAAACACATCTCAAAAACTATGCAAGTTTCTGAGACTGGTTTTGTTTTTCCAAGTAAAAACGCAGATTACAAAGTAAGGTTTTTCTCACCGAAAGTTGAAGTGAATCTCTGTGGACATGCAACAATTGCTACATTTTATGCACTTGCATTTAAGGGATCTATATCAAGTGGAAAAAACATATCTTTAACTCAAGAAACAAAGGTAGGAGTTTTGCCGGTAAACATATATTTCAAAGATTGTGGAAAAATTGACCGAGTAATGATGACTCAGGTGAAACCAAGATTAAAAAATATATATTTAGATATATCAAAAATTGCTGATTCATTAAATATTTCAATAGATACAATTAACGATTCGTTTCCAAAACAGATTGTTTCAACTGGACTTTTTACTTTACCTTTATGCATAGATTCTTTTGATGCTCTAAGTGATATTAAACCAGATTTTAAAAAAATTAAAAAAATATGTACAAAATTAAATGTTGGAAGTTTCCATCTTTTTACTTTTGATACAATAAATCCCAAATCAATATATCATGCAAGAAATTTTGCCCCGTTATACGGAATAAACGAGGATCCTGTTACAGGTACTGCTAACGGAGCTGTTTGTAGTTATCTTTTAAAAAATAATATAATTGAAGAACGTAACTTGATATGTGAACAGGGAGATATAATTAAAAGACCTGGAAGGGTATTTGTAGAAATTGGAAAGACGGATGTAAAGGTTGGTGGAAAGTCAAGATTTATTGAAGAAAGAGAAATACATTAGATTTTATATTGATCAATATCTATCTCCAAACCATCTCTTGCAGCAATAACTTTAACACCAAGTTTATTAGAAAGTTTATATGCGATTTCCCAAGGTTTTATATTTATCATATTCATACCAAAATGTGTAAGAATACTTAGCTTTGGTTTATTGGCAGCAATTATTTTCTCTGCATCTTTAAGTGAAAGATGCATTATGTGTTCTTTACCTTCTAATAAAACGACATTGAGAATAAGAATGTCACTTTGGTAATAAGATTCAAGTCCTTCAAAGTATTTTGTATCGGTAATTATTGAAATCAAGCAATCTTTACCACGAATTTTAAGACCGTATGTTTCAACCCCATGAATGTGCTTAACAGGTGTAGAAAATGAAATGTTGCCTATATCATAGGTTCCTTTTTCTTCTAAAATTTCAATGTTTTCGATTTGATCTCTAACATAATTAAGGATAACTGGATCACCTTCAAGTGAATCATTAGTAGCAAAGACCACTCCTTTTTTCTTGAATCCTCCATTAGTCATGGCTTCTATAATTATATTGATATCATTTGAATGATCTATATGTCGATGTGTCAATATAATACCATCAAGATCCTTTGGATTGAGTTTAGGTCGACTTGATAAGCAATTAACTAGTGAACCCGGACCAGGATCAATAATAACATTTGTATTGTCAAGTGTTATCCATAATCCTCCTGATTTTCTCAATTGTTTTGTAACAACGAAACGTGCACCAGCAGTTCCAAGAAACTTGATTTTATTCATTTTATCCAGTTATGCTTGATTTATTATTTCTTTTTTAAAAGAAAACTTTTTACAAAGCATAGGTGTTTATCCATTTATGAATCTTTTTAAAATTACTTATGATTTAGTACGACAAATACCTAAAGGTAATGTTTCTACATACGGAAATGTAGCAAAAGCATTAGGGGATATTTATGCTGCAAGGGCGGTTGGCAGAATGATGAATCAAAATCCCGATGCTGATGATATGCCTTGCTTTAGAATAGTTTATTCAGATGGTCGCCTTGGAGGATTTGGACTAGGTATTAATGATAAAATTAGAAGATTAAAACAAGATAATATTTCTGTTGAAAACGGTCGAATTGTAGATTTTGAGAATATATTGTTTGATGATTTTAAAACTGATTATCCATTGAAGAAACTTAGATCAGAACAGATAGAATTAAGTAAAAATGTAATAACCAGAAATTTCTTTGATGAGAAAAAAACTATTGCTGGATTTGATGTTTCTTATCCTAAAAATGAATTTGATGAATGCTGTGGTGCATGTGTAGTAATGGACTATAAAACAAAAGAAATCATCGAAGAAAAAACCATTTTTGCTAAAACTTTTTTTCCATATATTGCAACTTATTTGTCATTTAGAGAATTACCATTTATAAAAAAATTAGTAAAAATTCTTAATACAAAACCCTCAATTTTAATGCTGGATGGCAATGGTTTGTTGCATCCTTTCGGATTAGGACTGGCATCCCATGCGGGTGTCTACCTTGATATTCCAAGTATTGGAGTTGCAAAAAGTATGCTTTGTGGAAAATTAAAAAATAATGCGATTCAAATGAATAATAAAATTATTGGATATGTTTTATATACATCTAAAATAGCAAAAAGACCTGTTTATGTTTCCCCTGGACATAAAATTTCCTTTGAGACTTCACTTAATATTGTAAAAAATTTTAGTAAATACAGACTTCCGGATCCAATACGACGTGCGCATGTTTTAGCTAAGACATCTCTGGAGTAAAATCTGGAAGCTTTTTACTAGATATAAGTGGAATATCTCTTTGGTCAAACCATTTTTTAAATTGTCTCATCTGAGATTTTTTCAATGCTTTTCTATGAAAATATCCAGCTGATACATTTGGAGTTTGTTTAATTGCCTGGTCAATTACGGCTTCAGTGATATTACCTTCTTTGATTTGGTAGGTAGGTATCATATGACCAAATGATGCTTGCTTTTCAAAAGCAACATCTGTGAAACGTGGTGCATAATGTCCTCCACCGACTCCAATTAATACAGGTATGTTTTTAGGTAAATCCTTCTCATAATGATATAAATTCAAGAGTTCAAGAACTGATTTTGCCACTATGTATGTTGGTTTCTTATTTTTCCATTCTTCTTCAGTGCTACCAACTTCCACAAATAGGGAAGGAATAGAAATAAATGGTCCATGGTGAGTAACCTCAAAACAAACTTGGTGATAGAGATTTGCTTGTACAGCATTTTTTTTCAGTATTCTTAATAGGCACGTCATTAACCTGGGTGATGATTCTGATAAAGTTTTGTCAAAACCTCCAAATTGTGCTTTTCCATAGTTGCCTATTGGATGAACTGTTAGTGTCGGTTTTCCTGTCTTACTTGTATGACGTGAAATAAAAATGGCTTGTTTTGGTTTAAGTCCTAGTTTTTCTTTTACTTCCTTATCAAGATTTTCGTGCATTATCTTTCTGTCATTTAGAGTAATAATAGCTATGTCTTTCATTTTGAAATGTCTATAGACGATGTTTTCACAAAATGAATTTATTTCATCCCATCTAGATTGCGTTAAAAGATATTTTTTTATATTAATACTTGCAGGATCTTTGTTAGAAGCTATAATTAAAACAGTCATTTGGTTTCATCCTTGAAACGGAGAAGTATCAAATTTATTTTTAATATTACCGTTTAGTGAATTCTTTTTCTTTATTAAGTAATTCTTTTATTTCTTCTTTTCTTACAATAAAACGTATTCTATTTTTTAATGAAAAAATTTTCGCAATATATTGAATTTCCTTTGCTTCGTTTTGACTTGATAACAATCCAGCAATTTTCATAATTATCTATATTGTTGTATAATTATGTTTATTAATGGTTTGTTGTACAATTATTATCTATTTTATTTATTCAAAATAAGTCCTACACTTGCGAAAGATCTTTAAATACCATTTATTTTAATTTAAATAAATGAAATAATTATAATAATTTAAACTTTGATTACGCTATAGCTGATTCTAATCTCGTATATTTGAATTGATGGGTAAAGATGACATTATGGGTTATATTTGAATAGATTCAATTAATACAATTAAAAATATTAAGAATTATTTAATTCTGTCTAATATAACATAGGTTTTATAATTAATGATATTAATTTAACTATGATGTTGGATGCCCATAAAGAATTTTTTTTAGAAATATAAAAAAATTAAATTGGAATATATAATATTAGTGTTTTCACGAATATTTAGTTTAATAAAAATGTGTAGTAGAGAGCGTTTCAAGACTATTCTAGAATGCAGGTGAAGTGTTAGTAAAACATTAAAAATTGGAAATGAGTAGTATAAAGATATATCACTTAAAATATCTATAAATATATCTTAATCTGTTAATATCAAATTTTTCTATATTTTAATATTGCAACCAATAATCCAAGAGCAATAGGAAGAATTATGATATAATATATAAGATCAATTTTTCTAAAAAATAAGGTTAAATCATATCCATTAATATGTATTAAAACTAAAGAAACTAAGAGGATGGGCGTCAATATTGCAATTATGAAAGGTACAGCTTCTCTATTCATACATCCCCCTGCACCACTCTTCAATAAATATTGTATAATCTAAATGATCCTTTGAACTCTTTCCATAAATAATAACACCATACTTAAAATTGGATTTATTCAATGTATACACCTTTTATATTATTTTAATCTATGTCTATTTTTATATCCCTCTCTTTTTATGGGAGTATACTTATCACTACCCTCAAATATATCATTCAATGAACAATTAGTAAAATTAACTTCAATATCTTTAGGTCTATATTTTCCATCCATAACATCCCAAAAAATTTCCAAATGTTTCT
>Ga0272441_10004014_pt1 | contig 27245 bp, 15 predicted proteins | sample SSMProp6N_FD_193582 | JGI IMG/M metagenome (GOLD analysis project Ga0272441, IMG submission 193582) | Marine sediment archaeal communities from Little Sippewissett salt marsh, Falmouth, MA, United States - SSM-Prop-6N | ecosystem: Environmental > Aquatic > Marine > Wetlands > Sediment ... | reverse complement strand
TCCAGGCCCCTATCGGGTCGGACGCCTCCTCGGTGCCCTTCTTGTAGTGCCAGCTCGAGCCCTGGCTGATCGTCTCTTCGGCACCGTCCCCGACGCGCAGGCAGGCGAGTGTGCCCAGTTCACCGCGCACATAAAGGAGCCCGTCAACCAGCACGGGGATCGGATAGAAACCGTCGTTCGTCGAACCGGGATAGAGATCCTGGACAGACCGGCCCTCGGCGTCGTAGCCACTCGCCTGTGCCTTGATGACCTGTACCTTGCCGTCGCGGCTCACAAGCAGAAGCTTCCCGTCCGCACACAGGAGCGAGCCGCCTGCTTGCGTGCTGAACACGTCATTCGACCAGACCGTCGCGCCGTCGCTGAGGTCCACACAGATGACCCGCCCCTGGCTGTCATAGCCGTAGAGGTGGTCATCCTGGAGGATCGGCGTGTAGTAGTCACACCGCATTTCCTCAGCGGGCTTGGACCAAATCGCCGAAGGCGTGCCGTTCTGTATCAGAAACAATTTGTTGCCGTCGCTTGCGTTGCCGACGAAGATCTTGTTGGTCCCCCAGAGGACGGGATCGGCGTTGTTCTCCCAGTGGTCAAGATCTGACGCATCGTAGACCCAATTCGTCTGGCCGGTCGCCAACTCGACTCCGTAGAGGCCCTCCTTCGAAAAGATCGCCACGTGTCGCTGGCCGTCCCAGTCGAGCGGCACGGCCGAAGCCAGGCCTGCATCCCACGTCCCTCCGAGGCTGTTTACCCAGCGGATGTTGTGGGGCGCGTTGATATCGACCGCGGCACCGGCGATCCCGGCATTGAGAACAATGTTGGTGCCCTCGATCATCGGCGAGCTGGCCGCCCCGTAAAACGCAAGGTCGTTGGAAACCATCGTGCTCCACTGAAACGCACCGGTGTGCTTGTCGAGGCAGATCAGCTCGCCTTCCCAGCTAAAGGTGTAGACCTTGCCGTCATGCACGGTCGGCGTGGCCATCGACCCATCGCAGTTCGGGTTGTCCCCGACCGCGTGCGACCAGGTCCAGAGCTCCTCGCCGGTCAACGCGTCAAAACAATAGACGACTTCCTGTGTCTCGTTCGCAGTGGAGCCGGTCATGTAGACCCGCCCTTCGCTGACCGAAGGCGCGGCAAAGCCACGCATGACCGACTGCGTCCACACAAGGGTGGGCGGCCAGTAGTTGAGCCAGTCGGTCTCGGAAGAGATCCCGTCGCGGTTCGGGCCGCGATGCTGGGGCCAGTCGGCTGCCTGGACCGAATGCGCTGGCACTATGAACAGGATCCCGAACAGCGCAACCCCCAGCGTGATGTGCCGAACCTTCCGTACGCGGCGCGCAGACTGCTCCTTCATTGAACCTCCTCCGTCTCCTCGATGTTCCTTCGATCGATCGTCCCTGTACCGCGGGCGGGCCACCCTCGAACTCGCCCATGCTTCGATGCGCAACCCCGGACAGACACTATTTTACCTGCCCACCCCGGTACGATGCAACCCTGATTCTGCACGGTCCCGCCAAGGCAGTCCAGTCCCACGCCCCATATTGTATCGTCTGACGCAATCCTGTCGGCCGAACCGAAAAAATCCTTACACCCAGCACTCCGGCCTGTACAGGCGACCGGGAACACGGTTGACCCGCGCTGAGCGTCACACGTATACTTCGACCGGGTCCGCATGAACCCGAACACACACAACAACATATGGTGCTCCAGCCTGCTCTTGCTGGTTATGCAGGCAGCATGGGGTGCAGGGACAGGCGATCGTTCGGGGGGGAGAGCGGGGGTTCGTCTGGTCCACGAACTCCGGCCGGGCACGGCCCTGACCTACGCGTTCCGCAGCGAGCTATCGCAGGAAATGGCGCAGGCGCACGGTTGTTACAGGTACGGCATGGCCCTTACGGGCACGGTCCGCCAGGTGGTCGTGGAGGTGGACAACGCCGACGGGTCAGCCTTGCTGGGCCAGCTTGGCACGAGCCGGCTCACGATCACCGCGAGCCCGGACGGCGCGGACGGCACGACGAAGAACCAAGTCTGGCTGAGTGCCTATCGCATGGAGCGGAGCGGGCGGTGTGTACCGCGCACGCCCAAGACGCTCACGCTGCGGGAGCGTCTGTTGCGCGGGGCGCTCAACCAGATCACGGCAGGCTCCGAGATGAGCGTGCCGTTCCCCGGCACAGCGGTGCGGCCGGGCGACCGTTGGGAGGGCCGCGTGCTGCTGCCGTTGCCGGGCGTCAAGCAATACGGTCAGGGCGCGAGCAGCCTGATCGGGCTGCTTGGCGGCGAGGGCGGCCGCATGGCGGTGATCCGGACGGAATCACAAGTGGCGCGCGGTCTGTCGCAGGCCGGCTATTTCCCGCACGTGCTGACGCCGGACATGGCTGTCACAGGCATCTGTACCGGACGGTTCGACTTGGCGCACGGCGTGTGGCGGCAGGTCGCGTGGCACCTGGCGGCGACGCTTGGCGGCCAGGGAGTTGAAGGCAAGATGCGGATGAAAAGCAAGATCGAACTGGTAACGGTGCGTGCGCTTCCGGCTGCCGACCATGCGCTCTGGCGCGCGCGCATCAAGGCGTTCGACGCGGCGATCGATGAGGTCTACACGGGCGAGATCGAGAAAGCGCTCGAGCAGCTCGATGCGCAGAGCCGAGAAGCCGAGGATTTGTGGAAGCAGGGGCTGAACGTGACGATCGCGCTTCTGAGTCCGTTGAGCGAGCCGATCGGCGCATTCTCGCTCGACGGCGCACCGCAAGAAGAGTACGGCGGGCCGGAAGCGGAACTCATGACCGCGGCCGACCGGCTGGCGAAAGCCGGCGGCTGGGAGCAAGCCGCGCAGCGCTACGAGCTACTGGCCCAAAAGTATCCGAACCACGCACTGGCAATCCTGGCACTGCGTGCGGCGGCGGCAATCCGCGAACGGGCGCTGTCGCAGCCCACGGCTGCGCTCGCGTTACGTGTCAGACTCGTCGTGTTACAGGAACGCCAAGCCAAGGCGACGTCCGGCGGGGACCCGTCGCCGGTCGCGCTCTACAAGCTCGCCCGCGTCTATGCGGAGGCCGGCCGTCTGCGCGACGCGGTAACGAGCTATGAGCGCTTTCTTGCGCTGCCCGACAAAGCAGCGACGCCACAGTGGCGCGTGATGGCGCAGTACCAACTCGGCCGCACCTTCGAAAAGCTGGGCAAGCCGGGCGAAGCGCTTGCAGCCTACCGCGCGATCCCGTCGATCGAGGCGGCCGACAGCTATTCGAGCGCGCTGCGCCGGAAGGCGGCAGAACGGGTCGCGGTGTTGGCGCGCCGTGCCGGCGAGTGAGGGGGGCTTGGTTTCTTGCCACCTTACGGGTTTACGTTTGACGCGCTTGTGCGATTGCCGCCGATTGCCGTCGACTGCAATCGGTCGCAGTCGAAACCTGTCACCCCCGGGATCGTGCGCACGCGCTGTACTTGAAAGACAGCCGGCAATGTGGATACTGGTGTTACAAGAGAGCCCATGAACAGACACAGACAGGCACAGAGACGACGAATCAGCGGGTTTGTCGCGGGGCTGCTCGTGCTGGCCGCCGCGGTGCGGGCAGCCGAACTGCGCCCCGCGCCGGGCGCGGCGCGCTACCGGCTGGGCTGGCAGCTCGTAACGGTCTCGCGGCATGCGCCGGTACCGCTGGCGCTGGAGCCCTCGTACAAGAGTGCGGACCCCGAATACCTGGCGATTCGTCTGGGCAACGGGGCGAACAGCATAGTGACGGCGGTACTCGACGAATCGGGCGGCACGGGCGCGGGCTACGACACGCTGTATGTCGACACGAACAACAACGGGGACCTGACCGACGATCCCGTGCTTCGGCCGACGGTCCGGCGCAGCGGCGCGACGCGCGCGCTGCTTGCCGATCCGTTCGATCTGGACATCGAATACGCTGACGGCTCGCGCGTGCAGTTTCAGGCGCGGCTCGAAATGCGCGCGTACGAGACACGTCGGCCCAAGACGCTGTATTGGTCGATCGGCTGCCACCTGACCGAGCACATGGAAGGCGAAGTGTCGATCGGCTCGCGCAAGGCGATGCGGGTCGGGTTGTACGACAGCACGGACGGCCGCATCATGAGCAACGGCTGTTTTGCGGACTACGGGGTCGACCGCATCCGGCTCGACCTTGACGGCGACGGGAAACTGGCCGGCGACGCGGAGAACCTGCCGCTCAGCAAGGTGCTGGTGCTTGACGGCAAACTCTGGCAACTCGAGACCGTCAGCTCCGGACGCCGGCTCGAAATCAAGGAGTGCAAGCTGCCCACCGGCATGCTCGCCTTCAGGTTCCGGCTGCAGAAAGGCATGAGTCTGGACGACTGTTTCATCGAGCTGACGAGCCGCACGCACGGCTATGCGTTCGGGTTCCCCATGACCGAGGACGAGCGCTTCGAATTGCCCGAGGGCAGCTATCGCGTCGCGCGAGCGAATGTCGCGTTGCCCGGCCCGAAAGGCGGGCGCTGGCTAGCCACGTTTTCGATGCGCGAGCCAGTCACGGTCCGGCGCGGCCGGGAAGGCACGGTCACGGTCGGCCCGGTCGGGCCGCCCTTGCGCGTCGGCCCGAAGGTACGCGGCCGGCTACGGCTCGGTCGAACCGTGTGCATCATGCCGCAGATCACGGGCGTCGGCGGCGAGCGCTACGAGAACATCGCGCCGGCCGACGTGCGTATGGCGCCGACCCTCAAGATCGTTGACGCAAACGAGGTCGTCGTGCTGCAAGCCGCCATGGAATACGGCTGAGGCGGCTCCACGGTGGGGTATTCGTGGAATATCCCGAAAAACCTGGCCTTCACGGAAGTCGATCATGGCATGTTCCGGTTCATTATCAGCCTGGACGCCGGCCCGTTCGGGGGGCGGATCGAGGGGAGCAGCGAGTTCCTGCTGCGGCGGTGAACGCCGCGGCTGTGCAGCCGCGGCGCTCACCGCTGCGTGGCTGCTTGCAGCCACGCAGGCGGCAGCCGGAGACTGGCCGCAGTGGCGCGGTCCCTCACGCAACGGAAAATCAGAAGAGACGAACTGGCTGGCGACTTGGCCCCCCACCCTGGTCTGGACGCAGTCGGTCGGCGAAGGCTACTCCTCGGTCACGGTCAGCGAAGGGCAGGCTTACACACTGGGTCACGCGGCCGGTCGGGACACGGTCTACAGTTTCGATGCCGTGACCGGCGCGAAACGCTGGGATTATTCCTACGCCTGCGGCCCGGTCAACTACGACGGGCCGCGCGCGACCCCGACAGTGCACGGGCAGAAGCTCTATACCTACAGCCAGGAAGGGCACCTGCACTGTTTCGACAAACACTCGGGCAAACTGCTCTGGCAGAAGCTCGTCAACCGCGGCCGGCCGACGTGGGGGCTGGCCGGTTCGCCGTTGGTTGACGCGAACCTTATCGTTTTGAATGCGGGCGGAAACGGCGTGGCGATCCGTGCGAGTGCGCCGTATGACACGGTCTGGACCAGCGACGGGATCGCGGCCTATTCCTCGCCCGTCGCCCTGAACTGGGCCGGCCGCCGCCTGATCGTGCTGTTCACGGACGCCGGTGTCGTCGGGGTCGACCGTGCGGCCGGCACGCGGCGCTGGTGGTTCCCTTGGGTGCACAGCTATAATATTCCCGACCCCGTCCCGTACAACGACAAGCTGTTCGTGGCGTGCGGCTACGCCGATTTTTGCGCACTGCTCCGGCTCGCGAACGGTGAGTTGAAGCCTGTTTGGCAGAACCAGAACCTGCGCATCGAGTGCTGTACACCCGTGTTGATCGGCGACAATCTCTACGGGTTCGACAATGGCGAAACGCTGCGCTGCATCGATATCCGTGACGGGAAAATCCAATGGTCGGCGGACACGCTCGGGTTCTATGAAGGCGGGCTCATTGCGGCGGACGGCAAGCTGATCGTTCTGGGCGACAGCGGCGCGTTGGCGATCGTCAGGGCGTCCCCGACCCGATACATACTGGATCGGCAGCCAATCGCGAAGATCCTGCCGGGCGCCGGGACCGAAGAGTGGTCGACCGCGCCCGTGCTGGCCAACGGCAGGCTCTACTGCCGCAGCACGGAGGGGACCGTGGTGTGCCTGCAGGTCGGGGTAGACGGCGCGGCCTTCGGCCGCGGCCGAAGTCGGAAGTCGGAAGTCGGAAGTCGGAAGTTGAGAATCGTTCCAGAGAACGAAGATCCTGACAGCGAGTAGTCAGCATGAAGCACCTGATCCTGGGCACAGCGGGCCACGTCGATCACGGGAAGACGACGCTTGTGAAGGCATTGACCGGGATCGATTGCGACACGCACAAGGAAGAGAAGCGGCGCGGGCTCACGATCAACCTCGGCTTCGCGCACCTGGATTTCGGGCCGGAGCTCAGTCTCGGCATCGTCGATGTGCCGGGCCACCGCGATTTCGTGCACACGATGGTCGGCGGCACGAGCGGACTGGACCTCGGCCTGCTCGTGGTGGCCGCCGACGCCGGGGTCATGCCGCAGACGCGCGAGCATCTGCAGATCATGGCGGCGCTCGGTGTGAAGGCGGGCCTGACCGCCCTGACAAGGATCGACCTGGCCACAGACTCGGCCGTTGCGCAGGCCGAGCGGCAGATTGACGAATTGCTGGAGGGCAGCTTTCTCGCGGGCGGCCCGGTCGTGCCCGTTTCCGCGGCAGCCGGCACGGGGATCGGCGAACTCAAGGCACAAATCCAACAGGTCGCGCAGGCAACACCGGCCAGGCCGGTCGGAGGCGTGTTCCGGATGTTCGTCGACCGCGTCTTTTCGGCACGCGGGTTCGGCACGGTCGTGACCGGCTCCGTACTGGGCGGCACGCTGCGCGAGGCCGACAACCTCCACGTGCTGCCCGGGCCGGGCAAACCGGTGCGCGTGCGCCGGCTCGAGCGGCACGGGCAACAGGTCCGGCAGGTGCAGGCGGGCGATCGCGCCGCGATCGCACTGGCCGGCATGAGCCGTGCGGAATGCGGGCCCGGCGCCGTGCTGGCCAAGCGCGCGCTCCGGCCCTCGCCCCGGCTGGACGCACGGCTGCGCCTGTTCAAAGGCGCGGGCACACTGCAGCTCTGGAGCCAACTGCTGTTCCACATCGGCACCTTTGAAACATGTGCAAAAGTGCACCTGCTCGATACGAACCGCGCGAACGAAGGCCAGACGGCGTTCGCCCAGATCCATTTGGCCGAGCCGTGCATCGCGCGGCTCGGCGATCGGTTCGTCGTGCGCAGCTCGTCCGGCGAACGAAGCGTGGCCGGCGGCGAGATTCTGGACAATGCGCCGCTGCATCACCGGCGAAGACCCCCAAAACTGCTGCGCACACTGCGCAAAATCGCCGTGAACGGGCTGCCCGAACTCGTCGCCGAACAGGTGCGCCGCCAGGCGGAGCCCATCCCGCTCACACGCATCGCGGCCAACCTGAACTGCGCAGAGGCGGAACTGACCGAACGCGTCGATCACGCGTCGCTCCCGCCCGAAATCGCTGCCTGCCGCGTGGAGCGGGAAAGGTATCTCTGCAGAGAACACGAACGGCGAAGGCTGCACGCCCGCATTCTGGCGCATATTCGGGCATACCACGAACGGAACCCGATCCAGGCACGCGGCGTGCCCGCCGCGGAGTTGGTCGCCGGTCTGCGACTTGCCCACAACTCGGTCTGGGCCGCCGTGCTGCCGGATCTGCTCGAGGGCATGGTCGCGCGCGGCGCGCTGAAACGAATCGAAGGGACCTGGTCACTCGCGGAGCACGCGGTCGAACTCGCGCCCGAGCAGCGCGCGCATATCGAGCGGGTCGAGACCTTTCTGCGGGAGGCCGGCATGCGCACACCGCTTCTGGCCGAGCTGCGCGAGAAGAGCGCCGCAGACGGGATCAGCGCGGCGCACCTGGACCAGGCGTTGCGCTACCTGGTCGAACAGGGCAGAGCGCACCACTTCGACGGCGACTACATCCACGATGCGGTTGTCCGGCCCTGCCGTCTCGCGCTGCTGCGCGCGCTGAATACGCGGAAGAAGGGCATGACCGTCGGCGAGTTCCGGGACCTGATTGACGGGAACAGGAAGCTCTGCATCATCCTGCTCGGCATCTACGACGGCGAAGGTGTGATTCGACGGATCGGCAACCTGCGGATCATCACGGAAGCGGGCCGAACGCTGTTGGCACAATGCGGCTGAGTACGGCTCTTGGCCAATGCGAAGAGCCGTACTCAGCCGCCGACCAGCCCGTAGAGGATCCCGGACAGCGTGGCCACCAGCACGACGAGTCCGACATAGACGAGTGTCTTGCGTGTACCCATGATGCTGCGGATCACGAGCATGTTCGGCAGGCTGATCGCCGGGCCGGCCAGCAGCAGGGCGAGCGCGGGGCCCTGCCCCATTCCGGCACGCATCAAGCCGCGCACGATCGGGACCTCCGTCAGGGTCGCGAAATACATGAACACGCCGACCAGCGCGGCAAAGAAATTCGACCAGACCGCCCACAGTCCGCGGATCAGCCACGCGGCACGGCCCTGCCAACCGGTCACGGCAAGCAGCGGCTCCGGAGAGTTGCCGACGAGCATCTCGACATAGGGCCGCGGGATCAGGCCGGGCCGATTCTCGCCGCCGAGCAGGAACCCGGCAGCCAGCACACCGACAAACAGCGGCGGCAACATCTGCGTAGCGAATTTCCAGGCGCCGGCGAGCCACTCCCCGATCTCCCTGCGCTCGAACCACCGCCACAACATCAGCAGGAGCGCAAGCCCGAGCAGCGCCACCAGCGCCCAGCGCACGCGATACACGGCCTGCTGCACACCGCCGGAATCCACGGTCTGCATCGCTTTGATCTCGGCCGGCGTCACGACATATTCCTGGCCTTCCGTGTCGAGAATCACCACTTGGCCCGCGCTCTGTTCCACGAGCTGGCCCTCGACCTCAAAGGACGTCAAACCGCCCGGGCAACACAACAGCACGGCGCGGATATCGCCGCTCCGCGCCCAGTTCGCGAACACCATGACCCCGATCATCGCGACGAAAAACACGAGCACCTGGGCCAACGACCGTTTCGCGGCAGAAGCCGCCTTGGGCAAGACAGCCGGCCCGTCCTTCCGTTCCGCCCGCCCGAAGATCAGATGCATCAACAGCCCAATCACGACGCTGAACAGAACAGCCGTTACCGCCCGAGCCACCCCGAGCCGGGCGCCCAGCAAACGCGCCGTCAAGACCACCGCCAGAATGCTCACTGCCGGGCCCGCATACAAAAATGTCGTGGCCGGCCCAATCCCGGCGCCCAACCGGCAAATCCCGGAAAACAGCGGCAGCACCGCACAGGAACATACCGCCAGCACGCTGCCGCTGACCGCCGCAACAAGGTACGAAACCGTCTTGCGCGCGCCCGCACCCAGATACCGCACGACCGCTTCCCGACGTACAAACGCGACCATCGCGCCCGCAATCAGAAAGGCGGGCACCAACGTCAGCAACAGATACTGACGCGTGTACCAACGGACCAGGCGCAGCCCTTCCAGCACCGCCGTGTCGAACCGCGAACGGCCCACCGGAAGATTGTAGAGCAACACGAAAACCAGCAGCACCCACAGTACCGTGCGCCGCATGTCCCGCGCGTTCTGTCCCGGGCCCATCGCCACCGCCGCCTCCCCTCTCAGTCACGTCGTGCAACCATATGCCATGATTGCACGCAATGGCCCGGTCCAGCAAGCTCCGCGTCTGCGGCGCAACGTCCGCTGTGATTCGTTCACTCGGTGACCCGATACCGCCCGATGGCCGCGTCCCGCGCCGGCACCGAGCCATGGCGTCACCGCGTCGGACTCCTTTGCCCGCCCATCCCGCAAATGACGCGCGCAGCGGCCCGCCCATTCGTCCTGTACCCGAGAGGCCTGGTGTGCTATCCTGTTCCGGCTTCTTCTTGGAGCGTTAAGTCCCGGCAATCTGGAGGCAGGCGAAAATGAATCCGAAACGCAGTCTGTATCGCGCGTCGCTCCTGGCGGCCGTCGCGTTCTGCGCCGTCTTCACGCGTGCCGAGAGCTGGCCGCAATGGCGCGGCCCGAACCGGGACGGAACGACCTCGGAGCTTTCCGGCGAAAGCGGCGGCGTGTGGACGGCCGTTAAGAAGTGGGAAGTGGCGCTCAGCCAAGGCGAGAGCTCGCCGATCATTGTGGACGGCCGCGCCTATTACACCGAACTCGGCGCGGGCAACCAACTCCAGGTCAGATGCCGGGACGCGGAGACCGGCTCGTTGATCTGGAGTGGGCTCACACCCGGCGACGATTTTGGACGCTACGCCGTCGGCGATCAGAACCAGTACAAAGGCCCGGAAGGCACGCCGGCCTGCGACGGGGCCTTGCTCTTCACGCTCAGTCCCGATGGCGATTTCTACTGTTGGGACGTGATCGCGCAGAAGACGAACTGGGGCTTCAACCTCTACGACGAGTTCGGGATGGGCCAGCGTCCGGAAACGGGAGGCAAAGGTTTGCGCGACTACGGGTATACGAGCTCGCCGATGCTGGCCGGCTCAAACGTGCTGCTCGAGGTCGGTGGCAGCAGCGGCGTGGTGGCCGCGTTCCGCAAGAGCGACGGCCAAGTCGTGGACTGGTGGGGTACGGGCGGCTATGCGGGCCATTCGAGCGGGCCCGCGGGGCCGGACGGCAAGACGTTCGTGACGCTCACGCACCTGTGGATCGACGGCACGATCAAGATCTACGTCGAGAACTGGTACAGTTGCGCATTGGCGACCCCGGCGGTATCGGAAAACTACGTGGTCTGGACCGCGGACTACAGATGGCTCAAGACCTGGTGTTTCAACCGCTCGGACGGCAGCACGAACTGGACCACCACGACGTACGAAACCGTCCACAGCCCGGTCATCGACGAGAGCAACGGGAACGCGTACCTGGCCGGCGTCGGCAAATGCCTGAGGCTGTCGAACGGGAGCGAGCGGTTCAGTTTCGGCGGCTGCTCGAGCGTGGTCGTAACGGGCGACAAGCGGCTGCTCGTGTTTGACCGGTACATGAAGTGCTACAGCGCGACCGGCACGAAATACGGGCAGGTCAACAACACCGCCGACAGAGGCTGGCCGAGCGGCGCGTTCGGGGAAGGCAAAGCCCTGTACCGAAGTTATGGCTGGGAGGGCGACGGGAAGCTGGCCTGTTGGTCGGTCGGCACAGAGACCCCGGGCATAGGAGTCAGCACAACGAACATCTCGGTCGATTGCGAACCGGGCTCAAACGCGGCCAGCGTCACGTTCGTGGTCCGGAACGCGGGCACGGGCACGCTGCAGTACAACGTATCCGACGGCGGCTCGAGCAGGCTGGACGTGAGTCCGACCTCGGGCAATTCGACGGGGCCGCTCTCAAACAACGTGCACACCGTCACGTTCACGACCTCCGGCTTGGCGGATGGCTCGCACTACCGCACGATCACGGTCTCGGACAACGGGTCCGGCGCGACGAACGGGCCGATCACGATCGGCGTAAACATCACGGTCCGCGACGGCGTACTCGATGTGCGGGTCTCAGACAATGCGGACGATGCCGAAGAGAAACCGACCGGCGGCACGGTGAACCTGACCAGCTCGGACCTGGAACTCGCGCGCGACGGGACCGCGAACCAGACGATCGGGATCCGGTTCCGGAATGTGACGATCCCGCAGGGCGCGGCCATTGACTCGGCGTATGTCCAATTCAAGATCGACGAGAAAGCCCAAGAGGCGACGGATCTGACGATCTGGGGCGAGAAGAGCGCGAACGCCGCGGTCTTCACGACAAGCGCCGGCAGCATTTCGGGGCGCACGAAGACGACGGCTTCGGTCGCCGGCTGGCGCCCGCCGGTCTGGCACGCGGTCGGCGCGGCGGGTCTTCGGCAGCAGACGCCGGACGTTTCGACACTCATTGAGGAGATCGTCGGACAAAGCGGCTGGTCCTCGGGCAATGCGCTGGTCCTGATCTTCAGCGGCACGGGCCGGCGCACCGCCGAATCGCACAACGGCGATGCGGCGGGCGCGCCGCTGCTGCACGTCACGTACAGCGCGGGTATCGTGGACGACGACAATGACGGGATGGCGGATTCCTGGGAAATCACGTATTTCGGCGCAACCAACGCGCCTGACGGCGGGCCCGACGAGGACAAGGACGAAGATGGGGTCACGAACCTCGGCGAGTACCGTGCGGGCACGCATCCGGACAACACGAACAGCACGTTCGAGCTCGGCATCACGCTCGAGAACGGCCAGATCGTGGTGCAACAGCCGACGATCGAGGCGACCGGCACGGACTACACGGGCTATGACAGATACTATGGGCTGGAATGCGGGCCGTCCCCGACCGGCTCATGGTTGTACATACCGAGTTGCTCCAACGTACTCGGCGACAACACAACGATCTGCTTCACGAACACCGACGCGGCCACGACCTCGCAGTTCTACCGGGCCAATGCGCGGCTGGAGTAGGCAAGCGCGGCGGCCCTCAGTTTCCAGTTTCCAGTTTCCAGTTTCCAGTTTCCAGTTTCCAGAAAAGACTGTTGTCGGACGCGGATGCATCGAGTCCCGACTTCCGATTTCTGATTTCGGACTTCTCTCCGATCTGCGCTGCCACCTGAAAGCCAGAAACTCGGGCTCTCCGCTGCCCACTGATCACTGCCCACTGATCACTACCCACTGATCACTACCCACTGATCACTACCCACTGATCACTACCCACTGATCACTACCCACTGATCACTACCCACTGATCACTACCCACTGATCACTAGAAGCGGACGCGGCTAACGCCGCGGCCGCTTCTGGCCCGGCTGTCGTTCGGACTGAAACCCCTCGAGCATGACTTCCGGGGTAGGAATATGTTGAGCGCGCCGCCGGAAATTGAGGCCGCCGCCGACTTGGAACAATCGTTCGAGCGGGGCTTCCCTGTATTTGACCGGCGGCCCGTCGCGTCCGCGCTGTCCGTCCGTGCCGCCGAGCCCTGACCCGCCACAGTCGCCGTCCTGCCCGCCGCGTTCGCCTTCGCCCGCATCGCCGCCGTAGCCGCCGCGGCCGCCCTCGCCGCCCGCGCCGCCCGCGTTGTGCACGGTCAGGAACAACAGCGAGCCGGGCAGTCTCTCGTCATAGCGCACGCGCACGCGACCGCCGTTACCGCCGTTGCCGCCGTCCCCGCCGTTACCGCCGTCGCCGCCGTCGCCGCCGCTGCCGCCCACGGAACCGGACCCGCCGTCGCCGCCGGCCCCGCCGTCGCCGCCGTCGCCGCCGCTGCCGCCACGCCCGCCGTTCGCATACACGACGATCCGGCCGCCACGACCCGGTTCGCACACGACGGCCTGATATCGGTCGCTCGCATTGTGATCCATGACCCGCACGAGCATGAGCTCCGGGTGCGCGTCCGAACTGATCCCCGCAATGTCGACCGTGATGTCGTGCCCGTTCCCGGCCGGCCCGCCGTTCGTGCCGTCGTCGCCGTCCCCGCCGTGGTCGCCGTCGCCGCCGGGCCGCGCTTTCGACCCTTCACGCGGGCGGTCCTTGCCGTCCTCGCCGTCGCCGCCCTCGGCCCCATCGACACCGTTCCTGCCCGGCGTACCCGTAAAGCTCAGCACCTGCGTGCCGCCGAACCGCAGCACGAGCGACAACGCGGCCGTGAGTTCGGGATCATACTTGGAGACAACCCGCACACCGACCGTCGAGCGTTTCAGCAAGCCAAGCCCGGCCGTCTGGATCCGCCACATACCGTCCTTCGGCTCGACGGACCCGAGCTCCGGCGTGAATGTGAAGTCACGGAAGGTCAACCGGCCCCGGGTGGTCGGGCGTCCTTTCTCGCCGTAGTCCCAGGTCATAAGCGAGCCCTGCCCCTCGGTATCGGCGAACACGCGCAGTTGGATGGGCGAACCCACATCGATGTCGGTCCGGCCGTCGGCCGTTTCCAGACGGATGCCGGTCACGGGCAGCCCTTTGATCGTGCGCATGCCGTACAGGATCCGTGTCGCCGTCACGCAGCCCGAAAGCAGCGAAGCCAAGACCATGCAGGATAGAGCCAGCTTCTTCATCGTGCGCCCCCTCGAAAACCAGACCTTGTCGTGAACTTCAGCCGCCTGCCAACGCTCCGACTTTCCCGCAGGTCGGCACAGCGTGGGCAGGTCGCAAACATTCTGAATCCCAACGGGCGGTGCCTGTCGTGCCTGGCGCGCCCCGTCACAGCAATCCGATGTCTCCCAGGTTTTCCGCGCTGCGTTCCCGCCAGCGCAGCGCCTCGGCCGCCCGTATCGTATCGAGCGGATTGTGGTCGTCGCTCAGTATCCGGCCACGCCCCCGCGGCGGTGCGATGCGCAGCCGTACCAGCGCGTCGCTGACCGGGTCGATACCCGCGAACCCGTCCAGCTCGCGGCGCCATTCCCCGTTGAACACGATCGCGCGGTGCGCCGCGAATATTGTGATCGGCTGCACGTCCTCGCCCGGTTCCGTCCTGAGCGCGAGCGTCTCGGCAAACACCGCCTCCAGCGTCCGACGCACCGAGGCAAAGGCATCGCCACCCGGCGCCCCGATAAAGTTGACGACCAGCAGGCCGTCGGGCGCAAGACGGCGGGCCATCGCCCGGAACGCCTCCACCGTGAACAGATGTGCCGGCATCGCGTCGCCGGCATACGCGTCGAGCACGCAGACATCGTAGCATGTCTCGCTCGATTCGACAAATCCTCGTCCGTCCGCCGCAACGACCGCGCCGTCGAACCCGAACCACTCGCGCGCGACAGCAATGACCGCGGGATCCAACTCCACGGACGCGACCGCCATGCCGTGGCGCCGAAGCAAACGCGGCGTCAACCCGCCGGCCAGCCCGATAACCAACGCGGAGCGTTCGTTCGGGTTCTCGAAGGCATAGGGGATCAGCGCCTGATGATAGCGGTCGAGCAGATACGCGCGTTCCGACATCGCAGTCGCGTCCACGGCGAGTCCGGTCTGCACGATCCCGTCGACGACCAGCAGACGGTATGCGCCCTTGCGCAACACGGCGATTCGGCCATAGCGCGAATCCCGGAGCGCTTCCACGAGCATGCGCGTGCCGTCGGGCGCGACAAACGACAAGCCCGGCTTCGTGGCGCCCGACGGCAAGAGAAACACCCACAACAGCACGGCAACCGACGGGATACCGCGCCGGCCCGCGCACAGCAGAAGACCGACAAGACCGGCACCGGCCGCGACGGCTGCCGTGACGCGGAACCCGCTCGAAACACCGAGCCGCGGGATCAGCCAGAACGCCGACAGCAGTGTACCCGCCACACTGCCCAGCGTGGAAACGGCAAGCACGCCGCCGGCGGTCATGCCCAGACCCGACAGGTCCCGAGCCAAGGCCCGGATCACGAACGGACCGATCATGCCCAGCAGGCCGAGCGGCAGCGAGAACACCAGCGTCGAGCCGACAAGCGCGCCGCCGCGCAGCCCGCACACGTCGCGACAGACACGCAACACGGCGCCTGCCTGGGGCAGAACAGCGATCAGCGCGGCAGCACTCAACACAACCAGCCAGACGGGCCGTGCGCTCGCGGACCGGTCGGCCAGCCAGCCGCCGACCAAATAGCCTGCCGCAAGCGACAGTAACGTGACGGCGATCATCGAGCCCCACGCCGTCAGGCTGTTGCCGTAGCAACTGCTCAGCATACGCGCGCCGAGCAGCTCGACCGCCATCACGCAGGCGCCGCCGACCGCCGCGCTCAACACCAGCCAGAATCTCTCTATCCGGTCGCGTCGCGTGCTCACGACTTACCTTCCACCCAACCCCAACGCACGGAGCTTCTCGGGGCTCGGCTGTCCGTCGTCGTTCCAACCGCGCAGTTCGTAGTAACGGTCGAGCAGCCGGTCCAGCATGTCCTGGGGACAGCAGCGGCCCTTGGCGGGACCGTCCGGCACGGGTTCGTTCATGACGCGGTACGGCAGCCGATCGTGCTTGCGCGAAGCGCCGCGCTCGACGTTGATCAACCGTTCCAGGTTGTAGACCCGCTCGCCGATCCCGCTCAACTCGGCGGGGCTCACATCCCAACCTGTCACGCAGTTAACGGCGCATGCCATTTCCTCGCTGACGCCGGGCCCGAACCCGCGCTAGTGGACGAACCGGCACAAGACCAGCGAATCGCCCAACGCGGTGAAGTTCTGGGTCTGTACACAGTGCTCGGGCTGGTCGTCGAACCCGGGATCCGCGCCCGGCTCGCTCGGGTACTTGGGCCTGGTGTCGTGATGGCTGCCGCCGCGCGTGCTCGTGGCGTAGCCCAGCCCCATAGGCCGCAGCCCGCGCGCGGAATGGCCCGGGATCTCGAGCCCTTTCACCGAATACAGCAGCCGGTGCGCGTCGTTGCCGAACTGCCGGGCCAGCCGCTCGGAGCCCAGCGCGAGCAATGCGCCGATCCCTTCGCGGTGCGCGGTCTGCTCGACGATCCGCGCGAGGTCGGCCATCTCGCCGAACCGCAGCGCGCCGCCCAGGTCCTGTTCCGCGACGAGCCCCTGCGCCAGGCAATCCGCAACGAATGCCACCGTCACGCCCAGGCTGATCGTGTCCAGGCCCATCTCGTCGCACATCGCGTTGGCGTTGAATACCGATACGATGTCACGGTTCTCGAGCATGGACCCGACGGCGTAGATCGTTTCGTATTCCGCCATCTTCACGGTCCGACCGGCGTACGCGCCGGACGGCACGGCCACGAGCTTGCCGCATGCCACCGAGCAGCCGTGACAGGCCAGGTTCCGCTTGCCGTAGTCCCGCTTGATCCGCTCGCCGCTGAGCGCGTCGGCGTGCTCGAACACTTCCGCCGCGCAGTTGCGCGTGCCGAGCATGCCGTGCTTGTTGATCACGTTCACCAGGAACGGGGTACCAAGCCGCGTGAGCAGTTCGGTGTTCTGCTTGAGGATCGGCATCCGCTCAGCGCGCAGCCGGCGCAGCGCTTCGGGCTCGGCGATCGGCGTGGGCTCCTCGCCCGCGGCCGTCACGCCCTTCACGTTCTTCGCGCCAAGCACGGCGCCCAACCCGCAGCGGCCGGCCGCGCTGATCCGGCGGCCACTGCACATGACGTTCGCGAACAGCACGCCGTTCTCGCCGCCCGGTCCGATGACGGCGGCCTCCGTGTTCGGGCCCTCGTTCGTTTTCAACGCCCGAAACGCCTCTTCCGTGCCCTTACCCCACAGGTCTTTCGCGTTCCGAATCCGTGCCTCGCCCGCCTTGAGCGCGATGGTTACGGGTGCATCGGATTTGCCGGTGATCACGACCGCGTCGAACCCCGCGCGCTTGAGCGCGCGGCCGAAATCGCCGCCGAAACTCGAATCGGCGAACCAGGTGGTCTGTGGCGAGATCCCGGCCAGATGCCCGCGGCTTGTGCCGGGCAGCGGTGTCGCCGTGAGCGGGCCGGTAGCGAACACGATCGCGTTGCGCGCGTCGAGCGCGTCGGCGTCCGGCGGAACACGGTCGTGCACAGCCTTTGCCGCGAATCCGTTCCCGCCCAGAAACGCGCGCGCGAGCGTTGGATCGACCGGTTCGATCTCCGTCCTGCCCGCGCTCAAGTCGACGTGCGCGATTCTGTCTGCATAGCCAAGCATCAGGCGTCTCCCTCGAAAATACCCGTTCCAAGAATTCTCTTGCCCGCTAAACACGCGAAAGCTCGCGAAAAAGAGAGGTCCCTTTCGCGTCATTTCGCGTGTTAAGCGGGCAGATACCTCCCGATTGTGCAGCCATTCGTCTCGTGCCTTCCGGTCACCCCTCGGCGTAGGCGTCGGCCACGGCGAGCGCCTGGTCCATGATCGCGATACCCTCGTCGATTTCGGTTTTGCTCACAATAAGCGCCGGCGCCATCGCGATCACGTTGCTCGGGTTCGCCGCCATCGCGATCATGCCGAGCTCGACCAATCTCTTGGCGACCTCCAGTTTGGGGTTCGGGCCTTTCGAGATCTTGGCGGCGATCGGGATGATCGGCTCGCGCGTTTTCCTGTTCTTCACGAGCTCCAGCCCGACAAACAGACCGAGCCCGCGCACGTCACCGACACACGCGTGCTTGTCCTGCAGTTCACGCGCGCGGTCCAGAAGGTATGCGCCCATCTTCTCGGCGTTCTCGATCAAGCCGTCTTCCTGGTAGATCCGGATCACGCGCGCGGCCGCCGCACAGCCGAGCGCGTGGCCCGCATACGTGGCGCCGTGATTGAAGAAGTGGTCCTTGAAATGGTCGCCGATCGCGGTTCTGGCGATCGTGGCGCCGAGCGGCAGGTAGGAGCCGCTCAATCCCTTGGCCATCGACAGGATGTCCGGCACCACGTCCCAATGGTCGATCGCGAACCAGCGGCCGGTCCGCCCGAACCCGCTCATGACTTCGTCGGCGATCATGAGCAGGCCCCACTTGTCGCAGACCGCGCGCAACATGGGGAAGTACTCTTTGGGCGGCACGATGATACCGTTCGCGCCCGTGACCGGTTCGAAGATGATGCCGGCCACCTGCTCCGTGCCGCCCTCCAGCTCGATGACCTCGTCGATGAAGGAGACGCAGCGCATTTCGCAAGCCGGATAGGTCTGCCCGAACATGCACCGGTAGCAGTATGGTTGGGGGACCGCCACGGATTCGGTGCCGCCCGGCGTCTGGGCCCAGTTCCGCGCATCGCCGCGCGAGAGCGTCAGCGAGGCGGCTGTGCCGCCGTGGTAACAGCGGTAGCGCGAAAGAATCTTGCGGCGGCCGGTGTACTGATGGCACATCTTGACCGCCGCCTCGTTGGCTTCCGTGCCGCCCAGCGAGATAAAGGAACGCGACAGATCGCCCGGCGTGATCTCCTCGAGCATCTTCGCCAAGATCGCCCTGGGCCGCGTCGAGAAGGTCGGCGCAAACGAGCAGAGCTCCTGGGCCTGGGCGCAGATGGCGTCGACCACACGCTTGTCCTGGTGCCCGATGTTGTGGCTCACGAAACACGAGCTGAAATCCAGACGTTCGCGGCCGTCCTCGGTCGTGAACCGAATCCCGTTCGCCGCGGTCACCCGCAACGGCGCGGCCGAGGGCTGGTAGCCCCAGGAATGGAATATGTTCTCGGTCTCGTAGCGGTCCAGATCGCTCGGCGTGCTTGGGATCGCGCTCAGGTCTTGCATCTTCGTGGACACTCCCTGGACGATTGACGATTGACGATTGACGATTGACGATTGAAAGAGACCTTGTCGTAAGCCTTGCCTGCCTGCAACGCCGCGACTCCCCCGAAGGTCGGGGCACTCCGGGCAGATCGATCGGCCTCGGTCCGGTCCGGCAAAGCAAGCCGCAGCATAACAGCGGCCTGCCGAACCTGTCAAACGAAGGGAGCGGCAGAGTATCGGCAACAGGGAACATGGGCTCGCCAGTCGATCGCGCGCGCCCGACATCACCCCGATGGACCAGACTTGAGGAAATCTCCGTCTTTGCGTCTGAAATGGAGACGTTGGCGGGAAAGGGATCGAACACCCAACAGCCAACTGCCAATTAGGAGAAGGGGAGGACATCTCGGTTGGACGTTGGGTGTTCCGCGTCGTCGCTTTGCGTCAAGCGGCCACCCACGTCGGCCGCCACGGGAGGCCAAGTGGTCGCTTGTCCCTACGGGACGACGAGATTGGTCCAGCCTCCGCGGGACCGACGTGGCGATCTGAACCAAACCGGTCGGACAACGCCAGGCACGCAAGGACGCCCGGTGCAGAACAAGCGCGTGCAGGTATCAGGTGAACCCGAGCCCGCCGCGAAGTGGCACGCAGCTCAACCGGCCCGCGCGCAGGCGGATTGCCGGCTGAACGCGCTGAGGTCCAGCCCGGCGCGCTGCCACATGGGGGTCAGATCCACGACCCGGCCCTCTGTCATCGCCTCGTCGGTCGCGAACGCGACCGCGGCGGAAATCAGGCCCTCGTCCGGCGTGGCGAGCGGCGGCGCGCCGTTCACCATGCTCTCGCGCAGGCTGCCGGACAGCGTGCCGTCGGCGCCGCCATGCCCGCCCGAGACGCCGCTGTCAAGCCGTTCCGGCTTGCCGCGCTCGAGCGACACAGGCTTAAACTCAAGCGAGCCGTTGATCACGTCGCCCCGCAGCGTCCCGTGCGTGCCCAGAATGTACATGCGCCGCTCGGGAACGGTCGACATACAGTTCGTGTGGAACGTGGCGCGCACGCCGTTCGCGTATTCGAGGATCGCGACCTGGTTGTCGATGATGTCCTTGTCGTCGTGGAACGGGCTCGCCACGCTCGCGTGGCTCGTCGCCGGCCACAAATGAAACGGACTGCGGCCCCGCTCGTCTTGCGGATAGAGGTTCTCGTGCGCCGCATTGCCGGAATGGAAGAAGTCCAGCCCGCCAAAACTCGCGGCGCGCAACGGGACACTGCCAAGAATCCAGCCCGCAAGATCGAGATCGTGGCAACACTTCTCGAGCAGATGTGAGCCCGCCCAGCTTGTGCGACGGCGCCAATCCATGTGAATGAACGCGCCGTGCGACGGGGCCAGCGTCTCGTTGAACTCCATGCTCACTATCCGACCCACCTTCCCCGAAAGCACGGCCTCGCGCAAACGCTGGTAGTGCGGGCTGTAGCGCAGCACGAAGCCGACCGAAAAGAGCCGGTCCGACGCGCGCCAGGCGTCGCGGATCGCGACGCAATCCTCAAACGTCGTGGCCAGCGGTTTCTCGCAAAACACGTGTTTGCCGGCCTCCAACGCCGCAATCGCGTGTTCGCGGTGGTAGCAGTTCCACGAGCCGATCAGAACCCAATCAATAGCCGGGTCCTTCACAAGGTCGCGATAGTCCTCGTTGACCTTCGCGTCCGCGGCAAGCGCCTTTTGCGCGCGCGCAATCGAGTCTGCGCTCACATCACACAACGCACGCACCTCTATGTCCTCGCCCATGCCCGGTATCCGCTTCACCACACCACGTAAGCGCGCTCCGCAACCGATCAAGCCTATGCCTACCTTCGACATCGTGTCCTCCTTCGAAAACAGTAGGGCAGGTCTCCGGACCTGCCTCCTTCCTTGTCTATCCCGATCTATCATGTATAATCCATAGCGTAAACGGCTAATGATTTAACCTATCCGACTGACAAATGACATTAGCGGAGCAGGTCAAGGCGCTACGAACGCCGCGCGACTATTACGCGGGGCTGAGCCCGCTGATGGCGGGGCTTCCGCGAAACATCCTGTTATTCCATCGCGAGAAGCCGTTTGGTGTAGGCACGAACGCGCGGCATCACCGCTACGTACTGGTAAACTGTATTCAGGGCCGAGCGGCGATCATCGTTGACGGACGGTTCCACTATCTGACGCCGGGCTCGAGTTTTCTGGTATTTCCCTTTCAGGAACACAGCTACGCCCAATTCCGTGAAGAGCCGGTGGTCTGGCTGTTTACGACGTTCGAATACGACCGTGACGCGTGTTTCGAATCGCTGCGCGACCTGGTCTGCACGCTGGACGCGGGCGAGCTGGTGCGTCTGGGCGAGCTGGTGGACTGGTTTCAGGCGGCGCAGCGCGGGCATGCGGGGGCGTTGGACGAGTTGGCGCTTGTTCTGGCCGGCCTGCTTTCGCGCTTGGTGCGTCGGCGGGGTCAATTCGGGGTGGACCCGGACGAGTTGCTGTCTCCGCACTACGAGGTGGTTCGAAAGAGCGTGCGCTACATTCGCGCGCACATCGAAGAGCGGCTCCATCTCGCCGACATCGCGAGCGCGGTGGGCCTGTCGGAGAGCCGTTTGCGCGCGGTGTTTCGCGCGATGGTCGGCGTCTCGCTCGGCGCGTTTGTGGCGGGTCTGCGGATGGGCCGGGCCTGCACGTTACTGCGGGAGACGAGCCTGAACGTGACGGAAGTGGCGGGCCGCTGCGGGTTCGGCTCGGTTTACTCCTTCAGCCGCGCCTTCAAGCGGAGTCAGGGCATCTCACCGCGCGCCTATCGTTCGGAGCAGAGCGCGCCACGTCCGAGGCGTGCGGTCTGAGAGAGAAAGGCTATCAGTTGAAGAACAGCAGGAAGTAGGCCATTTGCTGCAGACATAGGGCGCACGATTCGCGAGCCGCGCAAGTGCAACAAGCTCGCCGCGTTCGTCAAACGCGACACTCTTGACGACCGATGTACCGGCGTCGGTTCCGGCATCAGGCTGCAAGCAACGAGGATCGAACCCAAACGACGAAATATCGCGAGACTCGATCAAGCATGCGATCAGGTTGAAGAGTCCCGAAACCAGGACGTGACAGTCAGTGCCCTTCCGGCACGTCCAGCCGGAGCAGCCCGGTGAAGGTAGAGATCCAGAGCCGCTTGCCGTCCGGGCTTGCGCAGAGGAACAGAGGAAAGAAGACGTCCTTCACGTACCAGCTGGGGCCCCGCACGCCGGGTCCGGCCCGCCACAGGAAGTTGCCGCGCGACTTGTCGCGCGGTTCCCGCTTGCGGACCTGCTTGAAATACCAGCCGGGCGCGGCGGCTTGCGCCGACGGGTCCGGTGTCTCGCGCCAGGTTCCACCGTCCTGCACCGCTGCCCGCCAGTCATGGCTTGGGCAGGCCGGCGCGAAGCGGTCCGGCATCCGGCCCAGCGGCGCGGGAGTCGAGTGGACCGTCAACCGGCCCGCCCGATCGCGGAAGATACGCGTGATGGTCCGGTCCTTCAGGACCAGCTCCATGGTGAACCGGCCGGTCGCGAAATCCAGCCGGCACACCACGCCGCGATCGGACCCAACGTACAGCCCGTCCCGGTCGTCATACGCCGCGGTCGCGCGCCAGTAGTATCGGGGGCCGGCCTCGTACAGCCTGCGCCACGTGCCGGTCCGTTTCTCGAAGAGCGCGACACAGCCTTCGGTCACCGCCCAACACGCGCCGTCGTGCACGAACAGATCGAGCACCTCGTCATGACCGATTGCTTTGAGGATGCGCCGGCCGCTGTTCGAGATGTTCAGGATCGCCGGCTGCTCGCCGGCCAGGTTCAGCGCGGCCGGCTCATGCACAAAAGCGGCACGCCATTGTCCAGCGCCCGGCGCGCGAACGGCAAGCTGATTGACGCACGGCCAGTAGCCCCCGAAGAAGCCGGTCGGCGCCAGGCGGCAGAGCCCGAAGATGCGATCGGCGCCGATCGCAAGGTGCGTGACGGCCTGCAGCCCGATCCCGCCCATTCCGCGGCTGCCGTCGTGCCCGCAGATCAGGCGCTGTTCGAGGCGGCCCGGCGCAAGCCGGATCCGTTCCCAGCCGGCCGGCTCCGGGCCCAACCGATAGAGGCTGACCGCGTCGATGTCGAACGTGTGCCGTTTCACGTGCAGCATGCCCGGATCCGCGGACGTCACCCGGTACCGGCCCTCGGCATTGACGGCCCACGCGGCGTCGGGTTCCGCGTGAAGCGCGAGGACATGGTTCAGGCGCGTACCTTGCGCGCGTTTCCAGGCCTGCCACCGACGCGTGTCCAGATCGAAGCGGGCGAGCCCGCCGGCATCCGCGTCGACCGGCCCGCCCAGTTCCGGCGGCTCGGCGGCGACCCAGACCGCGCGGTCGGTCGCGAGCAGGTGTGTGTAGCGGCCGGTCCGCAGCAACCCGGGCGCGTGGACCACGCGCTTGCCGTGCGCCGGCTCGTACTCGGCCACGCCCTGGGGCGTGAGATACCAGAGCCGCCCCCCCCCCGCCCGCACGTTCCAGCCGCGCCGCGCGATGCGCTGCCACTGCGCACCATCGAACCCGTAGATGCCGCCAAGCGACTCCACGAACAGCCGGCCCTGCACCAGCACGGGCGCGCCGAGCAGATACGCGGTCTGCCGCCGCCAGTGCGGCAGCCAGACACCGTCGTTGAGCGTCTTGTGAATGCGGCCCGCGGTCGGGATGGCCCGGAACACAACGGGTGCGCGTTGTGCTACGGCCAGCCGGCAGGTCGCGCGGTCGGTCACAAGCCACGTGGTTTCGGCATCGCGCACCATGCGCGCCAGCTCGCCGGGCATCAGCGCCGCGTCGCGAATGCCGGTCCCGCCATGGACCGCAAGCCCGAACACGCCGCATCGCGTCGCGAGCAGCAGCATACGCCCATCGCTGTGCAGCGCGTGGACGACGCTGTCCGGGAACCCTTGTGTCCTGTCAAAGGAAGCGAGAACGCTGCGCTCTGCCAGCCCGATCCGGAGCAGACGGTTGTCGGTCGCAACCCAGAGGTTCTTCCGGTCCCGGGTCCAGGCCGAAACCTTGGCCTTGCGCGCGTAGTAGCGGCCCGAAACCGGCTGTGCGCCGTGCAGCCGGCGCGGGCGTACGGCATTCACGAGCGCGGCGCTGACCGCGCAGTTGTTGCAGCAAATCCGCCGCCAGTATTCATGCGCGGCGGTCAGCGCCGGGTCCGCGTAGCCCAGGACCCTGAGCCAGCGTCCGTCGCGTTTCTCGGAAACGACGCCGCGCACCGTGACACGCTCCAGATTCATCACGATCGCCAGCTCCGCGCCGTACAGGTCCATCTCGATCGCGTAGACCTCGCCCGAGTCCGTCGTGAATGTCGCCGTCTTGAGGTCCGGCCGCGACATCACCGGCGACAGACACGTGCGCGGCTCCGCGTAGCGGACCCGGCCGCGCAGCGTGACCACATCGGCCGGTGCGCCCAGGCACAGAGCCGGCCACAACGCCGCACAAATGCAGAGCGCAACCAACGCGCCCACAGAATGGAGGAACACACGATCTGCCATCCGCCGGGCCCCTCTCCTTTCCCCGTACTCCTCGTACTCTTACACGCAAGCCTGCTCGGAGCACGGACATTCTTGAGATAGACTCCCGCGCAAGAGTATGCGCACAATGCGCAGCGCCGCAAGGCGCACACTGATTCTGTTCGAACAAACGCGGGCGAACCCGAACCCGCCGCGAAGCGGCGCGCCCGGTTCGCCTGACGCGTCACGGTCGAGCGCGACACCTGAACCGGCGCGGACGCGGCGCCGGGTGCGCCTCACGGGTGCGCGTTGGCTGAAACAGCAACCCGCTGCGCGTGCTCAGGAAGGAGATCGGGCAGGTCGTCATGGGCAGATGCATTCGTCATCCCGACAGAGAAACGGACATTGTCTGTCTGAAGGACAACGTCTACTATTGCGCCGAATGCGCGCGGTGCAGGAGCCCGAATCTGTATTGCCGGTTCCGGCGGTCCTGTTCGATCTGGTTTGCGACCCAGCACGAGAAACAAGAACGGAAGGGAACAGACAGCATGGCGACCCCGAACATCATCATGATTTTGACCGACGATCTCGGCTACGGCGACTGCAGTTGCTACGGGCAGCAGGCGTGGGCGACCCCAAACATCGACAAGATGGCGGCGGAAGGCCTTCGTTTCACGGACTTCTACACGACCAGTCCGGTCTGTTCGCCGGCGCGCACCTCGGTTCTGACCGGTCTGCATTCCGGCCACGTGCACATCCGCCAACTTCGCGATCCGTACCTGCCGAACGACGTGATGACGATCCCGAAATGGCTGCGCACGCAGGGCTATGTGAGCGCGTGCATCGGCAAGTACGGCGTGGGCAGCGGGCAACCGGACGTGGACCCGATCCGGAAGGGGTTCGACTATCATTACGGCTACAACTGCATGCGGCATGCGCACAACTATTTCCCGCCGTTCCTGCGCGAGAACGGGCTGCGCGTCATGCTGCGCAACCGCCCGCCGGACGGTGACGAGCAACAGTGGGAGACGGGCGTGGGGGTGGCGGCCGAGAAGGTGGACTACTCCCCGGACTTCATCGAGGAGAAAGCGCTGGAGTTCATCGAACAGAGCAAAGACGGGCCGTTCTTCCTGTACTACTGCCCGACCATGCCGCACGCGAACAACGAGGGCCGCGACACGCCGGACGGCATGGAAGTCGACACGTACGGCGAGTTCGAGAAGAACGACTGGAAGCCGAACGAGAAGGGCTTCGCGCGGATGGTCCAGCGCATCGACATCACGGTCGGCAAGGTGCTGGACAAGCTGAAGGCGCTCGGCATCGCGGAGAACACGCTGGTCCTTTTCTCGAGCGACAACGGCCCGCACAACGAGGGCGGGCACAGCGTGACACGGTTCGACTCGGCGGGCGGGTTCCAAGGCTACAAGCGCAGCCTGCACGAGGGCGGCATCCGCATCCCGTTCATCGCGTGGTGGCCCGGCACGGTCGCACCGGGCGTCTCAGAGCAGCACGGCTACTTTCCCGACCTGCTGCCGACCTTCTGCGATGTTGCCGGCGTCGAACGCGACGGCGAGTCGGACGACGGGCTGTCGATCTACCCCCTGCTCCGCGGCGACACCGCGCAGCAGAAACAGCACGAGCATCTGTACTTTGAATACCGCGGCCAGTGCGCGGTGCGGAAAGGCAACTGGAAGTATTTCTGCGATGCGGACGGTAACGAATCGCTCTACGACCTGGCCGCCGACCGCCACGAAGACAACGACGTGAAGGCGCAGAACCCGGCAGTCTTTGACGAGCTCAAGGCGTGTATCGAGCGGGACCACGCGGACTACACCGCGTTTGCGGTCCCGCCCTCCTACGATCCGCCGCGCGGGCCCAAGCTCAATCCGCGGGCGTGAGCCAGACCCGGCCCCGGTAGTAGGTGTTGGTGTCGGGCGCAGCGTTGGTGTAGGCGACGATCTGGCCTTCGCCCAGGATGTTGCCGTAGTTCGGCACGCCATACCAGGCACCGGCCCGGATACCTTGCGCGCCGGGCGTATATTCCAGCGCGTAGTACCGGTCCAGGCCTTCATAGCCGGCACCGTCGGCAGCGAGCGCCTCGAACGCGACGCGCACACCGCCGTCGACGGCGGTGACGTCGACATCGAAATGGCTGGCGGGATTGGTGGCGCCGGTACCGGCGATGAACTCGGCCAGGTTGCTGGCGCCGTCCTCGTCCTTGTCTTCGGCGCTCGCGCAGCCTACGACGCCGGTCCCCAGGAACGTCTGGAGCTCCCAGTCATCGGCCATGGCATCGCGGTCGCCGTCTGTGTCGGTCGACAACGTGCTGTCTTGGACAACCGCGAGCGTCAGTTCGCCGCACAGGTCGCTGCTGTAGAGCTGGTTGTTGAACACCTGCATCGTAACGACGTTTGTGCCGGCGACCAGCGCGGGGATCTGGGCACCCTCGAGCGTTGCGCCCCAGGTCGAGAGTATGCCGCTGCCCTGCGCCAGCGTATCGTACGGCATGAATTGCCCGGCCGTGCCCGACATGAAGACTCGGGTCACTTCAGCGCCGTTCAGCCAAAGGATGAACCCGTCGTCGTGCTGGACCCAGAACTGCAGCGCGCTCACCATCGCCGGGTCCGCGACGGTAAACGCCTTGCGCATAAACAGGCTGCTGTAGTTATACTGCATGTTCGTCAGCAACGTCCCGTAGACGACGGCCCCGCAACCGTAG